>SXGU01265772.1_pt1 | contig 36955 bp, 34 predicted proteins | sample 3174531 | NCBI WGS metagenome assembly SXGU01 (sample SAMN11356863, study PRJNA531348) | freshwater metagenome | isolation source: freshwater sample F1-140 | place: China: Fuxian Lake, Yuxi | collected 2017-12-25 | reverse complement strand
TTATTCATGAGAAAAAATATCTGTGTCCGGCCAGCCGGCGAGATCAAGGTCAATACGGGTTGAGAGAAAAGAGAAGCAGGCGCCGGCAAGCGCGGTGCGGCCCTCACGCGCGAGCATGACATCAAGCCGCTCTTTGAGTTGATGCAAATATAGCACATCAGATGCGGCATAGTTTTGTTGCGCTTCAGTGAGAATATCGGCGCCCCAATCTGAAGATTGTTGTTGTTTAGAAATTTCTACGCCGAGCAGTTCGCGAACAAGATCTTTTAGACCGTGACGATCCGTATAAGTGCGACAAAGTTTAGATGCGATTTTTGTGCAATAGACTGGAGCTGGCGTAACGCCAAAGGTTTTGGCTAAGATCGCCATGTCAAATCTTGCAAAGTGAAAAAGCTTTAACACACTGTGATCGCCGAGCAATTTTTGCAGATGAGGCGCTTGTGTTTGTCCATTCATAATTTGAACGAGATCCGCGTCGCCATTGCCCCAAGAAAGCTGGACGAGACAAAGACGATCGCGATGGGGATTAAGGCCGAGCGTTTCGGTATCAATCGCCACGATGGGCGCAAGAGGGGATCCGTTCGGGAGGTCGCCTTGGTGTAAGCGGATGGTCATTTCATGCGGCTCATATGCTGGTGAGGCCCTCTTTTAACTGAAAAAACGTCGAAATGTCTAAATTCCGTGAGATGCCCTCTTGTCAGCGCCTGTTGGGCTGGCCAGTAATGCCCTAACTCTAGCCATCATAGGTAAAAGCGTGATCGACGAAACAAATGGATTTGACGCTGTTGAACGCCGCTTTAACGCGCGATTTATCGAATTATCGATACGTCTGCTGGTGATTGGCCTGCTGTTTTATTGGACCATCACAATCATTCAGCCCTTTGCCGCCATTTTTGTCTGGAGCGGTGTAATGGCGGTGGCTTTCTATCCGCTGTTCAATAAATTTTCAGCGCTACTTGGCGGTCGTCAGATTATCGCGGCGAGCTTGATGACATTAGCTGGTCTTCTGCTTGTTATTGGTCCAGCGACTTGGGTGGCTTTTGGTTTTATTGAACCTGTCAAAGATTTGATTGCTGGGATTGAGTCGGGTGATCTATCTATTCCCCCGCCAGCTGAGTCCGTAAAAGATTGGCCGCTCATTGGTGGACAAATATACGCCTATTGGGAGTTGGCTTCGACAAATCTCACCAGTGCGCTGTCGATGATTGCGCCACAGCTTAAACCTGTTGGGCAATATATGCTTGGTATGGCGCGCAACGCTGGCGATGGCACATTAAAATTTCTGTTGTCCGTTATCCTAACAGGATTTGTCATCGCCTCAGGCGCGCAACTCCTCGTCATGATCCGCGCTTTGGCGCGTCGGATTAATCCGTCAAACGGTGATAAATTCGTTGATCTCGCCGGCGCGACAATTAACGCTGTCTCGCGCGGCGTTATGGGCGTTTCTCTGGGTCAGGCCGTTATTGGCGGCATTGGCATTGGACTTGCCAAAGTGCCGGCTGCAAGTCTTTTGACAATGGCGATCCTTGTTCTGGGTATTATTCAAATTGGTCCCTTACTTGTTGTCGCGCCAGTGATTTTTTGGGCCTGGACGCATCTCAATACCGGACCAGCCATTGCTCTGACGTTGTGTATGCTCACCGTTAACTACATGGATAATGTGCTCAAGCCGATGTTATTGGCCCATGGCCTGTCAACGCCAATGCTAGTTATTTTCATCGGCGTGATCGGCGGCGTCATTGCGCACGGATTGCCTGGCCTTTTTGTGGGGCCCGTCGTGCTGGCGGTCGTTTGGGATTTAGGCAAGGCCTGGATTGAAGAAGATCCGCTTGAACCGGATCTTCCCTCAGTGCAGTCTGGGCAATAGCAAAGAAAAAAACGGAATAAATATTTAAGCGATAGACTATCGACCGCGCAGAGCGTTTAATACTTTCAAACTTGCGCGGCCGTTGCGCGGTAAGCCAACGCGACCTTGGAAGTCAGCAATGGCTTCTTTCGATTTTGTCCCAATGACGCCGTCCGCGTCGCCAACATCATAGCCCTGGCGTGTGAGCAGAGCTTGTAATTCGCGGCGTTCAGTGCGTGAAAGTCCTGGGTCATCAGTTGGCCAAGGCGTTTGAATGCCATGGCCGCCGCGCAACAGATCTGAAAGAACGCAAATTGCCAGCGCATAAGCGTCTGATGCGTTATAACTATAAATCGCGTCAAAGTTTTTTGTTACTAAAAACGCCGGGCCGTCAGTGCCTGCAGGTAAAAGGAGCGCGGCTGAGCCCTCGCCTAAGCCGCTGCCATCTAATTTGGTTATGCCACGCGCTTCCCATTGTGAAAGAGATTGACGATGCCTGCGTCCCGACGGGCCAGTGTAGCCACTTGGCAATTTGACCTCAAAACCCCAGCGCTCGCCTGCGCGCCAACCAGCTTTGTGAAGAAAATTAGCCGTAGAGCCCAATGCATCAGGCGCAGAACTTGCGATATTGCGACGACCATCGCCATCATGATCAACGGCTGTGGTGAGGAACGTTGAGGGCATAAACTGCGTATGGCCAAAAGCCCCCGCCCATGAACCAAGAAACTCCTCGGCCTGTATATCGCCGCTATCGAGAATTTTAAGCGCCGCCACAAACTCCTTGCGCCAATAATCATTTCGGCGCGGTGCGTCACAAGCTAAGGTCGCGAGAGATTGAATAACAGGGCGCTTACCGAAGCTTTTACCAAAATCGGACTCGACGCCCCAAACAGCGACAATAGTTGCGGGGTCTACGCCATAACGCGTTTGCGCCGCATGTAAGGCGCTTGCATATTTGTGCAGGAGTTGTTTGCCTTCCTCCACGCGCTCTTCATCGACTAAGCCCGCGACATAATCCCAAACAGGCGTCGTGAATTCAGGTTGTTTGTCCATAAAACTTACAGCGTCATTGGGCGTCATGCCGTCTGTGGCTGCGGAGATCGTTTGTTGCCGGACGCCTGCGCTAGCTGCTGTTTGGCGCAATCCAGCAAGGCAGTCAGAGAAGTCTGCATGGGCTGAGGCAGGCGACATAAGCGCGAATGCAAGCGAGAAAAGCAAATGATTCGGTTTCATTGGTGAATGCTAACGCAAGGCGAAGCTTTTGACACGTGAAGCTTGTGGCGTTTTTTTGCGGATAAAAGGCTGACACCAGCGGGCTGGGACGCGCGCGATGTGGTAGTGAGATGTTTCTAAGCGGGCGTTGGTCGCGCGCAGGCGTATTGGGACGCTGGAGTAAATATGCGCGGAGTCGGAACTCTGATTAGCTGGGCGCTATTTTACGCTGGTATGGCGTTTTTACTGTCGCATTTCCTTGGAGAAGAACGAAAGCGCCTCGATCCCCCTGCGCCCGCTCAAAGCCTTGCCCCGACCCTTGAGGAAGGACAACCAGCGCTTCAGTCGCGTCAAAACGCGCCAGAGATCCCAGAGCGCATGCCATGCCACTATGGCAAGTCGATTTATAACCAGGACTGCGCCGGCGCACCGCAGCCGCCGCGTAAAATCAAGTCGCTGAAGATGGCCCCGCCTGAGGCTAATTAACGCGTTTCTTAGAAATCTTGGATGGGCCGAGAGCGCGATGCGACGTTAGGCGTCCCGCCGCCCTGCAGCATGGAATTTTAAAATCGAGCGCATGATTCTCCCTTGATCCGGGACGTAAGGCGCATATTCGAGGGCGATGAGCGAGCTGGGGGGATCCATCTTTGGATCGATGGTTTTCGGGTGCATAAATTTTATCTTTTAAATACAGGAATGTATAAAAAATAGAGGTCTTTATAGCGTCTTTTTGCCGGTCTAAGAATTGCGCTTATCGACTCTTCTAGGCTGGCTATGGTTAAAGGGGGCGAGAGATCCGACTCAGACAGGTAGAGCGATCTTGAAAATCCCAGATTGAAGAAGGAATGGATGAATGCGCACTATTTTCCGGCTCTCGGCTGTCTTAGCGGTTTTTGCGGTTGCGCCCGCTTTTGCAGAGGGAACGCCAGAGCAAAAGGCGGCTTGTGAAAACGACGCCTACCGTCTCTGTGAATCAGCCGTTCCCGACGCCGTCGCCATTGAAAAATGTCTTGCGGCGCATTTGTCGGCGCTTTCTGCAGATTGTCGTTCTGAATTCTCCGGCGGCGCTACCGCCAAGAAGGGACGCAAGCACTAAACGCTACGTGTCACGATCAAGCCCCGGCTTAGCGATAAGCCGGGGCTTTTTTTATGCTTACGCAAGAAGTTTCTTCAGCTGCGCGACAATTGCATTGCCCATTTCGCTGGTTGAAACGCTTTGTGCGGCCGCGCCCTTAATATCCGCAGTGCGCATTCCTTGAGCCAACACAGCGGAAATCGCCGCTTCAATTGCATCTGCGGCTTTTGGAAGATTGAACGAATAGCGCATCGCCATGCCAAGCGAACCAATCATTGCAATCGGATTGGCGATGCCTTTTCCTGCAATGTCTGGCGCAGAGCCGTGCACGGGTTCATACATCGCTTTGCGCTGACCTTTGCTGTCCGCTGCGCCGAGTGAAGCTGAAGGCAGCATGCCTAGAGAACCCGTTAACATTGAGGCGACATCAGAAAGCATGTCACCAAACAAATTATCGGTAACAATGACATCGAACTGCTTTGGCCAACGCACCAGTTGCATGCCTAAAGCGTCAGCGAGCATATGTTCTAGTTGAACATCTGCATATTCTCGCTTGTGTAAAGCGGTAATCACTTCCCGCCACAGCAGGCCTGATTTCATAACATTGGCTTTTTCAGAGGAGGTGACTTTATTGTTACGCTTACGCGCAAGTTCAAATGCGACGCGACCAATGCGCTCGATTTCATAGGTCTCATAAACTTGCGTATCAACGCCACGCTTTTGGCCATTGCCAAGATCGATAATTTCTTTGGGCTCGCCAAAATAAACGCCGCCCGTCAATTCGCGCACGATCATAATATCAAGATTATCCACCAGTTCGCGTTTGAGCGAAGAGGCTTCCGCTAAAGCAGGATAACAAATAGCTGGACGAAGGTTGGCAAAAAGGCCGAGATCTTTGCGTAAGCGTAACAATCCAGCTTCGGGCCGCACATCATAGGGAACGCCGTCCCATTTAGGCCCGCCCACCGCGGCAAGCAAAACAGCATCGCTTGCTTGTGCAAGCTTCATATCCCCTTCGCTAATTGCGACGCCATGAACATCATAGGCCGCGCCACCGACAAGGCCGCGCTCAATGTCAAATTTTGCAATGCCTGCGGTTTCTAAAAACGCGAGAACCTTTTCAGCCTCGGCGGAAATTTCTGGACCAATGCCGTCTCCTGGCAGGAGCAGAAGCTTAAAGGCAGACATGAAAACCTCATTTAACAGTTGGAGAAACTCGCGCCGTCAATAGAGCTATGAACTCTGCGACGCAACACTCGTGTTGGGCGGTTGTCTCGTGCGACAATTCGCGCGCAGCCACGCTCTTGCCGCAACAGCAGAAGGCGTGCAGCTTCAATACTGTAAATATAACAGTTTCGCAGGGCCTTCGAAGCTTGGAACGAAACTTCTGGCAGTTGACGCTTATCGCCAAGATAGAAGGGGAGTTATTTTATGAACAAGATTACGATTGCTGCTCTAACGCTGCTGACTTTTTTTGCTGCGGCGGCCCCGGCCCGCGCCTTCTGTCTCATGAATTGTGAGCCCAAGCCTGAGGCTGTGCGGAAAGTTTTCGAAAACATTATTAAGAAAAAATTCGATGCGGACGCCGTCGTTGAGAAATTTGATATCACGCGCGGCTGGGCGCTGGATGTCGAGGGCGCGGGCCATGCAGGTTATGAGTTTTATTTCACGGCGGCGGTTAAATTTCCAAAGGGCGCGAATTTAGAGTGCAAACCGGAAGCAGACGGCAAGGTGAAGGAAGGTTGTTCCGCCAGCACTTATTATTCAACAACAGTTCAAAATCAGATGATTAAAGAAAAACAATATATCGAGCCGGGCAAAGTCGTTGAATTCAAGGATGAGACGCGCTTTGACGAAGAAGGCGGAGCCTGGAAGGGCCAAGACGGTAATAAATATTGAGTCCTTGGTGAAATGCTGTCCCTAAGCGCGCGCGAGGCGCGCGCTTTTTTTAAGTTGCCTAACATAAAACCTGACCTTTCTCACGGCCGCAACTTGGTGTAAAAGCGCCCAGGTTAAGCGCGTCGAGCTCGCTTCTTACGGAGCGCTCCGCCCAAGAGAATGTAGAAAAGGTTTTAAATGCAACAGGTTATCATTGCGATCCACCTCATGGTGGTGTCCGCTCTCGTTATTCTCATTCTCTATCAAAAATCCGAAGGCGGCGCGCTCGGCATGGGTCAAAGCGGCGTTTTCACCGGTCGCGGCCAAGCCAATGCGCTAACCCGCGCGACAGGAATTCTCGCAACAATTTTCTTCCTGACCAGCATTGCGCTGACCGTTTTGCCCGCATGGCAGCGGCGCTCTGAGGGTGGGGACGACTGGACGAAGGCTCTGGATCAAGGCGCGATCAAGCTGAAAGAGGTCAAGCCTGAGACCAAGCAGGGCGATAAACCCGCCATTCCAGAAGCAAATAAAGATAGCATCTTTGACCAATTGCAGCGCGCACAGCAGCAGCGCGTGCAATCTGCGCCCGCCGCAGCGCCGACAGCTGAGCCGCCAAGCGCGCCGGCTAAGGGTGCGCCAGCTGAGCCAAAAACAGGCAAACCTGCTGCGGGCCAATAAATTTTTCGTTGAATTTGGCTTGAGGATGAAAATCGGCTGGGGAAAGCGCTTTTCCCAAAGCAAGAAAGTTCTATCCAAAGCGCCTGAAATTCTTTAGGCGTTAAATCCCATGGCGCGGTACATCTTCATCATCGGCGGCGTGGTTTCATCTCTTGGTAAAGGTTTGGCGTCGGCAGTGCTCGGCGCGCTTTTACAAGCACGCGGCTACACAGTTCGGCTACGTAAGCTCGATCCCTACCTCAACATTGATCCAGGGACGATGAGCCCCTATCAGCACGGCGAAGTTTTCGTTACAGACGACGGCGCTGAAACTGATCTAGATCTTGGTCACTATGAGCGTTTCACAGGACGCCCCGCGACGCGTCAAGATAATGTGACGACCGGACGCGTCTATCAAGATATTATCAATAAAGAGCGGCGCGGCGATTATTTAGGCGCAACGATACAAGTCATTCCCCATGTCACTAATGCGATTAAAGCATTTGCGCTTGAAGGAAATGAGAATGTTGATTTCGTTTTAATCGAAATTGGCGGAACGGTTGGCGACATTGAAGGTTTGCCTTTTTTTGAAGCGATCCGACAAATTAAAAATGATTTACCTCTACATCACTGCATTTATGTTCATCTGACCTTATTGCCCTTTATCCCAAGCGCTGGCGAATTGAAGACAAAGCCAACGCAGCATTCGGTGAAAGAATTACGCTCCATCGGTATTCAGCCAGATATTCTCCTCTGTCGAACAGATCGGGAGATCCCGCGCGAAGAGCGACGTAAGCTTGGTCTTTTTTGTAATGTGCGCGAGCAAGCGGTTATTGAGGCGCGGGATGCAGCGAATATTTATGATGTGCCGCGCGCTTATCATGCGGCAGGTCTTGATGCGCAGGTCTTAGCGGCTTTCGGTATTGAGCCTGCGCCAAAGCCCGATATGAGTCGGTGGAACGCCGTCACGCAGCGTATCAATAATCCAGAGGGCGAAGTCACGATCGCCGTCGTAGGTAAATATACCGAAATGAAAGACGCCTATAAGAGCTTAATTGAAGCTCTTGCACATGGCGGCCTCGCAAATCTTGTTAAAGTTAATTTGGATTGGATCGAGTCCGAGATTTTTGAAAGCGACGATCCTGCCGCGCGCTTAGAGCATGTGCATGGTATTTTAGTGCCAGGAGGTTTTGGTCAACGGGGCGCTGAAGGAAAAATCCTCGCTGCGCGTTTTGCCCGAGAAAGAGGCGTTCCTTATTTTGGCATCTGCTTTGGCATGCAGATGGCGGTGATTGAGGCTGCGCGCGCTTTGGCGGGCGTCGATAAAGCGAATTCTACTGAATTTGGTCCGTGTGATGAGCCAGTCGTCGGATTGATGACAGAGTGGCTGCGCGGAAACGCTCTCGAGAAACGTCGCGCCGATGGCGATTTAGGCGGCACGATGCGCCTTGGCGCTTTCCCGGCATTGCTTAAGTCAGGGTCGCGCATTGCCGAGATTTATGGCGCAACAGAGATTTCTGAGCGTCATCGTCATCGCTATGAAGTGAATTTCACTTATCGGGAGCGCCTAGAGGCTAAAGGGTTGGTCTTTGCTGGAACTTCGCCAGACGGCCTTCTTCCTGAAACAGTCGAGATCCCAGAGCATCCTTGGTTTATCGGCGTGCAATATCACCCTGAGTTAAAATCGCGCCCCTTTGAGCCGCACCCTCTGTTTGCCAGTTTCATTGCCGCCGCAAAAGCGCAAAGCCGTCTCGTTTGAGGAAAAGCGGTGGCGTCGATACCGCTCCTCGGGCGTGCTTTTGTCCGAGTGCGGCACGCTAAGATTTAAGCGGCCCAAGATCGGCTGTTTTCATCTGGCTTGATTCTCTTGCGCGCCTATCTTAACCTTCATTTTCAAGAGGAAGCGCTATGCCTAAACCAAATGTGGTATCTTTAACGCCTTAGGCGGAGCGGGGAGCTTACCCCTTCGCCAATAAAGGCGCTTGACCCGGCCCCCTCGAGGGCCTTTTTTATTGCCTCGCGCAGAGTGAACAACGGAATAGGATGATGCCGAAGGAAATGACGGGGGCGGAAATGGTCGTTGAAGCCCTTAAGGATCAGGGGGTTGATACGATTTTTGGCTATCCCGGCGGCGCCGTGCTGCCGATCTATGACGTCCTATTCCACCAAGAACAAATCTTGCACGTTCTTGTGCGCCACGAGCAAGGTGCGGCGCACGCTGCGGAAGGCTACGCGCGCTCGTCGGGTAAGGTGGGTGTGTTGCTCGTTACCTCCGGCCCAGGCGCCACCAATACGATCACCGGCTTGACGGATGCATTAATGGATTCAATTCCGCTTGTGTGCATCACCGGACAAGTGCCGACGCATTTGATTGGCTCAGACGCCTTTCAAGAATGCGATACAGTTGGCATTACGCGCCATTGTACTAAGCATAATTATCTCGTGAAGAATGTCGCAGATTTACCGCGGATTTTGCATGAGGCTTTTTATGTCGCTTCAACGGGTCGGCCAGGACCTGTAGTTATCGATATTCCAAAGGACGTACAATTCTCGCGCGGTTTCTACACGCCGCCAGCGGGCGTAGCGCATAAAACCTATCATCCAAAGCTTGATGCGGATCTAAGCGCAATCCAGGCTGCTGTAGAAATGATGGCGCAAGCGAAGCGTCCGATCTTTTATACTGGCGGCGGCGTTATCAATTCTGGTCCCTCAGCTTCAACGTTGTTGCGCGAACTTGTCGCGCTCACAGGTTTCCCCATCACCTCGACCTTGATGGGATTGGGCGCCTACCCCGCTTCAGGCGCTAATTGGCTCGGCATGCTGGGCATGCATGGCACATTTGAAGCAAATAACGCCATGCATGATTGCGATTTAATGATCGCTGTTGGTTCTCGCTTTGATGATCGCATTACAGGGCGTCTTGACGCTTTCTCCCCCGGATCAAAGAAAATTCATATCGATATCGATCGCTCGTCAATCAATAAGAACGTCAAAGTCGACTTACCTATCGTTGGCGATTGCGGCCATGTGTTAGAAGCATTAGTGCGTGTCTGGCGTGCAGAGGCTAAACATGCGGATCAGCCATCATTGGATGCGTGGTGGGATGAAATAAATCAGTGGCGCGCCAAGAAGTCGCTAGCATATCGCGCTTCTTCAAAAACAATTAAGCCTCAATATGCCGTGCAACGTCTTTATGCGCTCACGCAGAATAAAGATGTCTACATCACAACGGAAGTTGGTCAGCATCAGATGTGGGCGGCGCAACATTATCATTTTGATGAACCAAACCGCTGGATGACCTCGGGCGGTCTTGGCACAATGGGTTATGGGTTGCCTGCTGCAATTGGCGCGCAGCTCGCGCATCCTAAAGCTCTTGTCATCGACATTGCAGGCGAAGCATCGATCTTGATGAATATTCAGGAGATGTCCACGGCGATACAATATCGATTGCCTGTGAAAATCTTCATTTTGAACAACGAATATATGGGCATGGTGCGTCAGTGGCAGGAATTGCTTCATGGCGGGCGGTATTCACACAGCTATTCAGAAGCCTTGCCTGATTTTGTGAAATTAGCGGAAGCTTTTGGCGCTAAAGGCATTCGGTGTAGCGATCCTGCCTTGCTGGATGCAGCGATTGAAGAAATGATCAATTATGACGGCCCGGTGATCTTTGATTGCCTTGTCGATAAGGTTGAGAATTGTTTCCCAATGATTCCATCAGGCAAGGCGCATAATGATATGTTGCTTGCAGATTTGTCTGATGACGCTGGCCTAGAACTGGGCTCAATCATTGACGAAAAAGGTAAAATGCTCGTTTAAGCCGATCGACGATCGTCTGAGGATTATCATGACTACGCCCGCATCTCCGCCATCGCCTTATTCTGCTGCGCTCTCGAGTTCAAAAATAGAGTCGCACACGCTGTCTGTTCTAGTTGATAACGAACCTGGCGTGCTTGCGCGCGTCGTTGGTCTGTTTTCTGGCAGAGGCTATAATATTGAAAGCTTGACGGTCGCAGAGGTGGCGCATGCAGAGCATCTCTCGCGCATCACAATCGCAACCTCAGGCGCGCCTGAAACGATCGATCAAATTCATCATCAACTTGAACGTTTGGTTCCCGTCCATCAAGTCACCGATTTGACAACCTCGGCCCGCTCGCTTGAGCGCGAGCTTGCGATGGTGAAAGTGCGTGGCCGGGGAGAAAATCGGGCTGACGCCTTACAATTAGCCGAGGCTTTTCGCGCTCGGATCATCGATGCAACGACAGAGAGCTTTATTTTTGAACTCTCCGGGAAGCCTGGAAAAATCGATGAATTCGTTGATTTGATGCGCCCAATTGGGCTTGTAGAGGTCTCGCGAACGGGCGTAGCGGCGATTTCGCGGGGGCCAGAGCCCATCTAACGAGAATTTTGACCTTCGCGGCGCCGCCGCGTAGAAGATCCCCGCATAGGGATTTATGGCGGCTTCCCGGCCGTCCCAAGCCGTTATCGGCATGAAAACACCAGAGGAAAAGAAGCATATGCGCGTTTATTACGATCGGGACGCCGATATTAATCTGATCAAAGGCAAAAAGGTCGCCATCATTGGCTACGGCAGCCAAGGCTTCGCCCATGCGCTGAATTTGAAAGACAGCGGCGTTAAGGAATTGGTCGTGGCGCTTCGCCCGGGTTCCGCATCGGCGAAAAAAGCTGAAGGCGCTGGCATCAAGGTTATGACTGTCGCCGAAGCCGCCAAATGGGCCGATGTGGTTATGATGCTCACCCCGGATGAGTTGCAGGGCGATATCTACAATAATGAACTCGCTCCGAATTTGAAAAAAGGCGCCGCCTTACTCTTTGCGCATGGCCTCAACATTCATTTCAATTTGATTGAGCCGCGCGAAGATCTCGATATTGCGATGGTTGCGCCAAAGGGTCCAGGCCATACCGTCCGCGGAGAATATCTTAAAGGCGGCGGCGTGCCGACGCTTGTTGCCGTTCATCAAGATGCTTCAGGCAATGCAAAGCAAATTGCCCTCTCTTATGCATCTGCAAACGGTGGTGGCCGCGCGGGCATCATTGAGACAACGTTTAAAGAAGAGTGTGAAACAGATCTCTTTGGCGAACAGGTCGTTCTCTGTGGCGGCTTAGTCGAATTGATCCGCAATGGCTTTGAAACACTCGTCGAAGCAGGTTATGCGCCAGAGATGGCTTATTTTGAATGCCTGCACGAAGTAAAACTCATTGTCGATCTTATTTATGAAGGCGGCATTGCGAATATGAACTATTCTGTGTCGAATACGGCGGAGTATGGCGAATATGTCACCGGACCCCGCATCATTACCCCTGAGACGAAAGCGGAAATGAAGCGTGTCCTTGAAGATATTCAGACCGGTAAATTTACCCGGGATTGGATGCTGGAAAATAAAGTTAATCAGACATCCTTCAAAGCTGTTCGCGCGCGTCATAACGCCCATTCAATTGAAGAGGTTGGTGCTAAGCTGCGGGCGATGATGCCGTGGATTGGTAAAAATAAACTAGTTGATAAAGACCGTAATTAATAAATAAAGAAAACAAAAAATACGCTCGCGCCTAATCCATGCGCGGGCGTATTTTTTATTCATACGCAATCGATTGAGCGAAGATTGCCTTAAGATAAGTTGATTATTTCTCAGGAAAGATACCGCGGTCTAGCTTAACGCAACGTGGCGTATAAAAATGGATTTATTAGCGTAACATGTCATAATGCTTTTTGTCGCTGTAGGCGGCTTTTAAAGAGATGGAATGATCGGCGCGTGAAGTCTGAGTGCGACATTATTCAAGTTGATCGACTCGAATGTCGAATAACACAGCATAACTGGGCTTTTGAAAAAGAACGCGCGCAAGATATTTTACGCTATTGGTGCCTCTGCTCTGAGCGCAATCCCTCGCTATATGATGGCCGGATATTGCTGGCGCAACGGATCGATGCGGATCTGAGCGACGCTGAGCGCATATTGCGCGTTGATTTTTTTGAAACCTCTTTTTCAGCATTTATCGCGTGGCGTGATTTTGGCTGGCCGGATAAAACTGTCTTTAATTGTTTTTCTCAGGCGGCTGTTTGTGCGCGTGAGGGCACCTTTTTATTGGGTCAGATGGCTTTAGATCATTCCAATGCTGGCGCATTCTACTTTCCCTGCGGTAATCCGGATTTATCAGATGTAGGTCCATCCGGGATGGTCGATCTGCGGGCGAGTCTCATCCGAGAATTGCGCGAGGAAACTGGGCTGGAGACGAGCGAGGGACAAGAAGCGTGCGACTGGGTAATTGTTTTTGATGGTCAAAGAGCGGCCTGCATTCGCCGCTTTGACTGGCCGGTCACGCATAAAGCGCTTAAAGAGCGTGTCGACGCCTTTCTGTCCGCCCAATCTCAGCCAGAGCTTGCTGGCGTTGTCTTCCTCAAGGATCCGGCGGCGTTAGAGGAAATCGCTTTGCCCCCTTTCATGAAAATTTATCTCAATTCCGCCTTTAGATCTGCGGCTGGGATGAATTTCTGATCCGCGCAGTATAAATTGTCGTCCGAAACGTAACACCAGGCCTCAAGGTCAATGCTCGAAAGCCCTACCGACGTCCGAACTGGAGAAATCCTCGCTGCTCTTGGCGGCCGGGCGATCGTGCTCGTGGGCATGATGGGTTCGGGCAAAAGCGCAATTGGCTATCGATTGGCCGCGCGCCTGGGTCTGCCTTTTGTTGACGCCGACGCAGAAATCGTCAGAGCTGCAGCAGGCATGCCGATCGGTGAGATTTTTGCAAAATATGGCGAGGCTTATTTCCGTGACGGCGAGCGTCGCGTCATCATGCGCTTGCTCAACGCCGGTCAAATGGTTCTTGCAACAGGCGGTGGCGCCTTTATGGATGTGCGTACGCGGGATCGCATTGCTCAGCGTGGCGTCTCTATCTGGTTGGACGCCGATCTGAAAACGCTCATGAAGCGCGTGAGGCGTAAAAATGATCGCCCGCTTCTGCATACTGAAAATCCAGAAGAGACCTTACGCGTGCTGCTAGAGGCGCGTCGGCCAATCTACCAGCTTGCCGATATTCGCGTTCCCTCACATGACGCCCCACAAGACGCTATGGTGGATGAGACGCTGGATGCGCTCGTGACCGGACTTGAGAAATTACAAAAAACACGCCCAATCGCGCCTGACAAGGAAATTGCTAGGATCATGACGCATCTTTATCCGCACCGCGCTGCAGGCGATGCGACCGACGCCGCCCATCGCGAGATTATCAAAGTGGGACTTGAGGGTCGCGCCTATGACATTGTGATTGGCGCTAACTTGATCGAAGAGGCTGGCGTGCGAATAGCGACGTTGGCGCCGGGCGCGGCATGCGCTGTGATTACGGATGAAAATGTTGCGCGTCTTCATCTCGCCAAGCTTGAGAAAAGTCTGCAAGATTCCGGAATTCGCTTTAGCACGATCATTGTGCCCGCTGGAGAGAGTTCAAAATCCTTATCCGTTTATGGTCGCGTGTGCGATGAGGTCCTTGCAGCAAAAATAGAGCGGCGCGATCTTGTTGTTGCTTTTGGCGGTGGGGTTGTTGGCGATCTGGCCGGTTTTGTCGCTGCAAGCGTGCGGCGAGGCTCGCGCTTCGTACAAATTCCGACGACGCTTTTGTCGCAAGTTGACTCATCGGTTGGCGGCAAAACGGGCATTAACTCAGCCTATGGTAAAAATCTTATCGGCGCATTTCATCAACCCGCGCTCGTGCTTGCAGATGTTGATGTCCTGCGCACGCTGTCGCCAAGAGAGTTTCGCGCTGGCTACGCAGAAGTTGTAAAATATGGCCTGATTGGCGATGCGCGTTTTTTCCAATGGCTAGAGGCGGACGCTGAGGCGGTTTTTCATAGCCGGGCAGAGCAAATTTGCGCCGTAGCGGTTAGTTGTGAAACTAAGGCAAATATTGTTGCGCGCGATGAGCTGGAGCAAGGCGATCGCGCTTTGCTCAATCTTGGCCACACATTTGGCCACGCCTTAGAAGCGCTCATGCACTATAATAGCGAACGACTGGTTCATGGCGAAGGCGTTGCGATTGGTATGGTTTGCGCCATGCGGTTTTCACAGAAATTAGGTTTTTGCTCCTGGGAGGATGTCGAGCGCGTCGAGCGACATCTTGTAGGCGTAGGTTTGCCAACAAAAATAAATGATATCCCAGGCTGGAGTGATGACGCAGAGGCGATTTTGAAAGCGATGTATCAAGATAAAAAAGTAGAAGGCGGCGCTTTAACCTTTATTTTGACGCATGGCATTGGTGAAGCGTTTATTGCTAAGGGAGTAGATCCTCAGCAAGTGCGCGCTTTTCTGATAGAAGAACTCGAACGGACGTAATTTAAATGCATGGACTTGAAGCTGGCGGGCCACAGGTCGATATCTGGACGGCGATCCTTATCGTCGCATTTTGCATTTTTCTTTCTGCTTTTTTTTCTGGATCTGAAACAGCGCTGACTGCGGCTTCGCATGCGCGTATGCATACATTAGAAAAAGAGGGAGATAAGCGGGCGGCCGCTGTGATGCGGCTGTTAAGACAACGCAACCGGATGATTGCTGCCTTGTTGCTTGGCAGCACGCTGGGCAATATTGGCAGTTCCGCCTTCACCACGAGCGTTTTGGTCGTCATCGCGGGAGATAATGGCGCAGTTTACGCCACAATCCTCATGACAGCCTTGTTATTGGTCTTTGCAGAAGTTTTACCAAAGACTTTTGCGATTAATCATCCCGATACATTTTCGTTGCGCGTGGCTAAATTTATTGAGCCATTCGTTTCTATTTTTGGTCCATTATTGGCGGCGGTTGAATTTATTGTTCGGAGCGTTCTTCGGCTCGTTGGCGTGGAGCTCAGTCACGATCGAACAATGCTGTCTCCCTACGAAGAACTTAAAGGCGCGGTCGATATTCTCCATGAAGAAGGCAATGTGGAGCGCGCCGCCCGAGATATGTTTGGCGGCGTCTTAGATCTTCAGGTGTTGCATGTTTCAGACGTGATGATTCATCGGACAAAAATGCGCACCATAGATGCTGATTTATCGCCAGTTCAAATAGTGCGTGAGGTCTTGTCGTCGCCATTTACCCGTATGCCGCTGTGGCGCACGCAATCAGATAATTTTGTCGGCGTGCTTCATTCAAAAGATCTCCTGCGTGCGCTTGATGCCGCTGGCGGCGAGGCGGAGAAAATTAATATTGATGAAGTTATGTCTGAGCCATGGTTTGTGCCAGAGGCGACGACGCTTGAAGATCAGCTTGAAGCCTTCCTTAAGCGTAAGACGCATTTTGCGCTCGTCGTAGATGAATTTGGCGAGGTCATGGGTCTCGTGACCCTTGAGGATATTCTTGAAGAAATTGTAGGCGATATTCGCGATGAGCATGATTTAGCCGTTCAAGGCGTTCGCCCACAACCAGACGGATCCGTTTTAATTGATGGCGCTGTTCCGGTGCGCGATCTTAACCGCGTTATGGCCTGGAACCTACCAGATGAAGAAGCCACAACGATTGCAGGATTGGTGATCCATGAAGTTGGCGCCATTCCTGAAGCAGGCCAGGTCTTCACCTTTCACGGGTTTAGATTTGAAGTTATGCGGAAAATTCGCAATCGCGTTACGGCGCTAAAGGTGACGCCGCAGGATCTTGCGCAAGAAGACTAGCGCTCAGTCGCAGCCCTAAATTTCAGCAGTAATTGTCGCTTGAAATCCTTGTGGCGGAAAAAGGAAAGCAATATCGCCGCCAAATTGGCGGGTCAAAACATCCTGCATTAAATATTGGCCAACGCCAGACTTGCTGGGCGGCTCGACGATTGGGCCATTCTGCTCGCGCCACGATAAGATCAATCTTTTTTTGCCGTTCTCTTCTTTTTCAATACGCCAATTCAACGTAACGCGGCCTGTTTCATTGGCCAGTGCGCCATGACGAATGGCGTTAGAGAGAAGCTCATGCAATGTCATACCAAGCGCCAAGGTCACCTCAGAGCGAAGTTCAAGATCTTCGCCCCCAAGATCCACGCGTTCAGCAAGATCTGGACTGCAGCAAGCGAGGGTTATTTCAACAAGTTCCCTTAAGGGCGTGGTTGTCCAGGATTTCTTCACCAATAAGGTTGATATGGCGCCAAGGCATTGCACCCGATCAGAGAGATTGGTGCGAAATTCGCCGATATCAGTGGCTGAGCGCGCTGTGATATTCGTGATGCCTTGCATCATTGCCAGCGCATTATTAACGCGATGATGAAGTTCAAGATTCATTGTGCGACGGTGCTCGTCGGCCTCATCAATTTGCTGGGATACTTCCTGAAGTTTTAGACGCTTTTGTTTTAGTCGATCCTCAATGCGCGTGAGCGTTGCGGCGATCAGGTCGATTTCAATCGCGCCGGTTTTTTGCCATGAAAGTTCCTGACCAAGATCTTGTCCAAGGTAAAGTTTTTCGCTCAGCTCAGCTAATTGGCCAAGCGCTTTATCTTGTCTGCGTTGATTGAACAGAAGATAAATAATTGCCGCACTGGCTAAAGCTAAGGCGATAAAAAGAGCGGGCGGCGTGACGTGAAGCGCAGCGCTTAGATCTGCTGCTTGCGCCTTATCGGACAAAGCAAAGAGCAATAAAGAAAAAGCCCAAAGCAAGACGGTCAGTGATGGCGCGCTTAGTCTTTTTACCAATCCTAAGCCTCCTTTAGGGTTTTTGCGCCGGAGCATTCTTTTAACATCGATCGACCTAAAACGGTTAAGCTTTATTTGGGCCATTCGTTTCAAGGTCAAGATTCGTCGAGCCATCCACCATGCCAAGATGTTCAGCAAGTTTTGCCCGTGCGCGATTTAGGCGGCTTTTAACCGTTCCAACAGCAATATTGCACACCTGTGCGGCCTCCTCATAGGAGAGCTCGGTAACGCCAATCATGAGGAGGATCTCGCGATGATCTTCTGGTAATTTATTTAAAGCGCGCTGCACATCCTGCATCGTTAAGCGTGACTCTTGTTCGCCGCCAACGAGGATCTGTTCTGCGTGGGTGTTATCGCTATCTTGCACTTCGCGCGCAAGTTTTCGATATTGGTTGAAGTAAGTGTTGCGCAAGATCGTCACAAGCCAGGCGCGGAAATTTGTGCCTAGTGCGAAAGATTCCGTATGCGTCCAAGCCTTAACCAGGGTTTCTTGGACCAAATCATCCGCGACAGTTGTTGAGCCAGAAAGCGATAAGGCGAATGCCCGAAGATAGGGCATTTCCGCCACCATCATATCGGCAAAGGCATTTTCACTCATTTCTTCTCGCGTTGTTTGGCTTCTAGCCGCGCAAGGAGAACGAGGAGTTTGTCCGGCATGGGTTGGTGGACCAAATCGTCGCAAAAGGAACGAAAAACCCTCCCCAATTGGTCTTGGATCTTTGAGTCGAGCGCGGGGACATGTTCGCCCGGAATCCCAGCCTCAGGCCGGCCTGGGCTCGCAGCAGCTTCCTCGGAGGCCTTGTTAGCTTCTTCCCCCATGGTCATCGATTCTTCCAAAAACCTTAAATTTGATGGGATGGACAATCTACATTGATCAGCCAAGGGCGCTCCGTGTTAACAAAACGCGCCAGCTCGCGGAATGTTCCCCCTAGAAGGGCTTTTTCAAGGCGTAAGAGTAGAATATTGCCCTCGAACAGCATAATCTCGCGCCCTTGAGGAAATTGTTGAAAGGCCACGGACGTTAAAATGAATATCTCTCAAGAGATTGCGCCACATCTTCCCTATTTGCGTCGTTTTGCGCGCGCGCTGTGCGGCTCGCAAACCAGCGGCGACGCCTATGTCGTGGCGACCTTAGAGGCGCTCATTGCGGATACGGACAGTTTTCCCACCACAATGTCTCCAAAAGTCGGGCTCTATCATCTTTTTATGGCGTCCTGGGCCTCAATTAGTCTGAATGTCAAAGTGGAGGCAGAACTCGACGCGGTGGAAAGCGCGCAACATGCCGTTAGCCAATTGACCCCACGCTCGCGTCAGGCCTTTCTTTTGCGTACGGTTGAGGGCTTTTCGCCTGAGGAAGTTGCCGTGATCTTGTCCATAACCGTCGCGCAAGTTGATGACCTTGTCTTGCAAGCGGGACGCGAAATTGCAGATCGCGTTGCAACAGATGTGTTAATCATCGAAGATGAAGCATTGATTGCCCAAGACATTGAATTTATTGCGCAGGATTTAGGCCATCGCGTGATTGGCGTTGCGCGAACGCATCAGGAAGCATTAGCTCTTGCTCAAACGAAACGACCTGGTCTTATTCTTGCCGATATTCAACTCGCAGACGGCACGTCAGGATTGAATGCTGTTAATGAATTGCTGCAATCTTTTAGCGCACAAGTCATTTTCATCACTGCATATCCAGAAAGATTGTTAACTGGCGAGCGGCCAGAGCCGGCCTTTCTGATTAGTAAGCCCTATAAAACCGATGTTGTGAAAGCGACAATCAGCCAGGCTCTATTTTTTGATCGCAAAGCGTCGGCCTAACTGTTGAAAATCTAATGTCTGACATCTCCCTCATGATCCATGGCGGGGCGGGCGTTGTGCGCGAGCCAGAAAGATTCGACAGCGCGTTAAGGCGGATAATCACGCGGGGCGCAGAATTATTAGACTCCGGCGGTGAAGCGCTAGACGCCGTTGCTCTGTGTGTGCAGTTGCTCGAAGACGACCCACTGTTTAATGCCGGGCTTGGCTCGGTGCTCAATGCGCAGGGTGTTGCAGAATGCGACGCCGCCATTATGGATGGTCGAGATTTATCGGCGGGCGCCGTCGCAGGTGTTGGATGTGTCAAAAACCCGATACTTCTCGCGCGCGCAATTATGGAGAAAAGCGATCATGTCTTTTTGATCGCTCCGGGCGCAGAAGAGTTTGCGCGCGCGCAGGGTATTTGTTGCGTGCCTGCGCGTTATTTTCAAACGCAAGAGCGCCTAGCTCAACTTGCCCGCGTAAAAGAAAAATCTGCGACAGCTCTAGATCATGACGCTGAAGAGACAAAAAAACTTGGCACAGTTGGCGCTGTTGCGAGAGATCAGAGAGGAAATCTTGCAGCAGCAACCTCAACCGGTGGGATGACGAATAAATCTTTTGGTCGCGTTGGCGACTCAGCTGTTTTAGGCGCAGGAGTTTTTGCAGATAACGCCAGCTGCGCTGTTTCTTGCACAGGAGTTGGCGAGCATTTCTTACGCATGTCGCCTGCCCGCACGGTCGCTTTTCTTATCGAAGATCTCGCTATGGATACGCAAAGCGCAACGCAGGAAGCGCAGCGTCGGCTGGAGGCAAAGATCCAAGGCGTTGGCGGGATGATCGTCATTGGCAAGGATGGCGTTTGCGCGCGCGCAAAGAACACCCCTTCCTTACTAAGCGCGACGGCTTACAATGGCGCGATTACAATTCAGTTAGCTTAACCGCTTAAGAAAAGAATTACGCCAATTTACGGGTGGCTTGCTTAAGCCAGGCGCGCGTCTTTACGTCAGCGAGAGGTGAGAGAGTTGCGTATACCCGCGCATGATAGGCGTTAAGCCAGTTCAATTCCTCAGGCGTGAGAAGCTTGCGGGCAATGCAATTAAGATCAAAGGGTGCAAGCGTGATTGTTTCAAAGCCATATGTCTCGCGTTCGCCGCCCTTTATTTCTCGTTTTTCTACAATCACGAGATTCTCAAGGCGGATCCCGTATTCTCCTGCACGATAATAGCCTGGTTCGTTAGAGAGGATCATGCCAGGCTGCAGGGGCGTTGCGCTGACTTTAGAAATACGTTGTGGTCCTTCATGCACGGAAAGATAAGCGCCTACGCCGTGTCCGGTGCCGTGATCAAAGTCCAGTCCCGCTTGCCATAAAAATTGTCTCGCAAAGGCGTCAATTTGTGCGCCAGAAACGCCTTTTGGAAAAATCGCGCGCGCAATGGCGATATGGCCTTTTAGCACGCGCGTATAATGATCTTTAAATTGTTTCGACGCTACGCCAACAATCACTGTGCGGGTTACGTCAGTCGTGCCATCAAGATACTGTGCGCCGCTATCAACAAGATAGACGCCCTTTTTGATCGGCAAGTTTGATTCTGTTGTGACGCGGTAATGGGGGATCGCCGCATGTTCTCCAAAGGCGGAAATTGTTGGAAAGGAAATATCGCGTAACTCGCCATTCTCGCGACGAAATGTTTCAAGCGCTTGGGCGGCGGAAATTTCAGTGAGCTTCCCAGCGGGCGCTGTATGCGCAAACCACGCAAGAAACTGTGATAATGCGAGTCCATCGCGAATATGCGCCTGTCGGGCGCCGTTGATCTCTGCGTTATTTTTGATCGCTTTAGGCAGCGAGATAGGATCAAGCGCCACATTAGCGACGCCGCCAGCCGCGCGTACTGTTTCGACCAAGAGATCTGGAGCCGTAGCCGCGTCAAACAAAATCTGTGCGCGCTTTTTTCCCCAACGGCGCAGTTCTTGTAAGAGTTCTTTTGACGGATGAAGAGAGAGGAATTTTTGTAATTTTGGTTTTATTTTTGGATCGACTTTTTCTGGATCAATGTAAAGCCGGGGGAGCCCTTTTTTAGGCACGAGAGCAAAACACAGCGCAATGGGCGTATGCGCCACATCTGCGCCGCGGAAATTAAATAACCAAGCGATTGCGTGTGGATCTGAAAGAAGCGCGGCGTCATGATCGCCAAGATTGACGCGTAATTGCGCAAGCTTCTTCTCGACGCTTTGCCCCGCGAGCTGCGATGGATAGATAAAAATGCGACCTTTGGGTTCGGCTGGGCGGTCGCGCCATAATGCATCGATTGGGTTCTCGTCTAAGGCAACCAGCGTTGCATCTTTTTCAGCGAGTATTTTTTTGAAGCGCTCTATTTGCGCGCTGGTGTGAAGCCAAGGGTCGTAAGCAATACGCGCTCCGGGACGGGCATGATTGGCGAGCCAGTTGGCGGGAGAGATTTCGGAAATATCAAGCGGCGTAAATAAGCGCGCATCAATTTCTTGTCGCACTTGAATGACATAACGGCCATCAACAAAAATGGCGGCTTGTTTAGATAAAACAATGGCAAAGCCGGCGGAGCCGGTGAATCCAGTGAGCCAAGCGAGACGTTCGGCGCATTTGGGGACATATTCATTTTGATGCGCGTCTGCGCGGGGAATGAGAAAGCCGTCGAGCTTATGCGACTTGAGCCAGCCGCGCAGACTTGAAAGACGCGCTTGGCATTCTAGCGGCGCCGCCTCATCAACAAAGTTTTGAAATTTTGCTTCGAACATATCTGCAAGCTAGTGGCGAAGACGGCTTCCGGCAACCGTCAGTCATCATAATCGTCATCATCTTCGTATAATATTGGACATGAGCCGTTGCGACTAAGCCGTAAAGTCGCCCAGCCATCGATATCGCCGCGCTGCGCGAGGAAAAAATTTTGCGCGCGATAAGCGGCTAAAACGCCGAATACGTCGCGGCCCAAAAGGCCAGAGAGCACGAGCTCTGCGTCAAAACTCGCGGCTTGGGCGATCGCCGGAGCGAGTAAACGCAGGGGCTTTGCCAGAATATTGGCGAAAATTAAATCATATTGCCCAATGAGCCTTGGGTGACGCAGGCCTGCCGCCAAGACAGGGCGGACAAAAGCTCCAGCGCCGTTGCGCTGAGCATTCACGCGCGCGGTATCTACCGCGACCGGATCTATGTCGCCGCTTGCGACAGCTTGTCGAAGCAGTCGCGCCGCAGCAATCGCCAAGACGCCCGTGCCTGTTCCAACGTCGAGAATTTGTCGAGGGCGGCGGCGTTTTAAGATCTGGTCTAATGCGCGCAAACAACCAAGCGTCGTACCGTGATGGCCCGTGCCGAAAGCCAAGGCTGCTTCAATTTCAACGCTAATGTCGTTGGGTCGTTTGTGTGCGCGGTCATGTGCGCCATGCACAAGAATACGTCCAGCGCGAACAGGTTTGAGACCAGAGAGCCCATTTTGCACCCAATCTTGCTTTGCAATTTGCGAGAACTGAGCGTGTTGTGCGGTTTCCACATCGCTGACGGCGGCGATTAAGTCTCGGATGCTTTGTTCATCTGGCGCTTCCGCAAAATAAATTTCTACCGCCCAATAGGCGCCATTCTCTTCCTCAAAAGCCGCGGCGGCGGTTTCTGTGGGGTCAAATGTCTCAACAATAATGTCGGCGACGGCGCGGGCGCGCCGTTCGTCGCAGGTCAGGCGCAAGACGTGACTGGCGCCATTGGGGGGAAGGCCTTCGAGCATCTTGCGCGCTTACCATGCTGAGGGGGCGGGCGTCACCTTTGCCCCTGGCGCGCTGGGCTGTATGTTGCCGCTTCGCCTTTTAGCCAAACGAGGCCCAGCTTAGGGACATCGCAGTGTCGCAGAAAGTGTCGATTTGTCTGTTGGGCCCAAAAGGGGCGGGGAAATCCTCCCTGCTGGGGTCATTGGCTGATTGCGTCGGCCAAGGGGCCTATGGCTATTCGCCGAATTTTCATCCTGTTCTTCAGCCCATCAGCCAAGTCGACTTTCTAAAAGGGCCGATTGATCGGCATAGAGCAGATTTCCTCACGCATACGCTCTCGCCCTATGAGCGACTGAAACAAGAGCTCGTCGCGGGCGCCGCAGCAACGAACACGCTCGATACTTATGAATATTATTTTCGGCTTTCGCTGAGCGGGGCTGCGCCGACAGAGTTAACGCAAGCAGGGCCCTGGCTTTTAGAAATCATCGACTCTGCAGGCGACATTGCCATGCCGCCGGAAGGCGCGCAGATTGCATTGCTTGACGATGTGAAAACAAAACTAGCAAAACAAATTTTAGCCAGTGACGCGATTGTGCTTGCTTTACCTCTGACGCGTTTTGACGAAGCAGAGTGGTCCGGGGCCTTATCTCGGCTGGCGGATCGATTAATGCTCGCTAAGGAAAAAAATCTTAAAAGAATTGTCGTTGCTCTGACGTTTTATGAGCGGCTGTTTGTGAACCTTGGACCAGACGCTTTCACTTACGCCTGCGATCCATCTGTCGCGCGCCATATTCTGCGTAAATCGCTACGCAGTTCAAATTGTTTTGATCATATTCGTAAATTAACGACGTCAAATAGCGCGCTGCAGCTCCGCTTGACCGTCTGTTCAACTTTTGGTTTTACCAAGCGTTTTCAAAATCCAAATCTTGACCCATGGCTTGCCGGCGAACAACGTTTTCGTCGAAATGGCCTAGAGGTCGGACGCGCTCACAGTGAATATTGGCGACCATTTTTAACCGCAGACCCCTTTTTATATGCAGCGCTTGGGCTTGATAGCGCTTTTACATTTTCTTTTGAGCAGCTCGAAGGCGAAACTGCAACGCGCCGCGTCGATCCAGCGATTTATTAAAAGAGAACTTTAATTTACTGGAGCGCGAACACGCATTTTGTTTTTTTTCGAAACGGTCTCTTAGTTGAGATAGCGCTCTAAACTCGCGGCGCGCCGGCGGTGATGATGCGCGGCATTTGGATCGCCGTAAAATGCCTGTGCTCGATCATAGTCCGCGTCGGGATTGGGTGGGAGGCCTTGGGCTTTCGCCGCGCGTGGTCGAACGGCTTGAAATAAACTCGTTTCTATTTGTGAAATAGTTTGATTGTCAGCGATATAGACGCCCTCAGCGTCGATATAGGCGATTTCATCGCGCACGAGGCGATTCAAAATCGCCATAAGATTTTCGCTAACAGCGTCAGAAAGTCTCGTCAGGGATGGGTTTTTTGGATCTATTGCGCTCATCTCTCCCGGCAAGGGTTTTGCAGCGCGCAGTAAGGCCTTCATAGCGCGTATTTCAAGCGCATCATCTTCATCATCCGTTAAATCGATGGGTGCAAGAAATTGTTTTCTTTCCCGCACATCAGCGCTGCGTTTGAAAATTTCGGCCAAGAATTTCATGATGAAGAGAAATAAATCTTGAACCATAGCCACGCAGATCGCCATATTCGAGTCAGGCGTAAAGCTCCAAAACGCCTCACGCGCCAGCTCGAATTTATTGCGCTCTGTTGAATGCTTGCGCAGATAGGCGTCACTCACATTGAGTAGCTCTCGAACATTTTCATCTGTCAGGCCGACGGTTTTTCCCGCAACCACGCAACTGTCGATTGCTGCTTTAGCAGCATTGAAAGCGGCGCTCACAGTTGCGCCATCAGAAGCGGGCGCAGCGCGTATTTTTGAAACGATAGCAGCAAATGTATCGCGCAATCCTGTTTCCATGCCGCATTTTTGATCAAAGCTCACCCGCGCTGCGAGCGTTTCGTCTCGGGCAGACAGCAGCTCGCGCGCGGAGCCTTGCGGTTCGCAGGAAAAGTCAGCAGGAACGTCATTCTCCAAGAGATTGGCTTGGCGCGTGGCGATGAGGATAGGATCGCAAAGCGGTTTGGCTTCACGCACCCGCTCCCAGCTTGGGTCAATGCTTAATTGATCTCGGATCGCGACTAAATTGCGTACGGTCGTCTCAAGATCCGGCAAGGCGCCAGACCTTGGACCGGGTCGGCTGGCGGCGTTGGTTGCCGCTTCAGCTTTTTGTCTTAAGGGGATCATTTGCGCCGTCAGCGCGTCCCGGCGTTTGAGCGCGTCGATGCGTTCCGTTGTTGGGTTCGTCAGCGTACGGCGAATTGTAGCGATGCGTTTAAGCGCTTCTTCAGCTTTCAATTGATGCATGTGACAATTGGGGCCGCAGGCCGCTCCCATATTGTCAAGGCCGTGCGCTGCGTCCACAGCAAGCTGCTCCTCCTGCCGCACCACTGTTGTTAGCGTATTAATTTCATCCTGTTTCGCCTGAATAATGACTTCAAGATCTGCAGCGCTTTTTTCTAACGCAGCGATTTCAGCGCGCGCATCTTCTAATTGACGCGTTGCTGTGCGGGCGGTTTCAATTTCTAATGCTGCTTGCCGCGCAGCGCGCGCGAGCGCTTCTTGCTGTGCTTCTTGACCTTTACGAATTGCCTCGCGGAGCGAGGAGCTGGCTTGTCTTGCTGTTTCAATCAGCGCGTCGAGTGAGGCGAGATAACTGCGAAATGATGGGGTCGCGACAATTTTTGTCGATGCCGCTTCATAAACTGCGCTGATTTCGCGCGTTGCAGGCAGAATAACTTCGCTGGCTAATTCCATTGGCTGGAGTTCAGCAACAATTTTGCGCGAGGAGAGTTTAAAAATATTGTTGTAATAAAAGGTGAAAGAAAAGAACGCCGAGATTGAGAACACAAACAAAAACACCGCCGCTGTCACGCTTGTCTTAATGATCATGCGCTCTCGCACGATCCGTCGTCGAACAATCAAAGCGGCGAGCTCTGCCCCGAGCGACCAGGAGGTTGAGGCCAGCATGACCAAGACCGCGGAGGTGGCGACGAGGGCCCCGGCGACGCCGATCCAGTCCCCGGCTTCCTTGCGCATAATATCGATCATGCCCGAGGAGGTGGTGTAGAAAACCCACATCAATACGGGCACAGCGACCATCAAGCCGACACGGCCCAGGTCAATGTCGCCTTCCCAGAGACGTTTTAAAACTGAAGGCAGGGCCGCAGCTGGCCGGGGCGTGAGGCTGCGGGCTGGCTGTGGCGGAGCGTCTTTGGGGAGGGGGGATGTGCTCATAAGAACCCGTTTAGCTCTGCGCCGCGACGGCTCAAGAGCCTCTCTTGAGGACCTTTGGTCAGAAGACTGAAGGCTTTCTGCCTAAAAAGATTCGTCAACACGCCTGAGATGAGAGACCGAATCGGTCAATTAGGCAAGTGCCGCCGATGAGCAGGGGGAGGAGCCGCCCAGGGGCTTGGATTCTGGGCGTTCGGGACGTCGGGATTTCCCTTACCGGCGCAATCATGGTAGGGGAGCGGCTGGCGTGACGCTCGCGGCCGATTCCGCGCCGGCGCCTATTGTCTCGCAGTCCCTTGAAGGCTCGCGCACCACAACAGGAAATAGCCGTGTCCATACCATTCCGCTACGTCGCGAAGATAGGCAGTTATATCATCAAGCAGCATCTGATGGGCGTGAAGCGTTATCCGCTTGTGCTCATGCTTGAGCCCTTATTTCGGTGCAATTTGGAATGCGCTGGTTGCGGTAAGATTGATTATCCAGATCACATTCTCAATAAACGTCTTTCCGTCGAAGATAGCCTCGCTTCAGTAGATGAATGCGGCGCCCCTGTGGTCGTTATCGCCGGCGGCGAACCGCTCTTGCACAAAGATCTGCCTGAAATTGTTGAGGGCATCATCGCGCGCGGTAAATTCGCTATTGTCTGCACCAATGCTCTGCTGCTGACAAAAAAAATTGATCAATATAAACCCAGTCCATATTTCACCTGGTCGATTCATCTCGATGGCGATAAGGAGATGCATGATAAAGCGGTTTGCCAAGAAGGCGTCTATGAGCGCGCGGTAGAAGCGCTGCAGCTCGCAAAGTCTAAAGGCTTCCGTGTAACGACAAACAGCACCTTCTTTGCTGACGCTGACCCCGAGCGCGTTGCGAAATTCCTCGACGATACAACCAAATTAGGCGTCGATGGCATGACTGTTTCGCCAGGCTATGCCTATGAACGCGCGCCGGATCAGACGCATTTTCTCAATCGTCAGCGCACAAAAGAATTGTTTCGTTCTATTCTTTCGCGCGGTCGGGGTGGCAAGGCTTGGGCTTTCCAGCAATCTGGTCTGTTTATGAATTTTCTTGCCGGCAATGAAAGCTATTTCTGTACGCCTTGGGGCAATCCTTTGCGCACAGTCTTTGGGTGGCAGCGCCCCTGCTATCTGCTTGGCGAAGGTTACGTGCCGACGTTTAAGCAGTTAATGGAAGAGACTGATTGGGACGCTTATGGCGTCGGCAATTATGAAAAATGCGCAGACTGCATGGTTCATTCCGGATTTGAAGCGAGCGCTGTAAATGACGCCGTCCGCCGTCCTTGGAAGGCCGCCGCCGTTGCACTCTTTGGCGTGCGCACGCAAGGCCCAATGGCTCCAGATATTTCGCTCGAGAACCAGCGCCCAGCGGAATATGTCTATGACGAAAATGTCGCGCGGCTCTCAGAGATCCGCGAGCACGAGGCGAAGCAGCGGGCCGAGCAGCAGTCGACAGCCGCTTAACCGCTTAAAGGCGGTCTGCGAGTCGATGCCTGCGCGAATTAATCCAGCGATCTGACCTGGCGCTTGGAGCAATCCAAGCGCGATTTGCTTGATATCGACATCGCCCTGCGGCGTGATCGCTTTCAGCGCTAGCGGGGGCAGCGCCCGTTGGGCGGGATCGCTGATCACTCGAAAAGCCACAAAAGGCAGCTGGCGACGGCGCGCAAAGTCTGCGGCAATGTGAGATTCCATATCCACCGCCATCGCTTGTGACGTCGCGCGTAATTGCGCTTTTTCTTCAACGCTCAAGACGATTGCGTCCGCGCCGTAAATAGGCCCAGTGACGACTTTGTCGCCGCAAGCGCTAATTCCCTGCGTGAGCGCTTGCACAAATCGTGGATCTGTTGGCAAGCGTTGATCCCTATCTACAATCGCGTCAGCGATCAGGATATCGCCGGCGCGCAATGAAGGATCTAAGCCGCCTGCTAATCCAACGCTCAGCACAGCTGAAAATTTTTGATTTTCTAAGCGCGCAAGTTGCTCGCGTAGATGTTGGACATTCGCCCCACTACAAATAATAACGACACCCTCGCTTTCACAACAGGCGGCTTCGCGTTGCATACCTGTAATAAACAAGAGCGGGGCGTTTCGTTGCGCGTCTTGATCGCGATGGCGCCGCCGCATCATTTAACGCGCTGTCGGTTAGAGGCCATATTGAACGCGTTTGCTGTTTGCGCGTTGCAAATTACGATAACGCGCGAGCGCCCAAAGCGGGAAAAATTTCGCATAACCGTGATAACGCAGATAAAAGACGCGTGGAAAACCAGTGGCCGTATATCGCGCTTCATCCCAAAGTCCGGCGCTCGTTTGGTTTTTTTGTAAATAGGCGACGCCCCGGGCGACGGCGGGATGGTCGACTTCTCCTGCCGCCATTAATCCCATTAGCGCCCAAGCTGTTTGCGAGGCTGTTGAGGGCGCTTGTTCATAGCCGCGATATTCGAGCTTATAACTTGAAAGATCTTCGCCCCAGCCGCCATCGCTATTTTGAATTTCAACAAACCAATTCACAGCGCGGCGATAGGCGTCATGCGCATGCGGCAACCCCGCAGCGTTAAGCGCGCATAACGCTGACCAGGCGCCATAGATATAGTTGGCGCCCCAGCGGCCAAACCAGCTGCCATCTTTTTCTTGTTCGGCTAAAATATAATCGACGCCGCGTTTGAGCGCGTCGCTGGTTTCAATCGTATCGCCAAGCTGTGCAAGCATGGAAACGCAGCGCGCAGAGACGTCCGTCGTGGGGGGATCCAGCAGCGCGCCATGGTCGGCGAAGGGAATGTGGTTGAGATAGTCATAATTATTATCTGCGTCGAATGCGCCCCACCCGCCATTTTTACTTTGTAAGCCGACAATCCATTCTCGTGCGCGCCGGATGCGTTCAGCATAGGGTTTCGTCATTTCGCCGCTGGTTAAGCGATCCATCGCCGTCGCGACGACTGCAGTATCGTCAACGTCGGGATAATAGGGATTAGCGTATTGAAACGCCCAGCCGCCAGGGCGCACATCTGGACGTTGCGCCGCCCAGTCGCCTTTAATGTCGAGCACTTGCAAGGGGGCCAACCATTCGCAGGCTGCGCGCGCGCCAGCTATTGCGTCTTCATCGCCTGTTTCAAGTAATGCGTGCGCAACAAGAGAACTGTCCCAAATCGGCGATACGCAGGGTTGGCAATAGGCTTCGTCTTCATGGATGACAAGAAGACGTTCAATCGATGTGCGGGCGGCTTGTACGCGCGCATCCTCGGGTGGAACGCCTAAAACATCATACATCAATAATGAATTAGCCATTGCTGGAAAAATTGCGCCTAATCCATCAACGCCGTTGAGACGCTCTGTCGTCCAGTCAACGGCTTGTTGTAGCGCTTTCTCGCGCGTTTGACGCGGAAGATAAGGATCAATCAGGCGTAATAATTTATCGATCTCGCCAAAAATATGCGCCCAAGGCCAGGTTTGATGTTCGCCTCTTGGCCAAACTTTTACATCTTCCGGCGGCGTTGTGAATAATTCACGTATATGCACGCCAAGCGGATTTTTCGCGCGCGGTTTTTTTGTCATCAAGACAAGCAATGGAACGAGCACAGTGCGCGCCCAATAAGAGACCTTATCAAGATGGAAGGGAAACCATTTTGGCAGGAGCATGATTTCAACAGGCATGACAGGAACGCCACGCCAGGGAATTTCGCCATAAAGGGCTAACAATGCGCGCGTGAAGACATTGCTGGTCGCTGCGCCGCCATGCGCAAGAATTGCAGCCCGCGCGCGCGCCATATGCGGCGCATTAATATCATCGCCAATCATTTTGAGCGCAAAATAGGCTTTAACGCTCGCGCTAATATTGAAATCGCCGTCTTGATATAAAGGCCAGCCGCCATGCGCCCCTTGCGTGCGGCGCAAATAGACAGCGATCTTTCTTTCAAGTTCAGCATCGACAGGCTCAGCGCGATAATGGCGCATTAAGATATATTCAGCAGGGATTGTGCAATCCGCCTCAAGCTCAAAACACCAGTGGCCGTCAGTCTTACTTAAGTTGAGCAGCGCGCGCTTGGCGTTTTGAATGCTTGTTTCAAGCTCGGTGGCGTTCGTGAGTTCTGCGCTGGGGGCAAGGCGCGCGGCTTCAGTCATTCTTTCAAGCCTCGTGGGTTGCAAAAATCTGTCAATTGGCGTCAGACGCTTTCGCTGACAAGGTCCGCCGCCCGATAACCGGAGCGGATCGTCCCTTCAATGGTCGCGGGCAAACCCGTCGCCGTCCAATCGCCGGCGAGAAACAAATTCTCCCATGCTGTTTTGGCGTCGGGCCTGCGCGCATCTTGGGCGGGGGTCGCCGCAAAGGTTGCGCGCTTCTCTTTCACGATCTGCCATGGCGGCAGATCGGAGGCAAGGTCGTGAGTCGTTGAGATATCTCGTCCAATCGCTCGCGAAACCTCCCGCCAAACCTGGCTGGCTAAGACCTCGCGCGGCGTCTCCATCAGACGGTCCGCGCCGCTAATGGTCACGGAAAGACGATCCTCAAAGGCAAAAAGCCACTCTGATAGACCGTGGACAAGTCCCAAAAGCAGCGGCTGGTCTTTCGGCGGCGTCAGTTTGAAATGAACATTTAAGATCGCCCGGTGATCATTGGGCGCCTGCAGCTTGGGAATCAGTTCTACCGCCGCCCAGGCGGGGGCTGCGAACACAACGTTATCTTGCGCGCTCACGGAGATCTCTTCTCCGGCAAACCGCAACTGCGCAACGCGATCCTCTGCAAAGACTATTTCTTTCAGCCGCGCGCCAAATTTGGGCGTGATGGCCTGTTGGGCGAGTTTATGCAAAGCGGGCTCAACAAACACCTCGCCCAGTCCTTTTTTTGCAACTAACGGACGACAGGCGCGCCCGCCTGCTGCAAGGGTCTCACGCAAAATTGCGCCTGCAAGAGCGGCGGAGGCTTCTGGCGGTTCAGTGTTGAGGGCCGAGAGCATGACGGGACGCCATAATTTTTCATACAAGGGGCCCTGGCACCGCATGGTTTCGCCGATTGTGGCGTTGCGTTTTGCAAAGAGAAGTTTTGCAGCGTCGAGATAGTCGAGCGGCTGTGTGCCAGGAACGCGTCGATCGTTGAAAAATACCCACCAAGGAAGTTGTGAGTCATTTGGACGCAAGCGCCATCTTGCGCCTGTGGCGAGATCCATAAAATCAAAGGCGCAGGTTTCTGGGCCAATCAGTCCCTCGCTTGTATTTAAGCGGCGGGCATAATCTAAAGCAGCGTGATTGCCAGATAATAAAAGATGATTGCCATTATCAATTGTTAGACCGAGCGTAGCGTCGAAATAAGAGCGTGCGCGTCCGCCTGCTAGACGCGCTGCTTCATACAAAGCGACTTTTTTGCCTTTATCGCAAAGTCGGATAGCGCAGGAAAGTCCCGCAAGTCCAGCGCCGATGATGTGGGTTGTGCCCGTCACGAGAACAGATAACGCAGGAAAGCGCCTGCAAGTTTCACGCGAGAAACATGTACAGCCGCGCGCGGCGGCGCAAATCCGCGTTTAGTGAGATTATCAAAGATTGAGCGGTAGCCGACAGACATCATATAGGGCGCCTTCAAGCCGCTCTTTGGCAGCTCACTCATGACGCGATCAGCATGGTCATAGTGCTCACGCGCGCGAAGAACGACCGGGGCGCAGGCGGCTGCAAGATTTCCATCGGCTAAGACAGCATCAGGAATCTGCGTAGCAATGCCGGCGTCAATCAGACACTCCTGTGGTAAATAGAGACGTCCGCGCATTGCATCTTCATCCAAGTCGCGCAGGATATTTGTTAATTGCAGCGCGCGGCCCAAGTGATGCGCCAAAAGCCTTGGCCCTTCAGGGAGCTGTCCCTCTTTTTCCTGAGTCAAACCAAAGGCGCGCACAGACAGACGCCCAACAGCGCTGGCGACGCGGTCGCAATAAAGATCTAATTTTTCCCAACTGGGCGCGCAGATATCTTCATCGACATCCATTTGCATGCCGTCGATCACAGCTTCAAAATCAGCCCGATCAAGTTTAAAGCGTCGAACTGCGCCAGCTAGAAAAGCATTGCTTGGCCGAATTTGGCCAGCGTAAAGCGCGTCCAGATCTTCACGCCAACGATCAAGCGCTTTTCGTCTGTTGTCGCGATCGCCCTCATCGTCAGCAATATCATCGATTGCGCGGCAAAAAGCGTAAATCGCAAACATCGCGTCGCGACGCGCTGGTTCGAGAATGCGCATGGCCAAGTAAAATGAACTTTTTACAGCAATACCTTGCGTTTGTGGCGCGGTAGCGCGCTCATCGGTTTGCCAGCTCATCGCGTTGAACCTAACGCAGGGCGCTTTGGACGCAGCAGACGCCGGCACAAAGCGCCCAGAGCGCCTTTTGCCGCTATCGCGGCAAAGCCTATTTTATTTTCATGGACTTTTTCGCTGAGCGGATCAGCGACGTAAAGGCGCGCAATAAGTTTTTCAGCCAAGGAATGAATCGCCCCAACTTCCATCGCCAGGCGTGTATCGCAAATTAAATCTGCAAAGGGCTGTGCGGTTTCGAGTAACTTATTTGTTTTATGATTAAGCTCAGTAATTGTTGCGCGCAGCGCTGGCGCAGCTAGTTGCGCTCCGAGCATGTCAACATGCGCATCGTGCTTTTCAAGCGTATCGCGCGTTAGATAGACGCGATTGAGCATTTGATAATCTTTGCCGCAATCCTGAAGATGATTGATAATTTGGAGCGCTGCGCAAAGCGCGTCATTTGCCGGCCAGGTGTGGGCTCTGTCTTCGCCATGTACGTCGAGTACAAACCGTCCCACCGGCATGGCTGAATAACGGCAGTAATCGATTAGATCATCCCAGTCGTCGTAGCGCAGCTTTGTCACGTCGCGTCGAAAAGCGATCAGAAGATCGCAAGCGTGTTGTCGGTCGAGATTGCGGTCTTGGCAGATTTCGCGCAAGCGCGCTGCAACGGCTTCCTCGGGGCCCCTTCCCATTAAAGCGGCTTCAAGTCGGTCGAGCAGGGTTATTTTTTCAGCGCCGCTCAGCGTAGGATGATCGGAAATATCATCCGCTGTACGAACGAAATCATAAAACGCCATAACAGGCGCGCGGTGGCGCGGCGCAAGTAGGATCGATGCGACTGGAAAGTTTTCGTCTCGGTGGGTTTTGCCCGAGCCTGTGTCGGCAATGTCCATCATGTCGCCGCGGGAGCCTCAATTAAGGGGCGGTAACCCGCCTGAATGGCGCAGTCCTACAGCAGCTCGTTAGCGCTGGCAAAGCCCCGCCTGGGTTTTAAGCAGGTAAATCACCGAGCCGAAGCAATTTCATCGATGATTGCGGCGGCTGCGGCGCGAGGATCCTGGGCGCGCGTAATGGGCCGTCCGACAACGATGTGGTCTGCCGTTGCAGCAATTGCTTGTGCGGGCGTCAAAACGCGCTTTTGATCGCCCAATTGAGCGCCGGCGGGTCTCACCCCTGGCGTCACGAGCAGCATGTCTGGGCCGACACAGGGACGAATGGCGGCTAGTTCTAGCGGGGAGAGAATGAGCCCGTCGATATTGGACGCGCGCGCCTGCTGCGCCCGACGTTTAACAAGCGCCTCAACGCCATAGGCGTAACCAGCCGATTCAAGATCGGCATCGTCATAGGAGGTCATCACAGTAACGGCGAGTAGTTTTAGTTTTGCGCCTGCGCCTGTTCGCGCAGCAGTCATTGTCTGGGGGTAAGCGTGCACAGTCAGGAAGTCGACGTCTAACCGCGCGATTTGTCGGGTGGCGCGTTCGACGGTTGCGCCAATGTCATGCAGCTTTAAATCGATGAAGATTTTTTTGCCTTGCGCCTTGAGTTCACGCGCAAGATCCAGGCCGCCGCCATAGGCGAGCTCCATGCCAATTTTATAAAATACAACTGTATCGCCAAGTTTTTGTGTGAGCGCGCGGGCTGTTGCAACATCCTCAACATCTAGCGCAACGATTAAGCGTTCGCGCGAGGCTTGAGAGATCATGATGCGGGCCGACCGCCATGGCCAGCTTTCCGGTAGCGCCATACTCTGGCGGGGGGAATGTTAAGCAGGATCGGGGCGGAACCTTTTCCCACATAGGCGCCAGTGATGCTATGGGCGTGCATCGGCATGGGCGATTTTGTTAGGCCATAGGTAAATTGAATAAAAAGACCGTCCGGGCCCATCAGTTCAAAGGCTTGATGCAACAACTCAACGCGATCGCGTTCAGGCCGCACAAGGAGCGGAAGACTGGAAACAACTGTGATGGGTTGCGCGGACAATTTATTTTGCAAGGTATTTTTTAAACTATAAGCATCGCCTTGAACAATCTGAACGCCGGGATAGCGCTCAGCAAGCAAGTGACAAAAGCCTTGCTCATATTCAACAAGCACAAGACGCTCTGGCGCAATGCCGCGGGCAAGAAGCGCTTGTGTGACAGGGCCCGTGCCAGGTCCTAATTCGATAATATGACCTTCTTTTTTTAAATCGACGTAGCTTGCCATTGCCTTTGCCAATGCAGGGCCAGAGGGCGAGACAGCGCCGATGAGACGCGGATTTTCGACCCATTGACGAATGAAACGGGCGCTATCTGCAAGGGAGCTCTTTTTTTGCTGCACGGCCAATGCTCTCATATGTTTTGTCGTAGTCTATCGCTTGTTCTGCAAGCCATGCCGCATTTAAACAGAAATCGCTTATTTCCCAAATAATTCTTTCATGCGGGCAAAAAAGCTCATCGCCTCAGGATGCGTATCGTGAGAGGACTCATGTTCAAATTCGGCGAGTAATTCTTTTTGTCGTTTGGTGAGTTTTTGCGGGGTTTCAACGCTCAGTTGCACATGAAGATCGCCGTAATCGCGACCGCGCAACACAGGCATGCCCTTGCCCTTAGCTTTGAGTTGTTTACCCGATTGTGCGCCTTCCGGAACTTTGAGTTTCACCTCGGAGCCATCGAGCGCGTGAACGCTGATCTCGCCGCCAAGCGCCGCCTTAACCATTGAGATGGGCACTCGGCAGTAAAGATCGGCGCCATCGCGTTGGAACAAGGGATGCGGTTTTACGGAGAGAAAAATATACAGATCGCCCGAAGGGCCGCCTCTTAATCCCGCTTCGCCCTCTCCGGAAAGGCGAATGCGCGTGCCGTCCTCTACGCCTGCGGGAATATTGACGGATAAGGCGCGTTCAATAGTTTTACGCCCAGTGCCGCTACAATTTGGACACGGATTATCAATGATCTCTCCGCGTCCTTGGCAACTTGGGCAGGTGCGCTCAATGGCGAAGAATCCTTGCTGCGCTCTCACGCGGCCTTGACCGCCGCATGTTTTACACGTCTTCGGTTTTGAGCCGGATTTGGCTCCGGTGCCCGTGCAGGGTTCGCAGGTTACGGAAGTTGGGATCTTTAAGGCCGCCGCTTTGCCGCTGTAGGCTTCCTCAAGCGTGATCTCCATATTGTAGCGTAAATCAGACCCCCGCTCGCGTCCGCCCGAGCGATTGCGACGTCCCATCACATCGCCAAAGAGATCTTCAAAAATATCTGACATGGAGGCGCCAAAGCCTTCGCCCCCGCCAAAGCCGCCCATCCCGCCGCCTTGTTCAAAAGCCGCATGGCCGAAACGATCATAGGCGGAGCGTTTTTGTGGATCGCAGAGACATTGATAGGCTTCGTTGAGCTCTTTGAATCTTACTTCTGCGTCTTTATCTCCAGGATGGCGATCGGGATGGCATTGCATCGCCGCTTTGCGAAAGGCGATTTTCATCTCGGTCTCTGTTGAGGTTCGAGAGACGCCGAGAACTTCGTAGTAGTCGCGTTTGGCCATCGCTTTTCTTATTCACTCATCTTTGGCGGGTTGCTACGGCTGATGTCGCTGAAACATCAAAGGCGCAGCTTGGCGCGCACAGACTAAACATGACGAAACCCGGCGCAGGCGCTCCGGGTTGCGTTGTGGCTATCGTATCGGGACAATTTTAACTAGTCCCCTGTTGCGCGTTACTTGTCGTCGCCCACGTCTTTGAACTCGGCGTCGATGACGTCATCTTTTGGCGCGTCGCCTGCGCCCGCGCTGGAGGCTTCAGCTTGTTGGGTTTTGTACATGGCCTCGCCTAACTTCATAGAGGCCTGCGCCAGCTCGGTTGTCTTGGCCTTGATCGCCTCAACGTCCTCACCTTCCAATGCGCTCTTGAGCGCGGCAATGGCGGCTTCTAAGGCGCTCTTATCGGCGCTAGAGACCTTATCGCCATATTCAGCCACAGACTTCTCGGCGGCGTGAACAGAGGCTTCCGCATGGTTTTTCGCGTCAACCAATTCACGGCGTTGCTTATCTTCTGAGGCGTGCGCTTCTGCGTCTTTCACCATCTTATCGATATCAGCGTCAGATAAGCCTCCGGAGTCCTGGATGCGTATCTGCTGCTCCTTATTCGTCTCCTTATCTTTGGCCGTGACATTCACAATGCCGTTAGCGTCAATGTCGAAAGTAACTTCGACTTGCGGCATGCTGCGGGGAGCGGGCGGAATGCCCACGAGGTCAAACTGCCCAAGCATTTTATTATCCGCAGCCATCTCGCGTTCGCCTTGGAATACGCGAATGGTGACAGCTGTTTGATTATCCTCGGCCGTAGAGAAGACCTGGCTTTTCTTGGTTGGGATTGTGGTGTTGCGATCTATCAAGCGTGTGAAGACGCCGCCAAGCGTTTCGATGCCAATTGACAGCGGCGTGACGTCGAGCAGCAAGACGTCTTTCACGTCGCCTTGCAACACGCCGGCT
>SXGU01464203.1_pt1 | contig 36995 bp, 33 predicted proteins | sample 3174531 | NCBI WGS metagenome assembly SXGU01 (sample SAMN11356863, study PRJNA531348) | freshwater metagenome | isolation source: freshwater sample F1-140 | place: China: Fuxian Lake, Yuxi | collected 2017-12-25 | reverse complement strand
GCCACCTGATGGCGCCGGGTAGCCGCCACCGCCGGTTGGCGCAGTCGCGGCGCAACGCGCTGCACACCGGGGACGCGGCGCAGTCGCTCTGCAACGCTCTGCGGTTGGCTCAGCCAAAGCGTCCCACCAGGCAAGCCCAAGCCCTCGCTAGCTGCCTGACCTGGCACGCCCCGCGCCGTGACGTCGATGTGCCCGGCGTCGCGGCCAATGCCTTGGCGCAGCAGCTCGGCGGTGTACCCGTCCAGGTTGGCGGTATTGGCCATCGAAAACCCGGTGCCTGTGGCGACCGCAAGCACCGACAACAGCAGCGGCACTTTGCGGTGCACCAGCATGCGCCAGGCTACGGCTGCCCAGATCTGCAGGCGCATCGGTCAGGCCTCTACAGGTCGGCGCAGAGTTTGGACTGGCGTGGCACGGCGGGCAACTGGATACGCATGGGCTCCGATGTGCAGGGCGCCCGTTGGGCACGCAACGGCGAGGGTACCACCGTTGCCATGCCCGCGGCCAAGCCCGGCCTGTCTCTGGTCGCGATTGACGAAACCCAGCCACGCGGCTACGGTCACCCGGACGCGCAGTCAGCGCTGGCGCCGGTGGGTCTGGATGGATTGCACGACTTGCACGCCGATCGCCAAGCGCCCCGACCGGCCGCACACGTTCTTTGCCCACGAAATGACCACTTGCTGTGGTTGCGGCGCCGAGCGCGAAGGCCGCGTGGTGCTGCGCGACGGCGGCGTGGTGCGCCTGGTGTTCTGTGCCACCTGCGGGCCGAGCGAACAGGTGGTGAGCGACGACGCCCTTGCCTATGTCGCGGACTTTCTGGCCCGCGGCCTCGCGAGCGGCAGCGGCGACCACTTGTTCAAGCGCACCACCAGCACCTGCCCGGCTGCATGGCCTTGGTGCAAGCCGACGTGGTGCTGCGCGACGGCAAAGTCTATTTCCACAAGAACTGCCATCGCTGCGGGCCGAGCAGGGCGCTCGTCAGCGAGAACGCCGCGTACTACGTGCAGGCCTACTCCTATGCGCGCGCGGGCACCGAACCGCTGCACGTGGCCCACGCCGCCACCCACGGCTGCCCGACCGACTGCGGCGTCTGCGATGACCACGAGCAGCACACCTGCCTACCGATCATCGAAATCACCGACCACTGCAACCTCGAGTGCCCGATCTGCATCGTCAACAACCAGTACTCGACCCACATGGAACCAGCGGTATTCGCTGATGTTATCGCGGGGTTATTGCGCGCAGAGGGCCAGTGTGAATCTGTCGCGCTGTCCGGCGGCGAGCCGACCAGCCACCCCAAGATCCTCGAGCTCATCGACATCGCCACCCGCGACGACATCGGCCGGGTCGTCATCGTCACCAATGGCCTGCGGCTGGGCAAGGATCGCAAATTTGCCGAGGCCATCAAGGCCAAGGGTGCCTACATCGGGCTGCAGCTCGATGGCTTTACCCCATCAACCCACGAGAAGATCCGCGGCCGCGACCTGTGCGGCGAGAAAGCGGCCGCGCTGCGCGTGCTCAAGGAGCTGCAAATCCCGACGCAGCTGATTTTTGTCGCCACCCGGGGTGCCAACGAAGACCAAATTGGCCAGGCGGTCGAGCTGCTGCTGGCCGAGGACCACATCCTCTCGCTCAATTTTCAGCCGGCGGCGTTCACTGGCCTGGGCGGCGGAGTCTATGCCGGCGATCCGCTGGACCGCTTGACGATTCCGGGGGTGATTGCAGCCATTGAGGCCCAGACCGGCGGCCTGCTCAAAGTTAGCGATTTTTCACCGCTGCCGTGCTCGCACCCGCAGTGCGTGTCGCTGTCGTACCTGCTGCGCCTGAACGATGGCAGCCACCTGCCGTTTGCCCGCTTCGTCGATTTTTCGCGGCATGGCACGCTGTTGCGCTCGTCGGCGACCCTGCCGGCGACGGCAGAGACGCAGGATGCGTTGCTCGAAGTCATGCACGATGTCTACGCCCGCTCCGACGAAATCGAGCGCGGCGACGATGTGCTCAAAGCCCTGCGCAGGTCGCTCGACACCATGTTTCCGCCACGGCCGCTGACGCCCCACGAACAGGTGCGCATGGGCGAGCAGCAGGCCAAGTCGATCTTCTTGCACCACTACATGGACGCCCACGACTTCGACCTCGAACGGCTGCGCAAGTGCTGCCACCACTACCCGCAGACCGATGGCCGCATCATGCCGGCGTGCGGGTTCAACCTGTTTCACCGCGGCGCGGCGCGCGGACCCAATCAGGCCAAAGCGACGCCGTCCTTGGGTGTGCCGATTCGCGCCAGTACCCGGACGGTGGCGTGATGGGTTTTCTGACCGGGCACACTGCACTGGTGACCGGTGGCTCGCGCGGCCTTGGCAAAGCGATCGCGGTTGTGCTGGCCCGCGAGGGCGCCAACGTCGCATTCAACTACTTGAGCGCCGACGTCGAAGCCCAAGAGACCCTTGCGGAACTCAAACAGGCAGGCGTCGCCGCGTGGGCCTTCAAGGGTTCCGTGACAGACGCGGCAGCGCTCAAGGCTGCGGCCGCGCAGGTGGTTGCCGAGTGCGGGCCCATCGACATCCTGGTCAATAGCGCCGGCCATGGCCAGGTGGTGCCGCTGGCGCTGATGGAAGAAGAGGACTGGGACCGCATGATGGACACCCACGTCAAGGGCGCGTTCCTGGCGACCCAGGCCGTGCTGCGCGGCATGATTCGCATGCGGCGCGGGCGCATCCTCAACGTCGCCTCGCTGGCCGGCGTCAAGATGATGCAGGCGCCGGTGCACTACTGCGCAGCCAAGGCGGCGCTCAAGGGCTTTACCGAAGGTCTCGCCAAGGAGATTGCCCACTACGGGATTACGGTCAACTGCCTGGCGCCGGGTGTACTCGACGGCGGCGTGTCGCAGCACCTGCCGCCACACAAGCTCAAAGAGTACCTGCAGCATTGCGCGCTCGGCCGCACCGGCACCTTGCAAGAGGTGGCAGAGGTCGCAGCCTTCCTGGTCTCGGACCGCAACAGCTACATGAACGGGGCGACGGTGGTGGTCGACGGGGGCGTGTGAGCCTGGATCGCCGTTGGGGGCTGCTGCCGCTGGCGACGTTTGGCTGGACGGCGGTCGCACATGTTGCCGCCGGCACGCCGCACGACATCCTGTGGATCTGCAATGTGTCCGCGCTGTTGCTGGCGTCGGCGATGCTGGCGCGGTGGTCGCTCGGCTTGCGCGTGGCCGGTCTGTGGCTCTGGCTTGGAATGCCCCTGTGGCTCGCAGATGCGGTCCACACGGGCGAGTTTGCCGGGCATTCGCTGGCGACGCACTTCGTCTTGCCCATGCTGGCCGTGCTGGCGTGGCCAGTGGGGCAGGGTAGGCCAAAGGCGTGGCCGTGGGCGCTGTTGCTGCATCTGGTCGTTATCGTGTTTTGTCGTTTTGCGACGCCGAACTGGGCCAACGTCAACCTGGTGCACGGTGCGTGGGGCGGGCAGCGCTGGGTTTATCCGCAGGCCTTGCCCTTGGTCAGCGCGTACTTCGCAGCAACGGCGGTCGCGTTGGCGGCGGTGGAGTTTGGGTTGGGGGTGTTGGCGGGGCTTGTCGCGCGGCGCAGCCAGGCGCTACGCCAGCCACTCGCTTAGCTGGGCTAGGAACACCCGCCAAGGCAGCACGTCCACCTCGCCTAGTCGCGACGGCCGTTCCGCCGTGCACACCACGACTTGGGGCACCCCAGGATTGGCGATGGCAAAGCTACGTAGCCCGGTCAAGTTGACGCTGTCGATGTGCGCGCGGACTTTGATTTCCGCCGCGACCCGCAGGCGGCCATGCAGTTCGAGCAACAGATCGACTTCGGCGCCGTGGTTGGTCCTCCAAAAAAACAACTGCGCCTCGGGATGGTGCAGGTCCACCAAGCGCCGCACTTCCCCAATTACCCACGCTTCGAAAAGCCGGCCGCGCTCTTGTTGGTCGGGCACAGCGTCCAGCCTGCGCCGGACCGCATTGGTGACGCCATTGTCGAAAAGGAAGAACTTGGGGTGGCTGACCAGCCGCGCGCGCACACCGCGGGCATACGCGGGCAGTCGAAAGCCAATCAGGGTGTCCTCCAGCACCTGAACGTACTCCAGGACCGTTCGGGCCGCGATGCCGGCGTCGCGCGCGATATTCGCATGATTCAACAGGTCCCCATTTTGGGCGGCGACGACATCCAGAAAGCGCGCAAATCCACCCAGGTTGCGCACCAGCGCTTCAGCTTGGACCTCTTCGCGCAGGTAGGTGTCGGCGTAGCTACGCAACAGGTCGATGGCATCGGTGTCGCTTTGCGTGGCTACTGGCGGCAGTGTCCCCAAACGCAGCGCGCGCTCAAGCTCGAATGCGTCGCCGAGTTCGCTCGCCAGCAACGGGTGCATGTGCCGCGTCACCGCCCGACCGGCCAGCAGATTGGCGCCGCTGCGCTTCAGTTTTCGGGAGCTAGAACCTGTGAGCCAAAACCGGACACCATGCCGTTCGATGAGCCCATGGACCTCGTCGAGCAACTGAGGGACCTTCTGGACTTCGTCGATCAGCACCACTGGCACGCCGCCTGCGCGCAAGTGGGCCTCAACGTCGTGCCGCAGGGCTTGCGGGTGGCGGGCCAGCCGCAAGTGCTCGTCGTGGCGGAGCAGGTCAAACTGCAGTGCGCCCGGCGGCAGGCGCTGTTGGACCAGCGTGCTTTTGCCGGTCTGGCGCGGCCCGAACAGGAAGAAGCTCTTTGTTTCTGGAAGATTGCAGTGGCGTTGCAACATGATGCCGAATTGTACGGCTTTTCGGCGGCGTTGTGCAAGATATATACAACATGCGGAATATGCTGGCGATAATCGCGTCAGGCGCTATCGCGAAGACTACCCCCGCCACCGCCAAACCACCGCCAGCTGCTGCCAAAACCCTTGCGGAAACCACGCCGACTCCGCCATCCCAGTCTCCGCCGGCGGCTCCTTGCCCGTCGGCACCTTGCGCGTCCCAAACACCACATCCCACACCAGCAGCAGCTGCCCATAATTCGCGTTCGACTCCGCCACGTCGCGCGAATGGTGCCAGCGGTGCACCTCCGGACCGCTGACCACCCAGTTCAGCGGCCCCAGCCGCACATCGACGTTGCTGTGCTGCAACAACCCATGGGTACCCTGAAACGCCAGGACCAGCGCCAGCGCGTGCTCGCCAATGCCCAAGATGATGAGCGGCGTTACGCCCGTCAACGCCGCCAGCGCCACATCCAGCGGGTGATTGCGCGCCGAATTGAGCCAGTACATGCGCGGCACGCTGTGGTGGCTGGCATGCAGGCGCCACAGCCAGCCGCCGCGCTCGTGCTGCCAGCGGTGCACGGCGTAGTTGCCAAACTCCAGCATCAGCAGCGCCAGCACCAGTTGACCAGGCAACGGCCACTGCGACGGCCACGCCTGCGCCCGCAACCCTGCGGCCGCCAGCAACTGCACCAGCCCGCGCATGACCTCGAAAGTCACCACCGTCGACGCCAGGAACGCCAGGTCGGTCGCCACGTCGCCCCGGCTGCGCAGCCACGCCTTGCGGTAGGGCAAAAGCCACTCCAGCACCAGGATCAGCAGCGACGCCCCAACTTGCAGGCCGGCCAAAGTGGCGTCAAGACGCCAGCCCCAATCGGGGGCAAACCTGGCAGTCAACAGCGTCACCCACATCATCATGGGGTACACGGCCTCGCGGGTTTGTTGGCGCAATGTCCTCACGCCAGACCTCGGATGCGGCCAATGCCCAGCGTAGCTACCGCGGCCAGTGGCTTGGCGACAAAGCGTACATCGCGGTTGCGATACAGCACGTTGTAGGCGCAAGACGGCACCGTCTGGCCGTCCGGTTCGACGATGCTGACACAACACTGGCGAATGCGATCGGTGTCAAAGTTCTCGGCATCCATGTGGGCGTGCACATACACGGCTTTGGTCCAGTCTTCGCCGGTGCGCATTTGCGCCAAGGGATCGCCCTGCGCCGCAAAAAAAGCGCCAAGCATGGCCTTGAGCGACGCCAGCACCAGCGGCGCCTCGGGCAGATCCACGTCGCCGGCGTAGAGCCGGCTGATGGCTTCGTGCAGCTGCGCGTCGACCTGCGGCCCCGGCTCCAGGTATAGCGTGCCCGCCAGCATCGCGCGCACGTTGGCCGGCGCCATGAAGCGCGTAAACGGCAGCCACTGGCCATCGCCCAGCCGCAGCAGATAGGCCACCTGATAGCACAGCGCGTGGGCCGCGGGTGCTGGCACGAAGTCGCTCACGCGCAACAGCCCCTGGGTCTGCACCTGCACCAGGCGCAACACATCCAAAGTGGTCAGGCGCGCTTGCCGGTCAAACGCCGTGCCACTCTGGCCCGTGAACGTCATGGTGTGCAATTCAAGGCTGCGCAAGTACGGTCGGTCGAGCACCAGGCGCACGAACTGGCCGAGTTCGTCGTCGTTGTGGCCCTTGGCGACCACGGGCAATAGCGTCGTGCTGACCTTGTGCTGGTCCAGTAGATCCAGGATCCGCAGTTTGGCGTGGGTCAGCGCACCACCCAGCATAGCGCGGTTGGCGTCGTCGCGCAGCGAGTCAAACGACAGCACCACCCGCGCATCGAGCGCGGCCAGTAGCGGTAGCAGCGCTGATTCCTGCAAGAATCGCAGCCCATGGGTCGACAGCGTAATGCGGTGGATGCCCGCATCGGCGCAGCGCTGCACCAGCGCCATGAAGTCGGGATGCTCGGTCGGTTCACCGCCGGTCAGGTTGATGATGCGCTGGTTGGGCTCCAAGCGGCGCAGGTGGACCAGAATGGCATCCAGCGCCGCCTCAGACAGGTGCCAGCCGCCGGCGTTGTGGTTGTGGGTGTAGCAGATCGGACAGTCGAGGTTGCAGGCCGCGGTTATCGGCACGATCGGCAGTTGCAGGCCCATTTCGTGCTGCGCACACGGTCCGCAATCCAGCGGACACCCTTGCGCGACAGGTCGCACTGGCGGGGCGGGCGCTTGCAGGTGCGGGCCCTGAGCCACGGTCTGCCGATACCACTGCGCGTCGGGCGACAGCAGGATCTCCGCCGCGCCATGCCGCGGGCAGGTCTTGAGCATCCACACCGCACCGTCGCGCTCAACCACGCTAGCTGGTACCACCGCAAGGCACGCGGCGCACAGACTGTGGGTGTCGTGCGGCAAAATTGTCACAGCCAGGCTTCCAAGACCGCGAGTTCGTCGGCGATGGTCTGCGCCAGCTTGCTCAGGTCCGCGTGGTCCAGGGTAAAGCGCGGCTGCATCCGCACCACCCGCCAGTCGTGGCCGCACACAAACGGAAAATACCCGCGCTTGTACAACCGCTGGCACAGCAAAAGCGCCGTCGTCGGCTTATCCCCCAGGTCGGTCATGCCAAAGTGGTCAAACGACAGCAGCGGCTGGTCGGTCGCGCGCAGTTCCAGGCCGATGGCAAGCCCATCGCCCCGCACCTCGCCTACCAACGCCGAGCCGGCCAGCAACGTGCGCAGACGCTGCCGAAAGTCCTCGCCCACCGCGGCGATATGCTGCAACTGCTGGTCGTCTAGCAGCTCCAGCGCCGCCATCGCTGCCACGCAAGCGACCGCATGACCGCTGAACGTGCAATTGTGCGCCTCGGAAGTCTCGTAGTTCTTGCCGTAGGCCGCGCGCGTCCAGCGCATGTCGGTCAGCATCGCTGAGATCGCCATCAGCCCACCGCCCAGGTGCTTGCCGAGCGTGATGGCGTCTGGCCGCCGTGGCCACCCAACGCTCGCGAGCAGCCGCCCGGTGCGGCCCATGCCCGTCTGCACCTCGTCCGCGACCAAAAGCGTGCCGTGCCGCGCGGTCAACTCGCACAGCGCGGCAATGAAGGCCGGCGACAGCGACCGCACACCGCCTTCGATTTGGATCGGTTCGACGACCACCGCCGCTGCGGCGCCATCGGCCAGCGCCTGCTCCAGCCCTGCGATGTCGTCGCGCTCGATCCGCACCACGTCCGCCAGATGCGGCGCAAACAGGTCGCGGTAGACGCTGTCGGCCATCAGCGCGCAGCTGCCCATGGTGCAGCCGTGGTAGGCCCCGTGCAGGCCGATGATGCGGCGCCGGCCGGTGGCAGCGCGCGCCAGCTTGATGGCGGCTTCGACAGCCTCGGTACCCGAACTTGCGAAATAGGCGCTGGTGTAGCCGGTGCGTTCGCACAATCGCCGGGCCAACGTGCCTGCGTAGGGATTGACGCGGCTGGGAAACCAGTTGGGGGCGTCGCTTTGTAGGTACTCGACGACGGCCCGGGTAATCGCCGGATGGCGGTGCCCGAAGGCCTGAGTGCCGTGCAGGTCTTCGATGGCGCTGCCGTCCTCGCGCACTAGACGCCCGGCATCGGTCGCCATCAGGCCGGTCGGCTCGCCGCTCAGCGTCACGCGCTCAGCAACCAACGGATTGACGAAGCGCCGATAGTCGTCGCCGCCGTGGGCCAGGATGGGGCGCTGGCTGGCCATGGCCTAGGTTCCACCGTTGATGGGCAGCACCTTGCCGGCCATGTAGGTGTTGTGCAGCGCCAGCCACACAATCGCGCGCGCAACCTCTGCCGCGGTACCCGGCCGCCGCAGCGCGCTAAAAGCGAGGAATTGGTCGCGCAGCGCCGCATCCAGGCGTTGCGACAGCCCACCTTGAAGCATGCCGAGCGCCACCAGGTTGACCCGCACGCCGCGCGGCGCCAGCTCTTTGGCCAGCGCCGTCGTCAGCGCGCCCAGCAAACCCTGCGAAGCCGCGAACGCCACCGGCAACGGCAGCGACTGCCCGCGGTCCAGCGCACCCACCAACACGATGTCACCGCCGCCCGCTGCTGCCATCGCCTCGCCGAATACCAGCCCGACCGCATAGGCCGAGCGACCGTTGACTGCGAGCGCGTCGTCAAAGGCCGCCATGCCGGCCGTCGCCAACGAGCCGACCGGCGCCACTGCCGCGCAGTGCACGACCACATTGGGCATCGCATCAGAGTCCATCGTCGTCGCCAGAAGCGCAACTGCGCTTGCCGCACGCAGATCCACTTGCACCGCGGTCGCTCGCGTCTCGAGGGCCAGCGTCTGAGCGACCTCGGCATTACGGTGCCAGGTAAAGGTGGTCGGCACGTCGGCTGCGCGCAACGCCCGCACCACCGCCTGGCCGACGTGGCCCGAGCCACCCAACACCAAAGCTCTGCGCAGCGCTGCGGTCACAGCGCACCGTCCACGGCGACCTTGGCGCCGGCCATGAAGCTGTTGGCGGGCGAAACCAAAAACGCAGCGAACTCGGCGATTTCTTCGGCGCGCGCCAGGCGACCCGTCGGGCACATGGTCTTGTACTCGTCCAGCCGATAGCCGGGCAGCATGGCGCCAAGACCCGTGTCCATCAAACCGGGCGCAAGCAGGTTGACGGCAATCTGGTAGCGCCCGACTTCGCGCGCCAGCGACTCGGTCAGGCCGCGCAAGGCCGACTTGGCAGCGGCATAGTGCACCGGCGCGTCGACAATGCGCTCCGAGCTGAACGCGCCGACGAACAGGATGCTGCCGGCCCTGGCGCGGATCATCGGCCGCAGCGCCGCGCGGGCAAACAGGTAGGCGCCCTTGACGTGGACGTCCATCATCTGGTCCCAGTCGGACTCGTCGAGCAGCGCGATCGGCAGCACTTGATGGATGCCCGCGCAGTGCACCAGCACGTCGAGGCCCTGCCACTGCGCAACCACTTCGCGCACCACCGCGTCGGCGTGCTTGCCATCGGCGACCGAGCCCTGAAACAGCAACGGCGCCTCGCCTACTGCGGTAACCGCGGCCCGTGCTTGCTCCGCGTCACTGGTCGAGCGGCTGTAGGTCAGCGCGACGCGAGCGCCTTGGCGGGCCAACACCACGGCCAGGGCCCGGCCGAGGCCGCGGGTTCCACCGGTTATCAGGCAACGACGCCCAGCGAGGTCGAGCGTCACGACTGCACCGCAATCGTCAGGCGCGCCAGCGGCAGCTTCTGGCCCTGCCGTGTGCCCCACCCTTGCGGCTTGGCCATGAACCGTGGCTCTTTTTCGCGGTACAGCACGTTGTAGGCGCACACCGGAATCGTGGTCCCATCGGCGTAGCAATTGCTGTCGCAGCACTGCGCCAGCCGCTCGACGTCAAAGGTCTCTTCGTCCATGTGCGAGTGCACGTACACGGCCTTGGTCGCGCGTTCGCTGACCCGCAGCGCCTCTTGTGGCGACAGCGATCGGCCGGGCGGAAACAGGCTGTTGAGCAACGCCTTGAGCAGTCCGAGCACCCGCTCGGCGTCGTCGCCGCCCTCGGTCCACAAGCGGTCGATGGCCTCGCGCAGCGCCACCTCCAGCACCCGCGTCGGCTCCATGTACAAGTGCTCGCGCAGGCAGCCGACCAGCGTTTCGCGGGCAATGAAGCGGGCAAACGGCACCGGCGGGCCACCCGCTGGATCGAGCAACAGGTAGGCAATCTGGTAGCACAGCGGGTGCGCCGCGGGCGAAGGCACGAAGTCGCTGGGCCGCAGCCAGCCGTCGGTCGTCTGCTCGATGCGCGCCAGGACTTCGCGAATCGAGATGCGGCCGCTGCGGTCGAACTGTACGCCGCCGGGCCCAGTGTAGGTCATGGTGTGCACTTCGACGTGGCGGATGTTGGGCCGCGCCATCGCCAGCCGCAAGATGTCGCCGATCTCGCCGTCGTTGACGCCTTTGGTCATCACCGGGATGAGCGTGGTGTCGATGTCGTACTTTTGTAGCACATCCAGGCACTTGAGCTTTAGCGCCACCAGATGCGCGCCCTGCATCGCAAAATCCGCGTCTGCTTGCAGCGAATCGAACGACAGCGCGACCCGCGCCCCCAGCTCGCCCAAGCGCCGGGCAAAGGCGTCGTCCTGAGCGATGCGCATCCCGTTGCTGCAAAGGCTGAAGCGGTGCACGCCAGCGTCTTTGCTCATCTGCAAGAACTCTAGCAGATGCGGGTGCAGCGTCGGCTCGCCGCCGGTGAAGTTGATGAGCTCGACATCGCCGTCATGCTCCGCCACCAAAGCGGCAAGCACGCGCGCAAACTCGTCTTTGCCCATGTGGAAGGCGTCGTCGTTCTTGTTGTGCACGTAGCAGATTGGGCACGCCAGCTGACACGCGCTGGTAATCGTCACCACTGGCAGGCGCACCTTTTGCAGGTGGCTCTGGCAGGCGCCGCAGTCGAACGGGCAGCCGTGCTCGACGGGTTTTGGCATGGTCTTGGGCGGCACGGCCGGCGTCGGCGTCCGCCGCGTCTGCTCGTACCAAGTGGCGTCGTCGCTCAGCTGCACCTGCTGGTCGCCGTGCTGCGGGCACGACTTGCGCATCCACACCAGACCTTGGGCATCGGCAACGACGTCGGCCGCGACCGCCGCTTTGCAGACGCGGCACAAGCTGGTCGTTTGGTGCAGCAGCGTTTCCATCGCGGGCGCCTACTTTGCGGCAAGTTTGCGCTTGCCGAGCACGAGGTTGGCAAACGTCTGCACCGAGAACAGCCGCAGGATCTGGCCTGGCCGCAGCCCCGGCTGGATGCGCGCCGCGGCCTCGGGCATCAGCTCACGCAGGCGCGCAAGGCCTACCTCAGAAATCACGCCGCCCGGGGCAAAGGTCTCCGGATCCATGTCGCCGCGCGCGGCCTTTTCCATCTCGCCGCGGGTAATCTGGATGTCAAAGGTCTGCTCGATGCGGAACACGATGTCCAAAAAGTCGAGCGATTCGGCGCCGAGCTCGTCGATGAGGTTGGACTCGGGGCGCACGGTCGCGGGATCCAGGCTCAAGGCATCGGCAACTAACGCACAGACGGCTGCTGGCACATCGGCGTCGGCGATGACCGCTTTGGGGGCTGCAGTCGGCATCGGGGCATTCATGGATCCTCGCGAAAATGCGCAGCGCAACTGCGCCGATTGCACGGCACGCGGGCCGGCGCGTCAATCTTGGAACCATTGGGCGATTTGTTCCACGGACTTGCGCGGTGGTGCGGCCGGGGCTTGCTGCAGATGCCCGACCGCAATTGCGCCAACCATCTGAAACGGCCGCGCAATTCGCAGCTGGCGCTCGATATCGTGACGCGCGACCATCGGGCCCGCCATCCAGCAGGCGCCGAGCCCTTCGGCGTGGGCTTGCAGCAGCAGCGCCATCACCGCCGCACTGGTCGAACAGCGCTCGGCGTGCATCGCCGCCGCCGTCGAGAACTGGCTGCGGTCGCCGCCACCCGACTCGATGAGGTTGCCGATGAGGTCGGGGTAGTCGCGAAACTGCGGCACGACGATGACCGGCGCATTGGCCAGCGGCTCAAAAAAGAAGTCGCCATAGTTGCCGTAGTCGTCGGCGTGATGACCCCGGCGGATGACCGTCTCGATTTCGGCGACCCGGATGCGAATGGCCTCGATGATGGCCTGGCGGGCGCTGGCTGAAGTGACCACAGCAAACCGCCACGGCTGCCGGTTGGACGACGACGGCGCGGTGCGCGCGGCCTCGATCAAGCGCTCCAGCACCGCGCGGTCGACCGGGTCAGCGGCGAAGTTGCGCACGCTGCGGCGCGTCCTGAGCCAGTCGAGCATCGCGGGGCCATCGGCAAACGGAGCAGTCATCGCGGTTTCTCCACATCCACGCGCACGGCTGCGGCCAGGCCAGGAGCGCCGGAACAAAGCCCAAGCGCAGCAGTTGCGGCGGTTGGCGTTGGCGTGACGACCGGCCGCAGCGGCCCCACGGCTGGCACATCGACGCACGCAATCGGCGGCAACATCCCGCTGCGCAACACCAGCGCTAGCACGATGGTCTGCACCACGGCTGCCGCCGCACCCGTCTGGCCGAGACCAGCCGCCGTCGCTAGCAGCGCCGCGTTGCCGTCCACTACGGATCCCAGGGCGATTCGCTCGGCACTGTCCAACGTCGGCACACCTCGGGCGGCCCCGTCCACCACGGCAATGCCGCGCGCCAGTGGTGCGGCTGCCGCAGCCAGGGTCGAACCGGCAGGCTCGGACAGCTCGCCGTCCGCCGTGGCTCGCGCCTGCACCCAACACAACGGCGCCTCTGCCTCCCGCACCAGCACCAATGCGGCCGCAGCTTCGCCTGGGATCATGCCGCCGGCATTGCCCGCATAAGGGCCGACCCAGCTCTGTAGGCCGACCATCGCGGGCAGGCCGCGCTGACCCAGGTCTACCAGCGTTTCCGGTTCCAGCAGGCGGTCATAGGCCACGATCAGTGCCGCGTCGATGGCACCCGCGTTCAGTGCGCGCGATGCAGCGGCGATGGCCTGGGCGCCGGCGGTCGCTCCGGCCAGGGTGGCGCCGTCCCCTCTGGCGTGGATGTCCGCCGCCAGCAGCGCATGGGCGTTGTTGGACAGGTGGCGCAGCAGCCAGTGGGGATGCAGCCCGCGCAGCCCGCGCTGCCAGCAGTCGCTGGCGTCGGCCCTTTGCTGCGCCATCGGCCCCATCAGCTCTTGCCAGTGCACGCGCAGGCCGCCAACGGCTGCGAAAAGGCCCAAGCGGTCGCCGGTCGCGACGCCGGATTGCCGCAGGGCCGCCTGTGCGACTTCGCAGCCCAGCAGCGCCAGCCGCCGCAAGTAGCGCGCATGACGGCTCGGGGCCGGGTCGCCGTCGATCTCTGCCACGAGCTGCGCGCGGTAGTCGGTGCCGTCGAAACTGCGCGGCGGCCGCGCCGCCGTCTCGCCGCGCAAAAGCGCCGACAGGGCCGCGTCGGCGTCGCTGCCCAGCGCGGTGCGCAAGCCCCAGCCGACGACTGCGACGCTCATGGGGCCCTGCCGAGCACGACCGCGCAGTTCTGGCCGCCAAAGCCAAAGGAGTTGGACAGCAGCACGTCGATTCGCGCCCGCCGCGGCTGCTCGCCGATCACATCCACGTCGCAGACCGGGTCGCGCTGCTGATGGTGGGCGGTGCCCGGCAGCAGGTCGCGCTGAAATGCGAGCAGGCTCGCGGCAATTTCCACCGCACCTGCCGCCGCCATCAGGTGGCCGATGGCGCCCTTGATCGAACTGACCGGAACCAATTCGGCATGCGCCCCGAGCGCAGCGTGGAGCGCACGACACTCGGCCGGGTCGTTGAGCGGCGTGCCGGTGCCGTGCGCGTTGACGTAGCCGAGTTCGCTGGGTGCGAGGCGGGCGCTGCGCAGCGCGACCATGATGGCACGGGCGGCAGCCGACCCGTCGGGCAATGGGGCGGTCGCCCGAAACGCATCCTGCGACGTACCGGCGCCCAGCACCACTGCCAGCGGCGTCGCGCCGCGTGCACGCGCTCGCTCAGCGTTCTCAACGACGAACACGGCGGCCCCTTCGCCCATGGCCAGACCGTCGCGGCGCACGTCGAAGGGGCGACAGGCGTCCACTTCGGCCCGCGGCGACGGCGCACCCAACCGCGCCATGCCGCCCATGCCCAGCGGATTGAGCATGGAGTCTGTGGCACCGCACAGCACAAGGTCAGCCTCGCCGCGCGCGACCATTTGTGCCGCGTCGGCAACTGCCATCGCGCCGGCCGCGCATGCTGAGACCGGCGCGACCAGCGGGCCGCGCAGGCCGAATAGCTGGCGAATTGCCCGGCCAGCCGCGTCCACCGGCGAGCGCATGCGCACCGAGCCGGACTCGGTGTTCGCCAAGCGCCAGTCCACCCGGCCGTTCCGCAAGAGCGGTGCAAAGTCTTCCGGAAAGCCGTGCTCAAGGCCGTGGGCAAGAATCAGGGGCAGGTCGCGGTCCGCCTCACCCAAGCCGGCCATGGTCCACGCTTCGGCGGCGGCGACGACTGCAAAGCCCAGCTTGCGGTCGCGCAGCGCACCGCGTAGCTGCAACGCTTGCAGCTTTGCCTCCAGGGTTATGGCCATGTCTGGCGGCAACTGCGTCCGAATCCACTCGGCGTCGATATCCGCTGCCGTCGCCTCGCCCGCGACCTGCACGCCTAGATTCGCTGCAGAGAACTGGCGGACCGGCGCCACCGCCGACCGGCCCTCCGCCAGACCGCGCCAGAGCTCGCCAACGCCACTGCCAAACGCGCACACGGTGCCGACGCCGGTGAGCACCGCGGTGATCATGGTCGGCTCCGATGGAGCAGGCACACGCCAAGGTCGCCGTCTACCCCCGCTGACAACACCAGCACACGCGACAGCCCTGCCTTCACCGCCGCGTCCAGCGCCACGCACAGAGCCAGGGCAGGCAAGCCGGCGAGACAATTGCCCCAGCGGGTCAGCGTCTCGATCGCCAGTGTCGCACCAAGTCCGCGGCGTAGCGCTGCCGAAGCCACCGCCGACCACGCAGCCACGACCACGCAGTCGGGGTCGAACCGCGCCACCCAACGCTCGGCCTCTTCGGCCAGCCTGGCGTCCACCACAACCTGCGCCTCCATCAGCCAGGCCAGCGGCTGCTCCGCCATGCCGTCACGACCCAACACCAACCACGCCGCGCCCTCACCGAGCGGTTCGCTTGCCTCACCGTCGCGGGCAAGCTCTGCACGGGTGACTGGATGCAGTGCGCTGTCGGCACCACCTGCCAGCGCAAGCGGGCAAAGGCCCTCCGCCACGGCCGCCGCCGCCGCACGAACCGCGTGCACCGTGCCCGAACCGCGCGAAAAGTAGGCGCCGTTGGGACCCTGCAGGCCACAGGCAATCGCGGCGTGGCACAGCGCAAAATTGTTCATCAGCTGAAAGGCGTACAGGGGGTTGAGCAGCTGCAGACCGCGCGACGCCAGCGCTTCCGGGTCGAACTGCCCGTCCGGCGCGCTTGCGGCCAAGAAAGGCTCGAATTCCTCGAATGCGCCACCCGACGCGCCAACACCCAAAAAGCACCCAGCATCGGCGCATTGCCCGGCAGATAGACCTGCGTCGAGCACCGCTCGTTGGCACGCGGCGACCGATAATTCTGCGGCCCGCGATGCCATCTTGCGCAGGCGCGGTGGCGTGGTCAGCATCGCCCCGTCGACAGCGCGGTCTCCGATTGACCTTGGTGTCGGCGCCCTGAGCAAACCCCGCCAGTCCGCGCCAGTCGGGCATACGACGCCAGCACCGAGCACGGCCACCGGTCTCAAGCCGCGCTCCGCACCACGACGCAACTGTTGGCGCCGCCAAACGCAAACGCATTGGCCAGCGCCGTGCGGATGGGCGCACGGACCGCAGTCCCCACGACGTGCCGAGCCTTGCACTCTGGTGCGACATCGCGCAGGCCTGCAGTCGGCAAAACCTCGGCCGCAACGACCGCGTGGACGGCGCAGCACAAGCCAATGGCGCCGGCACCGGCGATCCAGTGGCCCAGCGCGCCCTTGACCGAACTCACGTAGGCCTGCTCCGCGGCCTCGCCCAACACCTGCCGCAGCGCGGCGATTTCGATGCCGTCGTTGAGCGGCGTCGACGTGCCGTGGGCTTGCACGCAATCCACCGAAACCTCACCCGCGTCGGCCAGCGCTGCCCTCATGGCGCGTACTGCGCCAGCACCTTGCGGATCGGGCGCAGTCAGGTGCCCGGCGTCAAGGGAGCGCCCGACGCCTGCCATCTCGACCATAGCCGGCCCGCGTTCGATAGCCAGCACGAAGAACGCCGCGCCTTCGCCGACCACCATGCCGTCGCGGCGGATGTCGAACGGGCAGCTAGCCCCGCGGCTCGACAGCATCCCCAGCAGGCCAAAGCCAGTCAGCATCAGTGGATCGACGTCGGCGCCGACGCCGCCGCACACCGCAACGTCACACTCGCCACCGCGCAGCGCGCGCACCGCCTCGACAATGGCGGCGCTGCTCGAAGCACAGGCCAGAGAAAACGTCTCGCACGGACCCAATGCGCCAACCCGACCGGCAATGGACGCCGCAACCGCTGCGGGCGACGCGACACCGGCATCGAACCGTGCCGCGAGCGCTGGGGCGAAACGAGCAAAAGCGCCGTGGTCAAACGCTGGCCCGCTACCTGCTGCCAGGGCGAGTGCACGAACCGTCGCGAATTCGGCCCGACCCGACTCTGCCCCGACGAACACGCCAATGCGCTCGGGCGCTGCGGTCAGCGCCGCTGCTTGCCAGGCCCGTTCGGCTGCGTGCAATGCAATTGCCCGGCGGCGGTCGGCCACCTTTGCCCACGGCGCTGCAATCTCACAGGCCACAGTGGACGGAAAGCCCGCGCAGTCGAAGGCAGCTATCGGCGCCACCGCTGACTTGCCCGCCGCCAGCGCTGCGGCGGTTGCCGCCCAGGTGTCGCCGAGCGGCGTGACGGCCTCAAAGGCGCGCAGCCACACCGATGGCGCGGTCACGGCTCATCCGCGCGGCCGGTCAGCCACACGTTCCAGATTTCCTGGCGGCGTTGCAGGATGCGGGGGTGGTCGACGGGCGTGAACGCAAAGCCAAGCTCCGCCTCCGCCGCCAGCTTGCCGTCCAGCCGCACCTCGACCTTGACGCGGCCGCCGTCTTCACTGGTGCCGAGGTTGCGCGCCTCCAGTTCCAACTTGTCGCCGGGACGCACCAACTGCCGGAACCGGACCCGGTCGGCCATCGTCAACAGTGCATGAAAATCCGGTCGCCCCGGCTGACGCGCGGTCGCTTCGAGCAGCACGCCGCCCAGCTGCGCCATCGCCTCGACCAGAAGCGCGCCTGGCATCACCGGGTGACCCGGAAAGTGGTCGGCGAAGATGTCGTCTGACAGCGATACGCACTTGACGCCGCGGGCGAGCGTCGGCGGCTCCAGCGCAGTGATGCGATCGATGAGCAGATAGCGCACAGGTGGCTCCGCGGTGGGCACCAAGTCTGGCACGGGGGCAGGGCGTGAGCAAGGCGCGGCGGCGGCGGCCGCGGGGTTATCTCGGCCCTGCCAAAGGCAGCCGGTGGCCCGAACTCGTCGAAGTCAAAACCACTGCTTTTATTGTGCTCGCGCGGCTCCATCGTGCTGCCGATGTTGGCCAGTACGATCAGGCTGGCGAGCGCGATGGCGCCAGTCCACAGCAGCGTCCGCACCACCGAGAACTCGCGCACGCCCGCAAAGCGCACGCGGTCGAGCCGCACCGCCATCGACAGGGCCGAGCGTCAGGACCTCGCCGTTCAGCGTAGCCCGCCGGTACTTGCCCTCCGTGCGCGCGGCTTCAGTGTCTTGCACCACCAGCCGAGTGCTGTGGCCAAACTCGCGCTGACCGCTGTCGACATCGGTCAGCACATGGACGGCAGGCTTGGTCACGCCGTCGATTGCCCGATCGACCTGTGAGCGCTCGCGGTGCTCATAGCCGTGCAGGTTACGCAGATCGGCGCGGCGCACTTCGCGCATGACCGTGCAACAGCAAAGCATGGCTGCGACGAGCAGAAGTGCCGCAGCCCGGCTGCCCAAGCGCGCCAGCCGCTGCCTGGTCAAAACCGCACCGCCAAGCCGACGCCGACGTCGCCCGGCCCGGGCACTAACTGTGCGGTCGGCTTTGCAGCGCCAGTCTTGCTGCCGCGCAGGCTTCCGTTCGTGTCAAAACGTCGCCAATACGCTAGGTTGGCCATGGATACGCCGATGAGCGACCCGGCCAGAACGTCGGACGGATTGTGGCGGCCGTCGTGGACCCGCGACCACACCACGAATCCGGCGAGCCCTGCGGCCAGCGCCTGTAAGCCCACGCCAACTTTGAAACTGGTCGCAGTCGCGCGATTGCCCCACACATGATGGCCGCCGGTGACCAAGCCCGCGTAGGTCGCAAGCATCCACGATGTCGCGCTGTGGCCCGACGGAAAACTGCGGCGTCCGTCGGCGAACACCTTACGCGCTTTGGCCGGGTCGGCGTCGAGCGGCACTTCGCTGCCAGTACACGCGATCTCCGGGCTGGTCTCCGTGGTGCAATAGTGGCGGCGGACCCGGTCCTGAAAGTCCGGGCGCAGTCGCCCAAATGCGTACTTGAGCACTTCAGTCATCAGCAGCGTCGTCGCCATGCCTTCGGCCAGGCCAACAACCGTGTCGTGTGCCCGGCGGGCGCCTCCTTCCAGGCCCACGCCCTCTTGGAGTCCCAGCCACGTCGCGACCACCGGCCCGGCGATACCAACGTAGAGCGCCGGCACCGTCTCGCCCTTGTCTTCCTGCAGGTGCGGCTTGCCGATGCGATCCGCGAGCTTGGGGTCGAGAATTGCCGCGGGATGGCTCGGGTCAAAAGAAGGGCCAATACCGGACTGCGCGGAAGGCGTCAGGCTGTGGATTGCCAGAAACCCAGCCAATGAGCCTGCAATGATGCTATAGTCTACCCAGTCGCTGCGGCGCCAGAACCCGGCATTGGCGGTGGTAGTGGTTGCATCGGCTGCCAAGTCGTCCGCGAACCCGTTGGCCGGCATCGTCGCCAGCGCCATCAGTGCTAGGCCCGCGATCCCAACCCGCCAAAGATTCGTCATCCCAGGTCCTTGTGCGCGGGCCACACGCCGCAAGTGGCCGACGGCGGCCGCGCAGTCACCGATTCGGAAGATTCCGGTGCAAGATCAATGGCCTGAACAGACCCCCCCTAAGCGCAACTATTCGAGCATCCACGCATCGCTCGGCGTCTCGGGCCGCAGGTTGGCGTCGTTCATCACCATGCGGGCGCAGGTGTTCCAGCGCAGCACCGCGTCTTCGTTGCCGGGGGGCGCGAGCTCGATGGCCTGCTCAAACAGCCGCATGGCCTTGCGCACGCCCTCAAAGACGTAGAAGCCCGCGACACCGCGACGGTGTTGCGCCTTGGCGCGCCGCTCGGCCACCAGGCCACCGAAGTAGGCGCGGCCGTACGCATCGTTCAGCTGCGCGATGGCGGCCTCTGCGTCTTTGGCCGCGTGGGCGACATCGCCGTCGATGAACTGGTCGGTCAGCGCCAACGCCAGCGTTGTCAGCGCTTGCTGGTTGCCAGGCTCCGCCGCCAGAACGTCGCGGCAGATGCTTTCGGCTTCGCGCGGTTCGTTGAGCAGACGGTAGTGCTCCGCTTTGGCTAGTGCACGCGGCACCGCCTCTTTGTGGATGGTCTTGAGCTCAAACTGCATCGGTCCTCCGCCTGTCGCCGGTCACGTTGCCGGCTGTTGTTGGCCCGCCGTCGTCGAATTGCCCTGCGCAGCCTACCGCCCAATCAGTCCGCGAACGAGGCTCCGCATCGGATCATAGTGCCGGTCGACCACGCGCTCTTTGAGCGGAATGATCGCGTTGTCGGTGATCGTGATGCCTTCGGGGCAAACGGTCGTGCAGCACTTGGTGATGTTGCAGTAGCCGAGCCCCTCCTGCTCCTTGAGCGCCTCAACGCGGTCGGCGGTGTCGAGCGGGTGCATCTCCAGCGCTGCGGCATACACGAAATGGCGCGGTCCCGCGAATTCGCCGTGCTTTCTGTGGTCGCGCAGCACGTGGCAGACGTCCTGGCACAAAAAGCACTCGATGCATTTGCGGAATTCCTGGACGCGGTCGATGTCTTCCTGTTGCATGCGCCAGGTGCCGTCTTCGGCGTCCGGTGCGCGCGGCGCGAACTTGGCGATGCCCTGCTTGACGCCGTAGTTCCAGCTGACGTCGGTGACAAGGTCGCGCAGCCGCGGAAAGGCCTTGAGCGGCTCCAGCGTCACGGTCTCGCCCTCGGGCAGGTCACTCATGCGCGTCATGCACATCAGCCGCGGCTTGCCGTTGACCTCGGCGGAGCAACTGCCGCACTTGCCGGCCTTGCAATTCCAGCGCACTGCGAGGTCGGGCGCGCTCTCGGCTTGGATCTGGTGCACACAGTCGAGCACCACCATCCCTTCGCCGACTTCGGTCTGGTAGTCGGCAAACTGCCCGCCTTCGCTGTCGCCGCGATAGATGGAGAACGTCGTCTTGGCCATGGTCCTGCCCCCCGGTGAGCGCCTGTGCGCTAGCCCATTTCCTTGATGACCGCCTGCAGTTCGTCGCTTGGCGTCGGCACCGCGACCTCGAACACTTCCATCTGGCCGTCTGCGCCCTTGCGGATCGCGTGGTTGACGGTGCCGAAACGCTTGTCTTTGTCCGGATAGTCTTCGCGAAAGTGGCCGCCGCGGCTCTCTTTGCGCAAAAGCGCCGAGCGGGCGACAGCCTCGCTCACGGTCAGCAGGTTGCGTAAGTCGATGGCGGTGTGCCAGCCCGGGTTGTACTCGCGGTTGCCGCTGACGCCGACGACCGCCGCGCGCCTCGCCAACTCCGCAACCTTGTCGACGGCCTGCGCCATCTCGCCTTCGTTGCGGACGATGCCGACGAGGTCTTGCATGGTGTTTTGCAGGTCGTGCTGGACCGCATATGCGTTTTCGGCTGCGGAGCGCCCGAACGGCTCAAGCACCATGCACTCGGCAGCTTCGACTTGGGCGCGGTCGATTTGCACGCCGCCGTTTTCCTTGGCGAACTTGGCAGCATACTCGCCGGCGCGCTTGCCGAACACGATGAGGTCGGACAGCGAGTTGCCGCCGAGCCGATTGGCGCCATGCAATCCCGCCGCGCACTCGCCGGCTGCGAAAAGTCCAGGTACCGTCGACATTTGGGTGTCGGCATCCACGCGTACGCCGCCCATGATGTAGTGGGTGGTCGGGCCGACTTCCATCGGGACCTGGGTAATGTCGATGCCCGCCAGCTCCTTGAACTGGTGGTACATGCTCGGCAATTTCTTCTTGATATGTTCGGCTCCGCCTGGGACATGGGGCTTGATCCAGGCAACGTCTAAGAAGACGCCGCCGTTCGGGCTGCCGCGGCCGCCTTTGACTTCGCGCATGATGCAGCGCGCGACGTGGTCGCGAGTGAGCAACTCCGGCGGGCGCCGCGCGTTCTTGTCGCCTTGGCAATAGCGCCAGCCCTCCTCTTCGTTGTCGGCTGTCTGCGCTTTGTAGTTGTCCGGTATGTCGTCGAACATGAAGCGCTTGCCCGCTTTGTTGCGCAGCACGCCGCCCTCGCCGCGGACCCCTTCCGTCACCAGGATGCCGCGCACGGACGGTGGCCACACCATCCCGGTCGGGTGGAACTGCACGAACTCCATGTCGAGCAACTCGGCGCCGGCGTGGTAGGCCAGGCTCTGGCCGTCGCCGGTGTACTCCCAGGAATTGCTGGTGATCTTGTAGGCGCGGCCGATGCCGCCGGTTGCCATGACGATGGACTTGGCCTTGAAAAGGTGCATCTTGCCGCGCTCGCGGTCGTAGGCCACACACCCCGACACGCGGTCGCCGTCCTTGAGCAGCTCGACCACCGTCACTTCCATGAACACTTCGATGCCCTGGTGGATCCCGTGGTCCTGCAGCGTCCGAATCATCTCCAGACCCGTGCGGTCGCCGACGTGGGCCAGGCGCGGGTAGCGGTGCCCGCCAAAGTTGCGCTGCAGGATCTTGCCTTCGCGGGTGCGGTCGAATAGCGCCCCCCAGGCCTCGAGCTCGCGGACGCGCTCCGGGGCCTCTTTGGCGTGCAACTCGGCCATGCGCGGGTTGTTCAGGTACTGGCCGCCGCGCATGGTGTCGGCGAAATGCACGCGCCACGAGTCGCGGTCGTCGACGTGCGCCAGCGCTGCCGCCACGCCGCCCTCAGCCATTACGGTGTGCGCCTTGCCGAGCAACGACTTGCACACCAGGCCGACTTTGACGCCCGCTGCGGCGGCTTCGATGGCGGCGCGCAAGCCCGCACCGCCAGCGCCGATGACCAGCACATCGTGGTCGTGGGTAAAAGATTCCGCCATATTGCCCGCCTAGAAAAGTCGAAGGTCGTGCCAGATGCCCTTGGCGCACAGCCGCACGTACACGTCCGAGAAGCCGACCGAACATAAGCTGCACCAAGCCCACAGCTGGTGGCGCTTATTCAGCGACGTGATGAAGTGCCAGGCGCCGAAGCGTACGGGATTCTTCGAGAACTCGTCGCAATGGCCGCCCATCAAGTGGCGCAGCGAGTGGCAGCCGGTGCAGTACAGCCATAGCAGCACCGAGTTGACGGCCAGCAGTAAGCCGCCGACCGATAGCCCGAACTGCTCGCCACCGCCCGGCGCCGCGAACCACAGCGCCTTCCAAACGTCGTGCACCAGGAAAAACCACACGAAAATCGCGCCGTACAAGAAGTAGCGGTGCACGTTGTGCAGCACCAGCGGCATCCAGCGTTCGCCGCGGTACTCGTCGCGCGGTTCACCTACGCCGCAGGCCACCGGATCGGACCAAAACGCCTTGTAGTACGCGCCGCGGTAGTAGTAGCAGGTGAGCCGGAAGTTGCCCGGTATCGCCAGCACGATAATGGCCGCCGAAAACGGCATGAACGACGGCCACGGCAACCACGCCGGCTGCGGGCCGAACAGCGCGTGCGGCGACGGACCCCAGATCTCGGGCGAGTAAAACGGCGACAGCAAGTTGCCGAGGTGGTAATCGGCGCCTTGCAGCGCGGCCCACGTCGCGTAGACCACGAACGTGCCCAGCCCGAGGCCGGTCAGCAGCGGCGACAGCCACCAGTTGTCTTTGCGACGGTGCTCGAGCGCCGCGGGCCGGGGCTGGCCGCCCCCAAAACGCAACGCCGCGGTGCGGACGAAGGTGCTCGCCATGGCCATACCTTCACATCGGGTCGGACCCGCAAGGGCTAGCAGCGTATCGCGGAAACCAGCCTCTGTCACGCCATTGTCGCAGGGACTTGGACGATCCCCCCCATTGTTCAAGCTGCTGACTACATTGAGTATCCTCGGCGCGCTCGCGCCAATCTTGCCGCGTGCTAAACGAAGTCGCTTAGCGCCGCTTTCTTGCCGGCCTCGCGCGCCAACCGGCCCAAGGGCGCGACCGCGGCGAACGTCCATAGCGGAAATTGGACTGCCTTGGCTCGCTTGCCCCGCAAAGCGCGCTCCGATTGCTTCTCCAACTCCCGGCGCGCATTGACATGCGCCTGACGGATGGCCTTGTATGCGTCGCGGAAGCGCGCAATTTTCGCGGGGCTGTCAGCGTAGGCCTCGGGTCTCCGCTGCCGCTTGTGCTCCTTGGTTTTGGGGCGCGGGCGCGGCATTTGCATCCAAGCCTTTTGCGCGTCGGTCAAGACGGCGGCGGCAATTTCGGCGGGTTCAGCCACAGTTTCCGGCGCTTGAACGGTCCCCCCATCCGCGCAAGTGCCCTTGTGCAGACCGAATCGCTCCATGGCACCGTTGCCGATTGCGCGGTAGCGGGCGCGAAGTTCGGATTCGCTCAACGTCTCCCAGCCCGGCAACGGCGAAACGCTCACCGCGTGTTGGGTCGTGTAGGCTTCATCAGGCATCGGGCCGCCCTTGCGGCGCGCGTCCAGGGTCTTGCGGTGCCTGGCAAAGTGCGTGCCGATTGGCGGTTCGCCGTACAGCAGCGCGCGGTTGGTGTTCGCGCCGGGCCAGTTGTCGATTGTCCACTTCCTGTCGACCTTGATGGCCTGGCCCATGATGTAGGCGACGCGCTCAGCCAGGCATTTCTCGCCGGCAAGAATCGGCGTGACGTCGCAACGACCGTTGAACACAGGACCGATGCGGCCTTGAACGCGGTTGGCGTACCTGGCCATATTGCCGTGCACGTCACACAAGAAATCGGCAAACGAATCAGGGTCATCAGCGCCGAAGATGCCGTGGTAGTGGTTGGACATGGCGAAGTAAGCGTAAACGCGTACACCGTGCTTTTGCTGGGCGACGGCGATGATGGCGTTGAAGGCTGCGGCGAAGCCTGGGTGCACGTTGGGGTCGAACAGATATGCTCCAGCGATCGTGCGGGCTGTGACCTCGAAAAGCAGCGCGGGCGAGTAGTAGCGGATAGACACGGGAACTCCTTGGTGGCGCGGCAGGTGCGCCGATGACAAGGTGATCGGTGGTTTTCGGGAAATACCGCGGCTGGGGGCGAAAAAAGACTGCACACCAGCGGCAGCTGGATCGTCAGATACCGGCAATTCGCCGTGCGTCTCGGTAGTTGAACAATGGGGGGGAACGTCTGGGCGAGCGTCTGGGCGGTCAGGAGCCGTGATCACGCCGGGCGTCTTCGGCGTCGTCAGGGCCATCATCGCCTTCATGCATTCGCGCCCACAGCCTCTTGCGCGCGATTCCTAACAGTCGCGCGGCCTCAGCCCGCCGGTCACCCGTCCGGGCTAGCGCCGCCTCGATGTGCGACCGCTCAAACCGCGCAGTCGCCACTTGGAGCGGCAGGAAGGTTTCGCCGAGCCGAGCAGTCGGCGCGGACGATTGAGCGCCCGCCATGACCTCCGCGGGAAAGTGCCGCGGTTCAATGAACAGGCCATCGCACAGGGTAGCTGCGCGCTCAACGAGGTTGGCGAGTTCACGCACGTTGCCGGGGGAAGCGGTAGTGGCACAACCGGTCAACCGCTTCTGGAGAGACCGCTGGCACCGGCCTGCGTGTGTGCTTGGCGGCGCGCTGCAACAGTTGCTCGACCAACAGAGGCAGGTCGGCAACGCGATCCCGAAGCGGAGGCACCTCGACGGTGATGACGGCAAGGCGGTAGTAGAGGTCCTCACGAAACAAGCCCAACCGGACCCTCTCTCGCAGGTCTGTGTGGCTTGCTGCAATGAAGCGGGCGTCGACCTGCACGGGCTCCAGTCCGCCCACGCGCTCGAATTGGCGCTCCTGGACGGCTCGCAACAGCTTGACCTGTCCGCTGGGACTGAGATCCGCGATTTCGTCCAGAAAAAGCGCGCCTTTGTCTGCCATTTCAAAGCGACCCCGCTTCCGCGCCACGGCACCTGTGAAAGCGCCGCGTTCGTGGCCGAAAAGCTCACTTTCGAACAGGTTGTCGGGGACCGCTGCGCAGTTGAGCTTGACCAGTCGACCTTTGCGGCGCGGCGACAGGCGGTGCAGGGCTTCGACGATCAGCTCTTTGCCTGTTCCGGTCTCACCGAGCAGCACGACGCTGGCGTCGGTCGGGGCGACTTTGCGAACCGTGTCGAGCACCGCCTGCATTCCGCGCGAACACGCCACGATTTCAGCAGGGTCTCGCTGGCCTTCGAGTTCTTGGCGCAACTCGTCGCGCTCGCGCAACAACTGCCGCTGCTGGCAGTGTCGGCGCAAAATGGCCTCCACTTGGGCAAACCGAAAGGGCTTGGCAAGGTAGTCGTAGGCGCCCTCGCGCAGCGCCCGCACGGCTGAATCAACATCGGCGTACGCCGTCATCATCACGACCGCGGGCCTAGCCGTCGCCTCGTGCGCGCGCGCCATCACTGCAAAGCCATCCGCCGCTGGCAGACGCAAGTCCGTGAAAACCAGATCGAAGTCTCGTCGATGCAGCTCTGTGATGGCCTGTGCGCCGTTGTCAACCGACACCACCTTGGCGCCGCTACTAGCCAGGTAGTCGTGCAGCGGCAGCCTCAGCGTGGCCTCGTCTTCCGCGACCAGAATCGCGCAACAACCTGCGCACAGGGGCGCTTCATGCATGACGATTCTCCGGCGGTGCGCTCGGCAACCACACTTCGAAGCGGGCGCCGCCCAACGGTGACCCCAACGCCCGTACATTGCCGCCCAGTCGCTCGATGACGCCCCAAGCGACCCACAGGCCCAGGCCCGTGCCCTCGCCCTCAGGCTTGGTCGAAAAGAACGGCTCGAAGACCCTGTCGCGCAACTCGACCGGCACGCCAGGTCCGTCGTCGTCGACACGCAGCAAAACACCGCCGTCGCTCGCCGGCATGACCTCTATGTGCACATGACCGCCTAGTGGTGCGGCCTGGCACGCATTGATGACCAGCGCGGTCAGTGCCTGCTCGAGTTCGGCGGCATCGGCCGGCACCCAACAAGTTGCGGGCGCCAGTGTCAGCTCTGTGACCGCTGAATTGCCCTTGCGGCCGGCAAAACCGGCAACTGCCATGGTATCGCGGGCCAGTTGGCCCACATCGATCCGCCGCCGAACATCGCCACCTTGTCGCGCGAACTGCACCAGTCGCTGGACAAGCGCGTCGATGCGGCAAAGACCTTCATCGGCCACGGCAAGGTATTTCTTGAGCCGACCGACATCGCCAGCGGCGCCGGCCAGCATTTCCAAGCACGCCCGCACGCCGCCCAGCGGGTTGTTGATGGCATGCGCGGTGCCGGCCACAAACGAGCCAAGCGCTGTCACCACTGCGCCCACGAACACGCGGCTGGCGAGGCTATGCGGCAGAGCGCGGCGCATCACGGCCCCGGGAGCGCGCGCGCGCTGTCAAAGTGACCGGCGGGCGGCAACACAAACCGCTCGACGCCCAGCCCAGCGAGCAATGTCACGCCTTGCGGCTGCGTATGCAGCTCGAGCAGGTGTGCAGTCAGCAAGGTGCGTAGCTCAGGGTCGAGTTTCCGCGGCGCCACCACAGGCGGAATGCCAAATGGCGGGGAGTACTCCGCAACGCGGATGCGCGAAGCCAGCTGTGGCCGGGCCGCCAGCAGCGCTTCCAAGACGAGGTCATCGACGGTCGCCGCATCGCACAGGCCATCCGCAACGGCTAGGATCGAGCGGTCGTGGGAGCCCGCGTAGATGACGCGGCCAAAGAAGCGGTCCTCGCGCTCGCCCTGCCGCCGCACCCGGTCTGCCAGCCACAGGCGACCAGTCAGCGACAGGGCATCGACGAAGGCTACGGCACGTCCGCGCAGGTCAGCCAGGTCGCGCACCGCACTTGCCGTCGGAACCCGCAGCGCCGCGCGGTAGGTCGACTTGCCGCCCACCACCGGCACCGCGAGGACATCCAGGGGCAGGCCCTGGCGCTCGCCCTGCAGCCAGGCACCGGTGCACACAAATCCCAGTTCGGCCTGGGTCGAAGCCAGCGTCTGATTCGACTCGAAATACGTGCGGCGCTGCACCAATACGCCCTTGCGGCCGACCTGGGCGCCAAGAAACCGCACCAGCCCCAGGTATCGGTCGAGCGTGCTCTGCGGCGAGATCATCGAGCCGACGACAACCCGCAGGACCGGCTCGGCAACTGTGCTGCCGGGGGGCAGTGCAGCGTCGTCGTAGAGCCGCACTTCGCGGACCGGGCGTAGCGACTGCCAGCCCAGCCCGGCCAGCGCAACCACTGAGGCCACGGCGATTGCCGCAAGCCACTTTGGCCAGCCAACGGAGGCCGCTCCGGGATGTGGACTCATCGGCCGGACTCTGCGCCCGCTTGCATAAGCTAGCGGCCATTTGCGGTGCCCGTGTCGCGCGCCTGTCACGACCGCCGCAGGTTGGCACAAAGGCGCCTGGGTGACCGCGAGAACGGCAATTCACCGATGAATTTCAGAGTCATGAACAATGGGGGGGTACGTCTAAGGCAAGTGGCGGGTGGACGGCCGCGACGACATCAGCGTCCCGCAGCCTGACGGCAGCAAGAAGACCTTCACCAAGAAGTATCTGTACAGCCACGGGTCGGGCATCTATGTCGAGCAGATTGAGCGGATGCTGGAGCAGAAGGACTTCGTCGGCAACGACTACCCGATCAAGGCCTGCGTCATCGTGTTCCAGAACCTGCTGATGAGCACGCCCAACACCCAAAAAGTCATCAATGCGCTCAACAAGATGGAGTTTGTGTTGTGCGTAGATACGCACCTGTCCGAGACGGCGATGATGGCCGACCTGGTCATCCCCGGTTCAAACTACCTGGAGCGCTTCGACTTCAACGCCACCTGGGTCAGCCAGCGCGCCTTGGGTCTGCGCCAGCCGGCGGTCGAGAGCTGGATCGGCGGCCGCAGCGAGGCGCAGTTCTTCCTGGATCTCGGCCAGGCGATGGGTTTCAAGGGCTTCAAAGACCTGCCCGGCGTCAACGACACCGACGAGGCCTACAACAAGGAGGAGTGGGACCGCTTCATGAAGACCGGCAACAGCGGTCAGCCTTTCACCACCCAGATGACCTGGGACGAACTCAAGGCCAAGGGGTGGTGGGCCGACGCCGGCGGCAAGACCGGCTTTGGCAGAGCATGGTCGCCAAGGCCTTTGCCACCGCGACGATGACGCTCAAGAAGTACACCGCGGGCAGCGAAATCCGCTACACGGTGCTGCAGGCCGACACCTCGACGCCGCCCAAGTACACCGCGGTCGGCTTCGTGGTCGACAACAGCAAGGTCACCGACGACGGCAAGGAAGGCTACACGCTGCCCGAAGGCACGACCTACGAGGTCGGCTTCAAGACCACCACTCGCTTCGGCCAGTTCTGGGATCCGGTGCTGAATGGCGCCTACGTCGGCACCACCAAGCCTGCCGGCAAAGACGTGACCGGCGACGCCAACTTCTTGCCGCTGCCCTGCCACATCGAACCGCTCGACAAGCCGAGCTCGCAGTACCCGCTGTATTTCCTGTCGTGGAAGGAGGTCGAACACGCGCACACCCGCACATTCAACAACCCGTGGCTGATGACGCTGCGCGGCGAGAACCGGCTCATCATCCACCCTGAAGTCGCCAAGGCCCACGGCATCGGCGAGGCCGACCGCGTCGCCGTCGAGACCGAGAACGGCATCGTCGAAGCGCGCGCCCACGTCGCCCCGCTCATTCACAAGGAGTGGGTGGGCTGGGTCCGCGGCTTCGGGCACTGGGCGCTCGGCCGCGTCGCCAAGGGCAAGGGCGCGCACGACGGCTGGTTGCTCAAGGGGCGCGCCGAGATCCACTCGGGGCAGGCCGTGCACAAAGAGGCCGGTTGCCGCATCTACAAGGTCGGCTAACCCCACACACGCAAGGAGGAACAAGCCATGCCGCAGTATGGATTCCACGTCAATCTCGCCAACTGCATCGGCTGCCGCGCGTGCGAGGCCGCTTGCAACCAGGAGTACAACCAACGCCCTGGCGTCCGCCGCCGACAAGTCTTGCAGTCAGACGGCGCACTGCCCAACGGCAAGCCGTTCGTGCGGTTCCTATCGCTGGCCTGCAACCACTGCGAGGTGCCGGCGTGCCTGAACGCGTGCCCAGTCGGCCGCTACGCCAAAGACGCCAACACCGGCATCGTGCACATCAAGCCCAGCAAGGCCGAGGATCCGGTCAACGGCGTGGACTGCATTGGCTGTCGGCGCTGTGAAGCCGCGTGCCCCTACGGAGCGCCGCAATTCGACGTCGAGAGCCAGGTGATGGACAAATGCGACGGCTGTCTGCACCGCATCAACTCCACGACCCTGCCGACGGCGGCGCGCATCCCGGCGTGCGTGCTGACCTGTTCGTCGAACGCCTTGAAGTTCGCGCCACTGGCCGACATCGACGGCGGCAAGTTCGGCGAGGCACTCAAGTCCATCGGCAGCGCCCCCGACATCGCCGACCCGGCGCTGACCAAGCCGAGCGTGCGCTTCTCGAACAAGCGCGCGTAACCGCATGGGTTGCTACTTGCAGACCCCAGCCGAGCACGACTTGCCTGTGGCACACGCAAACCCGTCGGCGAGCACGCTGGTCTGACAGCCCAGCGCGTTGTCGCACCAGTCACTGGTGCACGGGTTCTTGTCGTCGCAGACCTTGGGTGTCGACCCGCCACACTTACCGTTGCCGCACTTTTCCCCTTCGGTACACGCATCACCATCGGTACAAGCGCCGTTTTGCAGCAAGTACTTGCAGTTGCCAGTGGCGCCGTCGCAATCTTGGGGCGACGTGCAGAACTCGCCGTCTTCGCAGTAGCTCGCGGGTTTGTCGAGGCACTTGCCAGCGGCGGTGCAATCCAGATGCGTCCAGGGGTCGACGCGCCAAAGCAACGCGTCTGACGTCGGGCTAGGATTGCTTGCGCCTGTACCCAGCAGGCTACCGTCGGCCAGGATAGCGAGCCCATGCAGACGGCCGCCCCACCCGCCGCTTAGCCAGAGGGTGTCCGTGAGCTTGTTGCCATTGCCGTCCACGCGCCACATTGCCGCGCGGTGCTGGCCATGCCCGGAGTGGTAGGTCGCGCCAACCATCACAGCGACGCCGTCGCTGGCCAGTTGCACCGGTCCGCCAAAGTCGGCATAGGTGGGATTGCCGAGCACGACCTTCCACACCTGCGTGCCCTGACTGTCGACGCGGTACAGCACCGGCGAACCCGCGCCGTCTGCGATCGTGCCCGAAATCAGGTAGCCGCCGCTGACCGCCGCGATGCCCGTGGCAACATCGGGGCCACTGGTGCCTAAGCGCACCAGGCGCTGGCACTTGAGGCTGGCATCAAACAGCACCAATTCGATGTCGTCAAAACCCAAGCCGGGGATGTTGGCCGATTGCAGCGCGCACGGTTCAGAGTATGCGTGGTGACCGGTGGTCGCCACAGCGGCAACACCACCGCCCGGCGCGGCCGCCACCTGCACTTCGCTCTGGTCGTAGCCCTCTGGGTGCGTGCCAAAGCCTTCGACCTGGCCGGTCGGCGACACCACCCAAATGCCGACGTTGCGGGTGCCGCCATAGCCCAGGTGCTCGGTTGTGCCGCCAATGACCAGCCGCTTGCCTTTGGCGGTGTCGATCCAATAGTACGACTGGCCGATTTCGCCAAATTGGGTGGCCTGCGGATTGTCGACACCATAGCTCGCCACCACCGAGAGGTCGGTCGCGTTGACGTGCAACAGGTGTATTTGCCCGGTCTTGGGCGACAGTGGGTCGGGGTCGTTGCGCGTACCGATGCCGACCAGCGTGCCGTCTGGCAGTTGGGTCACCCGCCGCAAGTAGTCTTGGGTCTGGTAGCCCGCCGGCGAGTAGTTCAGCAGCACTTTCTTGCCCAACTCGCCTGAGCCTTTGACCTTGACTACCAGCGTATCCCACGTCGATCCGTAGCTGCAGCTGTACTGTCCGCACACCGCCTGGCGATTGGAGCCAACTGCGACATAGCTGCCGTCGCTCAAAAGCTGGGCGTCATACAGGATTTGCTCCGATGCAGGGTTTGACTGGACGCCCCAGAATCCAAATCTTGGCTTGCCGCTGCCAACGCACTTTCCGGCGCTGCACTGGTCGCCGCCGCTGCACGGGCTGGCACTGCAGCCAAGCGTGTTGCTGTAAGCCTGGCAGCCCTTGAGCTTGTCGCAGAGGTCGTCGGTGCAGACATTGCCGTCGTCGCAGACCGCGGGCTTGGTCGCGGCGCACTGGCCGTCTTTGCACACGCTCTGCGCCGTGCACTTGTCGCCATCGTCGCACGCTTGGCCGACGGGACTCGGGCTGGCTTTGCAGATGCCGGTCTTGAAGTCGCAGGTGTCGTCCGTGCACGGCTGGCCGTCGTCGCAGTTCAGGGTGCCCGTACAGGCCCCCGATTTGCACGCATCGTCCTTGGTGCACGCCACCCCGTCATTGCACGGCTTGGTGTTGTCCGCGAACACGCAACCCTGCTTGGCATCGCAGCTGTCGTCGGTACAAAGCTTGCTATCATCGCAGACCAGGGTGCCGGGCGCCGCACACTTGCCATTGGCGCAGCCGTCGCCCGTTGTGCACGGGTTGCCGTCGCTGCACGCCGCGCTGTTGTTGCTATGGCCGCAGCCCAACACCGGGTGGCACACGTCATCGGTGCAGGCGTTGCTGTCGGCGCATAGTTGCTTGCCTGTATCGGTGTTCTGGCACTGGCCCGTCGCGGTCAGGCACGCGTCGACCGTGCAAACATTGCCGTCGTCGCAGTTCTTGGCGCTGCCGGTGCAAGCGCCAGCCTTGCACGCGTCGGCCGCGGTGCAAGCGTTGCCGTCGTCGCACGCGATGGTGTTGTCCGTCGCCGTGCAGCCCTTGGCGACATCGCAGGCGTCATCCGTGCAGGGGTTGCTGTCGTCACACGACTTTTTGGCGCCGCCGCACTGGCCGAGCTTACACTTATCGCCGACCGTGCACGCATTGGCGTCGTCGCAGCCTTGGCTGTTGCCGACCGAGTTGCAGCCTGCGCCGGGGTCGCAGCTGTCATCGGTGCAGACGTTGCCGTCGTCGCACGTCAGCTTGCCGGTGCCCAAACACTTGCCGGCAGCGCATTTGTCGCCGGTTGTGCAGGCGTTGCCGTCGTTGCAAACCTGGCTGTTCACGGCGCTCGCGCATTTGCCGCCGTCGCACGCCTCGTCCGTGCAGGGGTTGCCGTCGTCGCAGTTGGCTACGCCGCCGCATTGGCCGGCCTTGCACAAGTCCTTCTGAGTGCAGGCGTTGCCGTCGTCGCAGGCACTGGTGTTGGCGCTGGTCAGGCACCCCTTCGCCGAATCGCAGCCGTCGTCGGTACAAGGGTTCTGGTCGTCGCATACGGTGGTCTTGGTCGCAGCGCACTTGCCAGCTGCACAGGCGTCGCCGCCGGTACAGGCGTTGCCATCGCTGCACGGAGCATTGTTCGGTGCATACTTGCAGCCGGCTTTGGGGTCGCAGGCGTCGTCGGTGCAGGGATTCTGGTCGTCGCACGACTTGGCGTTGCCGGTGCAGGTGCCGTCCTTGCAGGCGTCTGCGAGCGTGCAGGCGCTGCCGTCATCGCAGTCACCGGCCGCAAAGCCGTACTGGCAACCCACTTTGGGCGCGCAGCTGTCGCTGGTGCAGGGGTTGCCGTCGCTGCAATTAGTGGCGCCGCCGCCAATGCACTTGCCGAGTGAGCAGACGTCTTGCGTCGTGCACAGGTTGCCGTCGCTGCAGGTCGCGGCGTTGGGCAAGTGCACACAGCCCTTGGCCTCAGGCTTGCACGCGTCGTCGGTGCACAGGTTGCCGTCCTCGCAATCCAACAGATCGCCTTTGCACGCGCCGAGCTTGCACTGGTCGCCGGCACTACACGCGTTACCGTCGTCGCAAAGCCCTGCCGCGAAACCGTGCGTGCAGCCGACGCCAGGGTTACACTGGTCGGTGGTGCACACATTCTGATCGTCGCACGCCGAAGCATCGGCCGCCTGATAGACGCAGCCAAACCCAGCCTGGCAGCTGTCGACGGTGCAGGCGTTGCCGTCGTTGCAGACCAGCGCTGCGCCACCTTGGCACCCACCGTTGCTGCACAAGTCAGCTGTCGTGCACGGGTTGCCGTCCTCGCAAGCGCCCTTGACCTGCGCCGTGGCGCACTTGCCGGTGTCGGCCGCGCACTGGTTCTTGAGGCACGCGCTGTCACCGCCCTTTGGACACACGACGACTGTGGTCGGGTTGAGCTTGCAGGCCGGCGCGACGCCGGTCTTGTCGCAGTACAGCGTGCCGTTGCACAGGTCGCCGTCCTCGAACTTGTTGCAGTCCATGTCCTTTTCGCAGGTGCAGACGCTCTGGCCGCTGGTTTCGCAGGTGCCCAGGACACACCAGCCGCCCGCCGAGCACGCGTTGTCGCCCGGGCACTGATTGCCTTGCAGCGCTGGCTTCATGCCGCAGCCGCCGGTCTTGGGGTCGCACTGGTTCTTGAGGCAGACCTCGTCGAACGCACCCGTACACTGCACCACCGTGGCCGGATTGACAACGCACTTGCCGGCAGCCTTGTCACAGAACAGCGTCCCGTTGCAGAGGTCGCCGTCTTCTTTAGCCTTGCAATCGGCGTCTTGTTGGCATTCGCAGGTGTTGGCCGTGGCAACGCACTGGCCGCCCTTGCAGAAATCGACCGGCGTGCATGGGTTGCCGTCGCTGCATGCCGTCCCTTCCTTGGGCAGCGCTATTGCTTCGCACTTGCCGTTCTTTACGTTGCAGACGTCGCGCAGGCACGCCGGATCGTCGTCGGTGTTGCATGCGACGACCGTGGCCGGATTGACCTTGCACTTGCTGCTGGCGAGGTCGCAGTAGAGCGTGCCGTTGCACAGGTTGCCGTCTTCCTTTGCGACGCAGTCGGCGTCCTTTTGGCACTCGCAAGTGTTGGTTGCGGTGGTGCACTGACCGGCCTGACACTATTCGTTGGGCGTGCACGCGTTGCCGTCGTCGCAGGCTTTGCCCTCGGCCCACGGGATGTAGTGGCAGAAGCCGTCCTTGGGGTTGCAGGTGTTGCGCCGGCAATACGTGTCGCCCACGGTCTGGCAAGTGACAACCGTCGCCGGGTTGACTTCGCATTGCGCGCTGGCCTTGTTGCAAAACAGCGTGCCGTTGCAGGCGTTGCCGTCTTCCTGACCTTTGCAGTCGGCGGTGTCCTTGCAAAAACAGGTGTTGGTGCCGGCCATGCACAGGCCTTTGGCGCAGTAGTCGCCCACACTGCACTTGTCGCCGTCGCTGCACGGGGTATTTTCGGCGCTGATGACCAGTGAGCAGGCGCCAGTGCTGGGAATGCAGGTATTCTGTTGGCACGGTCCGTCTTTGTCCTTGCCGCACACGACCACTGTCGCCGGATTGAGCTTGCAGGTGTACGGCGCGCCGGCCGACTTGTCGCAGTACAGTGTCCCGTTGCACAGGTCGCCGTCTTCGAATTTGCCGCAGTCCGCGTCGGACTTGCACTGGCAGATGTTGGCGCCGGCCTGGCATTTGCCGTCCAGGCACGTGTCGTTGGCCGTACAGGCGCTGCCGTCGTCGCATGCGGTGGTCGCGGCGACTGGCATGTTGAGGCAGCCGGCCAGCGGATTGCACTTGTCCAGGGTGCACGGGCTTTCGTCATTGCAGTTCAAGGTGTTGGGGCCGCTGCAAGCACCGGAGGCGCACAAGTCGCCCGTGCTGCACGCGTTGCCGTCATCGCAGCTTTGTCCATCCGCTTTGGCGGCATAGCTGCACTTGCCAGCGGGCGTGCAGGTCGCAAGTTGGCATGGCGCAGGGGTCGGGCAGTCCGCCGCGGTGGCGCATTGCGGCTGGCTGGCTGCGTCAGGGCCAGCGGCGGCGTCGCCAACAGCATCAGGGTCAGGGGCAGCATCAGCGTCAGCGGCAGAATCAGGGCCAGGGGCAGAATCAGGGCCAGGGGCAGAGTCAGAGTCTGCAAGGGAATCAGGCGCCGCCTCCTGGCCGGCGTCGGCTTGGACGGCCGCCGTGTCATGGGTGTCCACGCTGCCAGCCAAATCGGGGGCGCCGGTCGCGGCGTCCGCGCCAACCGAGGGCGACTCGCACGCCAACAACCACGCGCACAGAAACAACACTGCGATGCAGCGGGGCATCGTCGGCTCCAGGGCCGCGGCAGCGGCGGGGAGACCCAGTTTACAGCAAACCACGGAGTGCGGCATAGCTTAACCAGCGACGCAAAGCCCGGGTCAGACCGGTGGGCCGGCGCGACCGGTCTGTGCGCGCGGCCTAGCCGTTCACAAACCCTCACAGCAAATCACCCCCCCGCCATAGGCCGCGCCACGCGCCAGCGCTACGCGAACGCGGTGACCCCGGCGCCCCTGCCCGGCAGGCTGGCACGTTGTTGAGGCGGACCATGGCACCCGCGTTGCGGCGGAATTCGCTTGCCCTGGCTCGGCCTTTTTTGCAGTCGCCACCTTTGGTTGTACCAGCGACACCGCGCAACTGAGCGGCATCACGGCTGGCGAGGCTGCGGCCGACGGCGCCGGCAAGGTCGGCGCCACGGCAAAAAGCAGACCGGCCTGTTGCAGACGCCAGCGACTCCGCCCAGGCTGACAGCGCGCCCACCGACTCCCCAACGGACGCGCAATTGGACGACTCGCCGCCAGCCGACGCCCTACCCGCCGAATGCGGACCGTGCCCGGGCGGCTTGGGCTGGCGGTGCGCCGTCAAGGGCGACTGCAAGCGGCCGCCGTGTGCGCCGCCGACGCCTGTACCCCGGGCTAAGCTTGCGCCAACGGCGCCTGCGCGGCCGGCACCATGCTTAGCTGCGCCGACAACAGCCCCTGCACCCTCGACAGCTGCGACTCGAAGACGGGCTACGGCGACGGCGACGAAAAGACGGTGGTCGGCTATGGCGGCTCGGTCAACAACAAGTACATCACCACCTGGTGCCGCCGCTCGATTCAGGTGACAAACCCGACGGCCTTCGCGGGCGCGGACATTGGGCTATTGCGCGACGACGGCGCTGTGGTCTACCTCAACGGCAAAGAGCTGTTTTGCAGCAACATCCAGGCCGGCAACATCGCACCAAGCACACCAGCCAGCGGCACGCCGAGCGCTGCCGAAAATGAGCACGTTTTCCACCAAATCGTGTCTGCCGATGACTTGGGGGCCGTTGCCACCGTCGTCGCCGTCGAGGTGCACCAAAGTGCGGGCAATGTGCCGGACCTGATGTTCGAGGCGGAGTTGCTGGTGGGGTTGTAGCGCGAGGCGTTAGGAGCCTGTCGGACTATTGATGGGCGGAAAGTTCTTGATGACGAATACACACATGATTTCAGGCCTCCGACAGGCTCCTAGCTTATCGCGTTTTTCAACTCGTTGAGAACTTGCCAAAGTGAATTTGTCCAGTTTCAACGAGTTGACGCCGCCGGTCCCGGCGGCGCTAG
>SXGU01166082.1_pt1 | contig 36997 bp, 28 predicted proteins | sample 3174531 | NCBI WGS metagenome assembly SXGU01 (sample SAMN11356863, study PRJNA531348) | freshwater metagenome | isolation source: freshwater sample F1-140 | place: China: Fuxian Lake, Yuxi | collected 2017-12-25 | reverse complement strand
TGCGCTTAATTACTGCATGTTGTTGCCGGGACCGGAAGCCCAACAGTTGGCGATTTATCTGGGTTGGTTGATGCACCGCACCTGGGGCGGTATAGTGGCTGGCACGCTGTTTATCCTGCCTTCACTGTTTCTGTTGATCCTATTGAGCTGGATTTACCTGCGCTTCGGCCATGTTCCGGCAGTGGCCGGAATGCTCTACGGCATCAAACCGGCGGTTACCGCCATTGTCTTGTTTGCGGCGCACCGTATCGGCTCGCGCGCGTTGAAAAACTGGCTCATGTGGACTTTGGCGGCGCTGGCCTTTCTCGCCATCTTTATGTTACATGCGCCCTTCCCTTTGATTGTATTGTTCGCAGCCCTGATCGGCGCCCTAGGCGGACGCATCGCTCCGCAAAAATTCGCCATCGGCGGCGGGCACGGCGGCGCAAAACACAGCTACGGCCCGGCGCTGATCGACGATGATACGCCTGTTCCCGACCATGCCCGCTTTCGCTGGGCGCATCTCGTTAAAATTGTTGTCGCCGGATTGATTTTATGGGGCGGCATGATGGGTTTATTGTGCGGGCAATACGGCTGGAACGGGGCGCTAACGCAGATGGGCTGGTTTTTCACCAAAGCCGCGCTGCTGACTTTCGGCGGCGCTTATGCCGTGCTGCCTTATGTCTATCAGGGCGCGGTGGAACATTATCATTGGCTGAGCGCCACGCAAATGATCGACGGGCTGGCGCTGGGCGAAACTACGCCCGGCCCGCTGATCATGATAGTCACCTTCGTCGGCTTTGTGGGCGGCTGGAACCAGTTGCCGTTCGGCCCTGAAGCACCGCTGATGGCCGGTGTGATCGCGGCCCTTGTGGTTACTTATTTCACCTTCCTGCCCAGTTTTCTGTTTATCCTGGCAGGCGGCCCGCTGGTTGAATCGACTCACGGCAATTTAAAATTCACCGCGCCGTTATCGGCCATTACCGCTGCCGTGGTCGGCGTGATTCTCAACCTGGCCGTATTTTTCGCCTGGCATGTATTCTGGCCGCAGGGCTTTGCCGGACGCTTTGACGGCATTGCCGCATTGATCGGTGCATGCGCACTGCTGGCGTTGTTTCGTTACAAAGCCGGGGTGATTCCGGTTATTGCGGCTTGCGGTGCGGCAGGGTTGTTGTTTCTGTTTCTCAAGCCCTGGCTTGCCCAATATGGAGTTGAACTATGAAATGGATCACCCGCGAACGCCCGAAAATAGATCGCATCGCTTGCCCGTGGTTGATAAAGCGTTTTATCGAAGCGGAAGCCGAATTCCTTTATGTTCCTGCTGATGCTGTATTTCGTACGGCAGAAGAAACCGGCGCTATTCCTTACGACATTCCCGGCGCAGAATTCTCGCATGTCGGTGAACTGTGCAGTTTCGACATTTTTTTGCAGAAATACCGGCTGACCGATCCGGCTTTACAAACCCTTGCCGTCATCGTACGCGGAGCCGACACGGACCGGTTGGACCTGGCGCCGCAAGCGGCAGGCCTTTTGGCGATTTCTTTGGGACTTTCCCGTAATTTCCAGGACGACCATGAAATGCTGGCTCATGGGCTGGTGCTCTATGATGCTCTCTACGCCTGGTGCAAGCATGTCCAGGGCGAGCAACATAACTGGAATCCGGGCAACTCTACTTAGGAAATGACCGAGCGTGCTAATGGCTTATTTGCTTAGTCGCTCATATTCGGCTTGCGGCAGCACATACACCGGGCTGGCGGATACAGGGATTTTAGCATTACCAACCGCGTCAACCGCCAACGCCTGTGCATGTCCCACCACATCCACCATTAACCAGGTTTTTCCGGGATCGAGTCGTAGCGACCAGTTACGCGCAACTTCATCAGTCCGCCAGATCATCAAGGTTTCGCCGAAATAAGCCGCCTGGATATTGGCGTCCCCGGCATCGAATGCGCGATAAGGCAAGCCGTCAATTAAAGCGCTTGCACTATATAACGCGGCCTCGCCGGGTTTATGACCCATTGAATAATCCCAGATTCGTCCATACGCCAAATCGTATTCATGGCCTATGCAAAATGCCAGACCCAGGTAGTCGCTACGGCTGTTGACCCAGGCGATCATTTTCGCAACCTGTTCCGCCTGCCAGCGGCGCCCGGTCAAGCCGTGCATCGCTTTGGCGCCGGTCTCGCCCAACCAGAACGGCAGGCTGTTTTGCTTGCCGAGACTTACATAAGCCGCCAGCACACCGCGCTCGTCTTCATTTTCGCCATTGCCGATCGGTCCGCCGAAACGCGGCGGCTGTTGCGGATAAGCATGCACATCCCAAGCATCCTGATAATGGTCGAGGCCAAGCTGCAAGACCTGCCTGAGCCAATCACCCTCGCCGGGACGCACTAGACTGCCGCCGACATAATGCGCATCGCTGCGTTGTTTGTGTGCCTGCTCGTATTCCCATTGCGCTCGTTTCACCCAGTGTGCAGGCTCGCGCAATGCTTGCCATTCGGGCTCTGCGCGTATATCGATCTCGTTGGTGGCTTTGAAAAAACGGGTAAATTCAGACGCCGTATTGATAAAGTTCCGTCCGTCCTCGGGATTGTCATTCAGCCAGTTGCTATCGCCCGAAGAATCGGCGAATAATACCAGACCTTGTTGTTTCGCCCGTTCCCATTGGGTGCGATACTGAGCTTCAAACCCCGGATAGCTGCCGTAGCTTCTGTAAATCCCCATGCGTTTCAGCCACGTGAAATAGCCGCCGTCTTGCCTGAAACTCTTGTCACCGTCGGCCAAGGCGTAATAATCATTGTTCCAGAGTTTTTTCTTAGCCAGCCGCCGCTTTTGTTCAAGCGCGCCCCGCACAACAGAGAAGCCGTCGGCGGGATAATGCATGATCAGCTGGCCTTCGGGGGTATACAAAGACGGATAAACGGCGTAATAACCCGGCTCGTTAATCTTGCCGAAAGCCATTTTGACTTGGCCCGGGAACCGGCCGCTTAACTCCTGTGCGGCGATTTGTTTACCGCTGTAATCAACAATGCGCACGCGCAGTTTGGCCTGGAAGCGCGGCAGCGGCGCGGGCAAAGCGGCTTCCTCCAAAATAGGGTGCCAGCGCATATCCACGCTGAGGTTCAGTGCATCGCCCGGATGCGGCAGATTGGCCGGTGCGCCGACGAAAACCAACGGGCGCAATTTGGCTGCTATCCGATTCAGCGCAAGATCGGCGGTGGGATCGGTCAATTGTGTCTTGATCGAGTCCAGCGGCTGACCCGATGGATCGGTAAAAAACCCCGAGAAATAAAAGCGTTGACCTTGATCATGCTGCATTACCAGTTTGACCAGCAGACTGTGCCAGCCTTGCGACAATTTCAAAGGCGCAAGTTGCGGCGCTTCGGAACCTGCCGGGTATGCGCTTGCCGTGTACCCTTGAAGCAGGCTTTTTAAGCGCTTGACGGCAGATGGCGAAGGTGGGTTCGGGTCATTAACCGATTTGACAGGCCTCCCGTCCAGCCAGACTGCCGTTTTGATACCGGATTGTTTCAGGTGCAGCAAGGCCTGCGTGGGCTCAGCCGCATGCAGGTAGAGCTGCGCATAGCCGCTGCCGCGCGACCAAAGGTAAGCGTGTTGCGTGGCAGCCTCGATGTCGGCACTGCCGTCGGCCTGCGTAGTTGCCGCATGCCAGGCCCGCATTTCACCACCCATCATTTGCATACTGAGGTAGAATTGACCTGGATTCGGGCGCAACACGGTTTCACTATCCAGCCCATTGATCGAAACGCCCGCCAAGCCATCCTGTAAACCGCCTGTCAGCCAGACTTCCGGCACACCTCCGTTGAGCGCTTTGGCGGTTTCGGCGACAACGGTGGGTAATAGGGGTAACTTGCCGATTTTGCCCTGATCGGCAAGAAATGCGGACACTTGCTCTTCGCTTTCAGGCTCAGCCAGGACACCCAGAATGCCGTAATGATCATCGGTCAATATGGCTGCCGGCAAGGTCGACAGGTTTAATTGACTGGCCAGACTCTCGGCTTCCGATCCTGCCAGATAGGTTACCGACAGTTTTTCATAGTAAGGCCGCGCGGCATTGGACGCCAGGCCGCGAAACAACTTTGCAGATTTATCACCTTTAGCATCAAGCACCAGCAAACGGCGCTTGGCATCAGGCAATACCTTGGTCATTGCCAGGAAGCGATTTCTGGCCTCGGCATCTGTGGCGCTCATCCAATCGCCCAGCGGCGTTTCCAGTTGCAGCAAAAAAGCATCAAAGACCTTGGCCCCGTCGGCCTTGCCGGTGTTATTGATTTCCAGCCATTGATCACCCGGCAATACGGTAAGCGTCCCTTCGGCCTGCAACCACTGATAATCCCAAGGCGTCGTGTTGGTTAAGGAAAAATCGCCGCGTGTCGCCATCTGATCCGGTTTGGCTCCGGCCTTGACCGCGAAATTTTGGTTAACCTGGGACACTTCGCCGCCGCTTTTGTAACGGGCGAAAAAACGGTATTGCCCCGGCGTTATCGCCGGATTGAGTTCAAAACGGAAACTCGCGCCCCAATTGCCGAAACCGGGGTGGAAAACCTGAACTTCATCCTTGTCCGTCTTGACCGATTCGGCGCCCGGCCCGGCAGCGACCGTGCCGGATTGAATTTGCAGCGTGGGATCTTTTTCCGATGCAAAAGCTGGAATACTGCCTAAATCCAGCAACACCAACGGCTTGTCCGCCGTACCGCTGACCGGCAGCGCTGACAAGGGCGGAGCAAGCAAAAAAGCATCGAAAACTTTGGCGTCATGACCGGCACCGCTATTACGCACCTCAATGACGGCATCGCTTGATTTAAGATCGACAGGCGCATCGGCAGCTATCCAGGCATATTCCCAGCCTTTTGCTTGCATCGACAGTGTCGTGCGCTTCTCCAGGCTTGATGAATCGGGACCGGCCCAGACTTCAAACGATTGCACGCAAACATTCGGATCGCCTCCCTGCCGCCAGCGCGCCCAAAAAGTATAGGCTTTGGCCGGAAAGCCGGGTTTGATGTTGAAACGAAAATTGATATTCCAATTGCCGAAATCAGGATGCAAGGCGCTGATGTCATCATTGCCTATCTGAATCGAAGCATCACCCTCATGAGCCTGCACTTTGCCGTTAAAAACCTGCAAGGTTTTATTATCACTACCAAACAATGCCGGCTTGCTACCCAACTCAAGCAACAACACAGGCCGCTCGGCACTGCCTTTTACCGGCAATCCTGTAATAACATCGGCGTCTGCTGCCGACAAAAGCAATAGCGTCAATGCTGTCAGAAAAATTAAGGGCAACGGCTTCATGATTTATTCAACGTTTGGCTGTAGGACAAACTGACGCATCCGACAGGGTGAGTGATGCGACACAGAGGTGTTATAATAGCCGCTTTTCAATTGGCAACCAGCAAATGTGCCGGAATGTGCTTGGCTTTTCCGAATAAATAGCCGGCGAAAGGGAACTTTTGATAATTCCTGATAAAAACCTTATCGACTCAGTTCGTTTCCACTCGTTGACTTTACGGCCATTAAATTTAAGTGATTAAGTCCCCTCTCCCTCCGGGGAGAGGGCTAGGGAGAGGGGGTTTTAAAAGCATTTTTTCCTTAATCTATTCCCCTCTCCCCAACCCTCTCCCGGAGGGAGAGGGAGCTTTCTTTCTTAACTTAATGGAAATGAAGTTCCAACTTGGGAACGCGCGTATCTAAGTCAATATAATCTGATGACGGTTTAACTCTACTTTTACCAGCGGATGAAATTCAAAAATATTTTATCGTTAAAATCCTTGATCGTTCTGGGCTTTATCGTCGCTGTTATTCCGCTTTTCCTGGCTGTCATGTATGCGGCTGTCGGTCTGCGGGAAACGTCGATATTGGGCCGAACCATCAATTCCGAAGTTTTCGAACAGACCAAGGCGATACGACTGGTTTTACAAAAGACCGGCGATATTGAACGAAAAGCCCGGCTGTTCGTTCTGCTGTCGGACCCCGCTCTTCGCCAACCTTACGAGCGGGAATCCTATGAAAGCACGCGGGCGTCGTTCAAACAAGCGCTGAGCACCTTGCTGAAACTGCATGTAGATAACAAAATCGCTTTACTGGTCAACGAATTATCGGAAAAGGAAGACCTGATTTATCAACAAATCATCAGTTCGGCGGGTGAAAATGACCTTAAATTGCCGGTCGATGAAGCCTTTCAGGGTCTGCGCGAGTCTTCACGCAGTCTTTCAGATGAATTCGAAAGCCATGTTGACCATGAATTCAATGAACTGCACCGGCGATCGGAAACCCTGGAACAAGGCCTCTTTATCAAGGGCGCGGTACTGTTGCTCGTCTCGTTTGTCTTCATCACGATACTGCTGGCTATACTGTCACGCTCGATGCGGCAGCTCGACGCCTCTATTCGTCGATTGGGTTCCGGTGAACTGGAAGAACCCATTGATGTAACCGGACCATCGGATATGCGCTATCTGGGCAATCGCCTGGAATGGCTGCGCACACATTTGCTGGAGCTGGAAATGTCAAAGCAGCAGTTCATGAACAACGTGGCCCGCGAAATTGAACAGCCCCTGGAAAAAATTCGTGAAGGCGCTCAACAACTTGCCGACGAGGCCGATGAAAATCAGCACAGCGCACGGGCGGATATTGCACAACTGCTTTGCCATAATGTCGATAAGCTGAAAACGGTATCCGAAGAATTGGTGCGATACAGTCAGATTAACGCCAAGCCGGAACTGAACCGCAAGGCCACCGTTAATATGAAAGCGCTGCTTGAATCGGTCATTGAGGATTTTCAACCGCGTCTGCAGGCCAAGGCGATCAGCTTGAAAATGCTGGTCAGGCCGGTCGAACTGTCCGGCATCCATGAGCAATTGCGCGGCATAATCGAGCAGTTGCTGTCGAATGCAGTAAAATACTCGCCCGCGAACGGCGAAATACGCATCATGCTCCGCGACTCGGGCGCACAGATGGAACTGGAAGTCGAAGATGAAGGCCCCGGCATTGCCCTTGAAGAGCGGGAGCATGTCTTTGAACCGTTTTTTCGCGGCAAGACCGCCCCCGTTGATGAAGGCGCCGAAGGCCCCGGCTTGGGGCTGGCGATTGTTCGTGAATATGTCGCCAACCATCAGGGCAAAGTCGAAATTATCGACTCCAGACAAGATCAACAGGGCGCCCGCATCCGCGTTCAACTGCCGTTAAGCGGAGAAGCCTGAACACCATGGAAACACTATCCCTATGCGCTTAACAAGCCTCGCTCTCAGCGTTCTATTACTGACCGGATGCGCCGAATTCAATTCTACATTTAATCCGGATTCGAAACTGGACTCAAACCGTCCTGTTGATCCCTATGCGCAAGCTGACCTCGATGAACTGCTGAATTTCGGGGACAATCTGGCTAACATACCTTCATCATCACGCGCCGAGGTATGCAGCACCCTAGTGAAACGCCAAAAGGATTATCCCGGTACGGGCATTAAGCTGCACCTGCTGATAGGCCGCTTGTTCTCCGATAGCTGCGGTGATATTGCCGAAATCCTGAACGGCGTTGCTTCGATTCCGCCCGGCAGCATCGACAACAAAGTGCAAAAGCTGGTCTCCATCGAGGTGGAAGCGTTAAAACGCTTTAACAGCGCGCCCGTTAAGAAATGCAGTACACAGAAACGCAAACAAAAATCTGCTAAATCCACATCAAACAAGAAAGATTCAGCCGTTTCGAGAGAGCCAAGCGAATCAAACAATGACGAAGCTCGTCTGCTGCGGGAAAAACTTGAAGCCATAAGGTCCATGGAAAAACACCTGGATGAGACCGACGGCGGAAATTAGCACGCATGTTTCGTGTCCGATTGGCCATCGTTATCGTTATTTCGTTCGGTTTTGTGTTGTTATTAGGCATTGCGCTGTATTGGGGCTCTAACCAGGTAGCCTTGCATTTTCAACGCAGCCAAGCGGCGTATGAAGCGTTCGATCATTACGAACGATTGTCCCAGGAAGCTTATCGCCATTTCAAACAGCGAATGGACAGTCTGATAACTGCAAGTCCAAGCGCCGAAGCCGGCGTGGCGTCATCCCGGCAGCGCCTCTATGAAGCCATGCAGACGCTTAGAAATACCGCAGTAAAGTCACAGACGGCAAGCGCGACTGAAGCAGAACCCGACAAAGCCGCCGAACTGGAGCGAGTGGCCCATTTCACTGCTTTCCTCGATGCCGGTGAATACCGGTTCGATGAAGTTGAGCGATTACGTCGGCAAGGCCAACTCGACATGGCCGGACAAGCGTTATCGAAATTCTCGGAAGAGGAAATCGACGGCAAATTCCAGCCGCTGATCGATGCCGCCATCAATGCCGAGCGCGATAAAGCCCGCAAAGCTAGGCAGGAACTCGAGGATTTGCTCGGGCAATCACGCTGGATCGCCATCGTGGCGTCATTAACTGCGGCGATATTTGCCCTTAGCTCCGGATTATTATTGCTGCGCAATTTCAGGAAACCGATCGAAGCGCTGATGAAAGGGACCGATGAAATAGCCACCGGCAACCTGGATTATCGTATTGCGCTCGACTCCTCCGATGAATTCGCCTATCTCGCCCGCCATTTCAATCAAATGGCGCAGGAACTTAGGATACAACAAGACAAGTTGCGTGAAGGACGCGCCGTGCTGGAAAAAAGGGTGGCCGAGCGGACTTTCGAACTGCATCGTTTAAACGATGAATTACAACGCATGGACAGCGCGCGCCGCGAGTTTTTAGCCGACATCAGCCATGAGCTGCGCACACCGATTACCGTTATCCGCGGCGAGGCGGAAGTGACATTGCGAGGCAAGGATCGCGACGCCGAGGAATATAAGGATGCCTTACAACGCATCGTCGAACTGGCGATGCAACTGGCGAAATACGTGAATGACCTGTTGTTCCTGGCCCGCGCCGAAACCGCCTATCTGCAATTTGAATGGGATAACCTGGATTTGGCCGAATTGCTTGCCAACACGGTTGAGGATTTTCGCGTGATGGCCGAGGAAACCGGGATTTCCGTGTCTCTGGATGCACCGGACGAAGCGGTCTGGGTGCGTGGCGACAGACAGCGACTGCGGCAATTGCTGTTTATCTTAGGCGATAACGCCTGTCGCTATTCCAAACCCGGAGGACAGATTAGCGTCGTTTTGCGGGTCGAGGGCAAAGAAGCCTGTTTCAGCCTGACAGACCGGGGCATAGGCATACCCGAGCAGGATTTGGAACGAATTTTCGACCGCCATTTTCGCAGCCGTAATGCGCTGAGCTCGCGGAATGACGGCAGCGGACTCGGCTTACCGATGGCCCAATCGATCGTGAAAACGCATGGCGGCAACATCACGGTAAGCAGTATTGAAAACGCAGGTTCGACATTCACCGTTACACTGCCGCTGATTTCGGCGGAAGCGGGTGACGATCAGTAATGAAATATAACTTTCAACCAACCATCCAATGAGTAACGGCTACATGCGAGTTTTGATAGTGGAAGACGATCAACGGATTGTCGATTTTGTTCAACGGGGACTGAAGGCGGAGGGCTATGTCGTGGAAGTGGCCCGTAACGGTCATGAAGCGATAGCGCTGAGTAGCGAAGGCCAATTCCAGGTGATTATCCTGGATCTGGGCCTGCCCGACCTCAATGGCCGAGAGGTATGCGAACGTTTACGCGCAATCGGCATCGCTACCCCTATCCTGATGTTGACGGCCAGGGACACGGTACAGGACAAGGTCACCGGCTTGCGCTCGGGCGCCGACGACTACATGACCAAACCGTTCTCATTTGAGGAACTGTTGGCCCGAATCGAAGCGTTGATGCGCCGTCGCGGCGGCGAAATCAAAACGGAAATCAGGGAATTGCAAATAGCCGACTTGGTCTTGAACCTGGAAACCCATGAAGTCAGGCGAGGAGAAACACTCATCGACCTGACGCCGAAAGAATTCTCCTTGCTGGAATGCTTCATGCGCATGCCCGGCAAGGTCTTGAGCCGCACCCGCATCCTCGAACAGGTCTGGGGTTACAGCGCCGATCCGTTGACCAATGTCGTGGATGTCTATATTCGCCAATTGAGGCGAAAAATTGACGACGATTATGAGCTGAAACTTCTCAAAACGGTGCGCGGATTCGGCTACAAACTGGATGCTTCTTAATAGCTTGTTTGACTGGTTGCGACGGCCGTATCGAAACTGATCGATAGTATTAACCGGAAAAAAGCGGTCGGCAGTATGAGAACGCCCGATTTACGAATGGATTTTTCGATATTGCCCCGGCGCCATGCCGACAATGTCGCGAAATGCCGAATAAAAATTCGATTGCGTGCTGAATCCGACCGACAAGCCGATCGATAATACCGACGCGTTCGGTTCCGCCAATAACAGTTTTTTAGCCGCGTCAATGCGATGTTGACGAATGTAATGCGAAAAACCCTGCTGAAATTCGGTATTGATCAATTCGGACAGCTGATGCTGGCTGATCTGCAATTGCTCCGCCAGTACAGCCAGGCTCAGATTTTCCAGGGTATAGAGTTTGTCTTTGGTCATCAACGCATCGAGTTTGGCGAGAACCGCCGCTTTGTCGATATTTTTCAGCGTCGATTCGGCGTAAGCGGCTTGCACCGCTTCCGACACATCGGCGGTAATCGATGGAAAACGCAGCAGGGTCAACGTGGCGGCAAAAAACGCCAATCCAATCAGAATGCTGTAGGCGATAATAAAATCCGCTTCGTTCAGCAAGGGCCAGATAAAACCCAACACCAATACAGCGACGGCAATCGCAAAAAAGACACCTAATGCCGTCAGCTCCAGGCGAAAACGCTGCCGCTGCCGACGCAATCCGTACACGATATTGGCCAGCCACAATAAATAGCCGCTGCCGATTAAAAAAGCGCACGGCAGCGCTATTCGATAAGGTAAGGCAAAGCAGAGAATCAACGGCGTCGCATGCAGCAGATCGCGCCCTCGATAGCGGCTATCGGCAATCAGCAGTTGACGGCTGTAAAAATAAAAGCTGGGAGCAATGCCGTACAGCATCGCCGTATACATCACTGAATGAAAGCCGTCGAATTGCTTTAACAGAATGCCTAAATGCACGGTTTGAATGCCCGCCAATCCTGTAATCAACAAAAACCCGGCAAACTTCGAGGCGCAGCGGTGCGGCTCCTGTTGCTGCAAAATAGCGCCGACCACCAGCAAAGCGGCGGTTCCGAGCGAAAAGCCGATGCATAATAAGGCGATAATGTGCATCAGGTCAGGGCCGTGTGCGGCTATCTCAAGACGCCGCCCGGATAAGAATAACTGTCCAGCACCTGCACATAATTGGCCCGTTCATAAGCCGCGGGATCAATGGCGTGTTGCTGGCTGACGCTGCCTTTCAATTGCCGGATAGACTCGTATTCATGGTCGATCAGCCACTGCTCCAGTTCATTCAGGATTTCCGTTAGGCGACCGGGGCCCTGCTGCAATAATGCGCTGCAAAGATGCACGACATCGGCGCCCGCCAACAGCGCTTTCAATACCTCCGGCGTCTGGTGAAAGCCGCCGGTGACGGCCATCGAGAGCTTGACGCGCCCGTAAATCAAAGCCGTCCAACGGATGCGCAATAACGCTTCCTGCGAGGTCGATAAAGCCAGCGTGGGAATCACTTCCAGGGTTTCCAGGTCAATATCGGGCTGGTAAAAGCGGTTGAATAACGCGACGCCATCGGCTCCGGCGGCTTCCAGGCGTTTGATGAAATGAATCGGCGAGCTGAACTGCGAAGACAGCTTCATTGTGATAGGAATACTGACGTGCTGTTTCAATTCCCGCAATATGTCCAGGTAACGGTTTTCGACCGTCTCACCGCCCTCCTCCGCATTAGCCGCCAGATGATAGATATTCAGTTCCAGTGCGTCTGCGCCGGCCTGTTGGCATTGCTTGCCGTACTCAATCCAACCGCTTAACGAGGTCCCGTTCAGGCTGGCAATAACAGGAATTGATAACGCCGACTTAAGCTTTTGGATATGCTCAAGATACTGATCCTGGTAAGTTTTAATCGTATCCGGCACCGGATGAAAGGAATCCGCTTCGCCGTGTCCTATCGCTTGCTGGTAAAAAAACCGCGCCATTTGCTGTTGCTCGGCTTCGATTTTTTCTTCAAACAGCGAATACATGACCAACGCCGACGCACCGGCATCTTCCAGCCTTAACGCACTTGCCACATCCTTGCTCAACGGCGATGCGGACGGCACCAGCGGGTTTGCCAGTTTCAAGCCTAAATATTCAGTCGTTAAATCAACACCTTTTAAATCAATCATTACTCACCTCCTTCGCTAAGTCATTTTTTAGCTGAGCTTTGACCGCCGACACGCTGGTCGTTTCGTTCCATTCCAGTTCCGACAGTTGCTTGTAGTAGTGATAGCGGTTTTTGACATCCTGCTGCGCCTGCGCCAGGAACTGTTCGGCGGCTTCAGGATGGCTTTGCCACAACATGCTGAAGCGGGTTTCGGTTTTGACAAAATCGCGATACGGGATTGACGGTTCGGCGGAATCCAGGTGCATAGGGTTCTTACCCTGCCTGATCCTGCCCGGATCGAAGCGGAACAAAGGCCAATGCCCGCTCTTGACCGCCAGGTTTTGCTGTCGGTGATTATTCGATAAATCCACGCCGTGCGCGATGCAGGGCGCATAAGCGATGATAATTGACGGCCCGTCATGCGCTTCCGCTTCCAGGAAGGCATTCAGCGTTTGCGTATCCTTACCGGCATAGGCGACATGAGCAACGTAGACATTACTGTAATCCATCGCCAATAGCGCCAGGTCTTTTTTCGCGGTCGCCTTACCGCCTGCCGAGAATTTCGCCACCGCGCCAAGCGGGGTTGATTTGGAGGTTTGCCCGCCGGTGATGGAATAAACTTCGGTATCCAGCACCAGGCTATTGACATTACGCCCGCTAGCAAGCACATGATCGACACCGCCGAAACCGATGTCATAAGCCCAGCCGTCGCCGCCGATAATCCAGACACTTTTCTTGCACAGACTGTCCGCCAATTGACCTAGGGTTTGCGCGCTTTGATTGCTTAACGAGTGCAGGCGTCGTTTAAGTTCGGTGACCCGCTCGCGTTGTTCATAAATCCCGGCTTCATCGCTTTGATCGGCATTCAGAATCGCATCGACCAGTTCGTGGTCCAATTGATCGCGTAATGTCGACAGCAGCTCTTTGGCGTATGCGTTTTGTTTGTCGAGCGCGATGCGCATCCCTAAACCGAATTCGGCATTATCTTCAAACAGCGAATTATTCCACGCCGGCCCGCGCCCTTCGGCGTTTTTCGTCCACGGCGTGGTCGGCAGATTGGCGCCGTAAATCGACGAACAACCGGTGGCGTTGGCAATCACCATGCGGTCACCGAATAACTGCGAAGCCAGTTTTAAATACGGCGTTTCGCCGCAACCGACGCACGCGCCGGAAAACTCGAACAAGGGCTGCATGACCATCGCGCCTTTAATGGTGTTGGATTTCAACAAGCGCCGGTCGTATTCAGGAATGGCGGAAAAGAATTGCCAATTCTCCCTTTCGGCTTCGCGTAGCGGCGGCTGCGGCTTCATGTTCAAGGCTTTGCGGCTGGCGTTGGATTTATCGCGAATCGGGCAAATATCGACACACAAACTGCAACCTGTGCAATCTTCCGGGGCGACCTGATAAGTCATTGCCAGGCCGTCGGGAAAGTCCTTGCCCAGCATGTCCATGTGCTTAAAGGTTTCAGGAGCGTTTGCCAAACCTTCGGTCGAGTAAATCTTGCTGCGTATCACCGAATGCGGGCACACCATGACGCACTTGCCGCATTGGGTACACAAATCGGTTTCCCAGACCGGGATTTCCAGCGCCAGATTGCGCTTTTCATAAGCTGCCGTGCCGACCGGAAAAGTGCCGTCAACCGGCATGACACTAACGGGCAGTAAATCACCCTTCCCCGCGATAATTTGTCCGGTCACGCGTTTTACAAAATCCGGCGCCGTGGTCGGGATGCGCGATTGAATCCCGACGATGTCCGAAATACGTTGTCCCAAAGAAACTTCCTGCAAATTCGCCAGCGTTTCATCAATGGCCTTGAAATTCAAATCAACAATGTGTTGGCCTTTTTTACTGTAGGATTTTTCGACGGCGTGCTTAATCGCGGTAATGGCTTGTTCCTGCGGCAATACGCCGGAAATGGCGAAAAAACAGGTCTGCATAATGGTATTGATATGCTTGCCCATGCCGCATTTTTCCGCGACCTCGTAGCCGTCAATGACATAGAAACGAATCGCCTTGTCCAGCATCTGCTGCTGCATATTGGCCGGTAACGACGCCCATACTTGATCGGCGGGTGTCGGTGTATTCAGTAAAAACACCGCATTTTTGGCGGCATTCGCCAGCATGTCCAGGCGTTCCAGGAAAATCGTCTGATGACAGCCGATAAAATTGGCGTCGTTATCGCTGATCAAGTAAGTCGAGCGAATCGGCTTGGCGCCGAAGCGCAAATGCGAAACGGTAATCGCGCCGGATTTTTTTGAGTCATAAACAAAATAACCCTGTGCATTTAAGTCGGTCGCCTCGCCGATAATCTTGATCGAGTTTTTGTTGGCGCTCACCGTACCATCGCTGCCCAAACCGTAAAACATCGCCTGAAAGCTATCTCTTCCCGCATCGGTTCGAAAACCCGCATTCCACTCCAGGCTGGTATGCGTGACATCATCGTGGATGCCGATGGTGAAACCGTTTTTCGGATGCTCACGTTTCAGCTCATCATAAATCGCCTTGATCATGCCGGGCGTGAATTCCTTGGACGACAAGCCGTAACGCCCACCTACAACTTTTGGCAATACCGAAAACTTCGCCGCGCCGCTGCTGTAATTTTGCGCTATGGCGGTCAATACATCTTTATACAAAGGCTCGCCGTCCGAACCGGGTTCCTTGGTGCGATCCAGCACGGCAATTTTTCGGCAAGTAACCGGCAGCGCGGCAATCAGACTGTCGGCATCGAAAGGACGGTACAAGCGCACTTTCAGCAAGCCCACCGCTTCGCCTTGACAATTGAGATAGTCCAGCGTTTCTTCAGCCGTTTCGGCTCCCGAACCCATTAGCACAATAACGCGCTCCGCCTGAGCCGAACCCAGGTACTCGAACAAGCGGTAAGACCGTCCCGTCAATTCGGCAAAGCGGTTCATCGCCGACTGCACAATGCCCGGCAAGGCCTGATAATACGCATTCACGGATTCCCGCGCCTGAAAATACACATCGGGGTTTTGCGCGGTACCACGCAATACCGGATTATCAGGCGACATGCCCCGCTTCCGGTGCGCATCTATCCATTCGTCTTTAATCATCGCGCGCAACACGTCATCATCAAGCAGACTGATTTTCGCTATTTCATGCGAGGTCCTGAAGCCGTCGAAAAAATGCAGGAACGGAATGCGGCCTTGCAGCGCAACGGCATGAGCGATCAACGCAAAATCCATGACCTCCTGCGGCGAATTGGAACACAGCATGCCGAACCCGGTCATCCTTACCGACATCACATCGCTGTGGTCGCCGAAAATCGACAAGCCCTGGCAAGCCAGCGAACGCGCGGCGATATGAAACACCGTGGATGTCAACTCACCGGCGATTTTGTACATATTAGGGATCATCAACAGCAGGCCTTGCGATGCGGTAAAGGTCGTCGCCAACGATCCTGCCTGCAAGGCGCCGTGAATCGCTCCCGCCGCACCGGCCTCGCTCTGCATTTCAATGACTTGCGGCACAGTGCCCCATAAATTGAGCTGGCCGCGCGAAGACCATTCATCCGACCATTCGCCCATCGGCGATGCCGGGGTAATAGGATAAATAGCGATAACTTCATTAAGCTTGTGCGCTATGGTAGCCGCCGCCTGGTTTCCATCGATGGTCAGTGTTTGCCGGTTGTGCATAAAACAATTCCTGAAGATGAACTATAAAACAGAGGTAGTAGCGTTAGTGTATCAGAATATGCTTACGAGGGGATAAAGCGGATTTTAGCGGTTCATTCCTGAGCGTCTCGGCAGATAACAGTCGGAACTGGAGATACCGCAGGTAGGCTCAAGTTTATTGATTTGGTTAACCATTGGCGCCAAAAACCGATTTTCCTGCCTTGGCTGAAATACGCTGGTATTTGGCATAAGCGATGCCGGCGGAACTGCGTAACTCCGCTTCACTCGCCTGATTGGCAAAACCCCGTGCAACGGCTTCCAATACATAAGCCTCAGGTGCCATGAAACTATGCGTAGTAACCACCGGCTTTGAACCGGCGGCCTGCAAATGTCTTGCAAAAAAGGTGTCGCTCATGCAGGCCAGAACCGCCGCTTGTTTATCGTGCATCGCATGTTTTGGAAAGCGCTGTATGATCGGCAGGTTTTGTGCGTCCATCAAACCGTCATGGCCGATAAACACGACCATTTCACGGGTCGCCGGATCAGGCGGAGTCGCTGCTTGCTGCATAAAGTCAAGCATCGCCTGATCAATCCGCCTGCCCCGATAAGCATCGGCGGTCACTGTCAATTTGTCTTTCCAGGCAAACTCACAGCGTTCCAGGATCGTATCGTTAATCGCCTGTTCGCAGCCCAACTTTCGCCAGCCGTCGGCTTTGCTCAAAAAGGTTTTCACACCGTACAGCGCACCCCAATAAAGATTGCTGTGCGGATCATCGCCATTGCCGATTTTCGCAGGAACCGGTTCGATGCCTTGTGAGGCGTTGTCGACCAGCGACACGATGACATGGATATGCGTGCCTGGCGTGGCGGCGACACAGGGTCGCAAAGCCGTAAAAAAAAGCACACTGAATAAACAAATGGAACGCAGGGTGATCATGTGTTGGACCTCACGGGATGGTAATCGAATTTCAGTTGAATATATCTTTGTTTCAGGATTAAGGCATTATCCAATTTATTTCAAATTGTGGACACTGGCATCTTTGCTGCAATGTCCGGTAACGCGATAGTTTTATCCTTTCTATACGATTCTCAGCAAACAAGCACTATCTATTGCCAGAACAAAATCTACCCGGCATACTGAGTAGGTCGCTAATTTATCGGGAGCCACCATGCAAACAGTCACCGTTTCTGAACAAGGCCAAATCCTCATCCCTCTCGATATCCGTAAACAATTGGGTATTACGCCCGGTTGTCAACTCAGCTTCATCCTGGAAGGTTCCAGTGTAAGAATCGAAGTCAAGCAGCGTGTTCAGCCGACACGCCCTGAGGACGGCTATGGGCTTCTTGTCTGCAAAGAGCCGGGAGAAAGGCATCTGGCGGAGTTTGATGTTGCACAAGCCATGCGGGATGCTAAATGATAGGCCTTGACACCAACATCCTGGCTCGTTTTTATGTCGATGATCCCAACGATCCTGAAGCCGAAAAACAACGACCTATTTCTTTACGCATCATTACTGAATCGCCACAATTGTTTGTGCCTCTTACCGTCATTTTAGAACTGGAATGGGTGTTGCGCGCTTTTTATCATTTTCAGGCGGGTGACTTTCGTCGTGTTATTGAACACCTGTTAGGACTCGCCAATGTTACTGTTGAAGAATGGCCTCGCGTTTCTCAAGCCCTGGCTTTACAAGCTGAGGGATTAGATTTTGCCGATGCTTTACACCTAACTGCTTGCAGTCATTGCAAGAGCTTTTACAGTTTTGATGACCGTCGATTTGCGCGTCGAGCGGCTCGATTGCCATTGACTCCAAGTGTCATAGTGCCGACAAACCAACTGTGACAGTAAGAGTGATAGCCAATAAGCTTCCGAAATACGGGACAAACCCGACTTTACTACAAAATATCCGACGCATAATCCGCCAACCGCGAACGTTCACCGCGGCGCAAGGTAATATGCGCGCCATGCGGCCAGGTTTTAAATCGGTCCACGACATAAGTCAAACCGGACGTGGTGGCCGTTAAATAAGGCGTGTCGATTTGCGACAGGTTGCCGATACAGACAATTTTTGTTCCCGGCCCTGCACGGGTTATCAGGGTTTTCATTTGTTTTGAGGTCAGGTTCTGCGCTTCATCGATAATCAGGTAGCGATTAAGGAAGGTCCTACCGCGCATGAAGTTGAGCGATCTTATCTTGACCCGGTTCATCAGCAGGTTTTTGGTGGCGCCCTGCTCCCATTCATTTTGTCCCGAGCGGCTGCCGAGCAATTCAAGATTATCCATTAATGCACCCATCCACGGCGCAATCTATTATTCTTCCGTGCCGGGCAAAAAGCCGATGTCTTCACCGATGGGGACGGTTTCCCTGGTCATGATGACTTCGTTATAAATTTTTTGATCCATCGTCATAGCGAGGCCCGCGGCCAGAGCCAACAGTGTCTTGCCTGTACCCGCCGTACCCAGCAGGGTAACAAAATCGATGTCCGGGTCCAGCAACATGTTGAGGGCGAAATTCTGCTCCCGATTCCTGGCCGTGATGCCCCAGATATTGTTGTGTTTTGATCGGTAATCTTTTGCCAGTTCCAATACCGCGACGTGGCCGACGCACGACCTGACAATAGCTTCAAATTTTGAGCCTTGTATATACAAATACTGGTTGGGATACCATTCAGAGATTAGGGGATCTTCCAGCTTGTAAAACGTCCGGCCTTTTTCCTGCCAGGATTCCATTTTGTTGCCGTGTATTTCCCAAAAATCGGTGTACAACGCGGTGGTGCCGCTGTACAGCAAATCAATATCGTCCAGCACCTGGTCATTATGATAATCTTCAGCGGCCAGGTCCAAAGTCGCCGCCTTGATGCGCATGTTAATATCTTTGGATACCAGGATAACCTTGATACTCGGAAACTTTTTAGTGAGAGCCAGGACAATACCGAGTATTGAGTTATCGGCAATACTACCCGGCAAACTTGCCGGCAACAGAGATGTCATCGCGCTGGTTTGAAAGTATAAGCGCCCGGATCCGAAGCCTTTGGCGGCATCGACATTGGAAATATGTTCTATGCGCGATAACAGCAAGCCGTCATTGAGGCTTTTATGGCTGGTATCGCGGATTAATTCATCGAGAAAGCGGCTGACCTGTCGAACATTGCGGGCAACTTCGGTCAGACCTTTTTTGGCATGATCGAGCTCTTCAAGAACGATCATGGGAATAAAAATATCATGTTCCTGAAAGCGGAAAATGGCCGCAGGATCATGCATCAATACATTGGTATCTAAAACAAACAGCTTTTTATCGGGCGTTGTCTGGATATTCACAGCTTTTTTCATGCGAGTCCTTTAGAGGCCGGTTCATTTAACGCTTGAAGAATTTCTTCACAATGATTTTTTACTTTTACCTTGCGCCATTCGCGAACCAATACGCCGTCAGGATCAATCAGGAAAGTGCTGCGTTCTATGCCTTGCACCTGCTTGCCGTACATATTTTTCATTTTTATTACATCGAATAAGCGGCAAAGTTTTTCATCCGCATCTGACAACAAGTCGAAAGGGAATGCCTGTTTGCATTTAAAGCCTTCGTGGACGCGGACCGTATCGCGGGATACGCCTAATATGACGGCATTCAGTGCGGTAAATTTTTCGATATTGTCGCGAAAAGCCTGGCCTTCCTGTGTGCAGCCGGGCGTGTTGTCTTTCGGGTAGAAATAAAGCACGACATATTTACCGCGATAATCCCTTAGATTAACGCTTTTATCGCCGGTAGAAAGCGCCTCAAAATCAGGCACAGGGCTGCCAAGACTGATCGATGTCATTAGGAATCCTATCGTTTTATCGGTTCAAGAATTGCGTCTATGTTTAACTGATCGCAGAAATCCAGGAATTCCTCGCGCAGTGACAACAAATGCAATTGCGGTGGAATCAGAATAATAAATTTGGTTGAGAAAACCAAGGTTTGAATATAGGGGGCTTGGTAGGAACTGCCGGATATTTCCTCAATATCGATCTCCCTGTCAAATAGAAAAGTGGTGATCGATTCTATGATATTTTCTTTGTCCAGTGATATTGTTTCTAGTGAATAGGGCACGCTATCCGATTTTTTTTCTTTTTGATCCGGTCGTAAGGTATGGATTTTGATTTCCATTCGTTTCTGGATAACGTCTAATGTATTCTCAAATTTGGCAATTTGATTCCAGTTACCTTGAATAAGCAAGTATGCGCCGGTAGACTGGCCAAGACGTGATGATCGTATCTCTACAATATTGCATTTACAATCGCGTACAGCGGGTAAAATTTCTGCAATAAAATTAATCTGATTGTTACCTAAGGCGGTGATGGCTAGTTGCATGTCGTTTTTTAATGTTTTTTTTTGAAAGTTTAGCATCAAATTAAGTGAAACTTTGCGAACATTAGGTTTTAATTAATGCTTACATTCAATTTGCAAGTTTAATCATTGTACACTCCATTCAATTTTACAGTTATCTTACACCTCATCAATAAGCGCGAATATGACAGATTCCACATTTAAAAAATCAAAACACAGGAGAAACAGTTTCGATAGTGAATTCAATGCACAGGAAGATTTTCTTTTGGCTGATTTAAAGGTCATTCCTGACGATACGAATCTGACCATCGCCCCTCTGGAACATTTACTGGATGAAGAGGACGCCATTGACCGATTGCTGGTTAATACCGGCTTCGATACCGCTAACGAATCAATGCGGGTGGATGAAAAATTTGACGGCTTTGCTGCCGATGCTTTAAGCCTGATAAACGAGGTTGCAGGTTTTGAAGAATTAACCGGGCAACAGGCTAATGATCAGGCTTTCGTCGTAGAACCTGTCGTCGAATCTACCCGGCAAACAGACGTCGCAGCTATTCCCGACACAAACTTTCAGATAGATGAATTTATCAGCGATTATTTCGACAAGCGCTCCCATGTGGAGGTATTTGAACCGCAAGTTACGCTGGATTCGGAAATTGAGGTAACAGCGCTTGAGATTGACGATTTAATCGAACCCCGATTGAAAGTTGAACCCCTTGTCGAAGAGTTGCAGGTTTTTGAACCCGGCATCGTACCGGATTCCGACATTGAGGTAATACCGCTTGAGACTGACGATTTAATCGAACCCCGATTGAAAATTGAACCCTTTGTTGAAGAGTTGGAGGTTTTTGAATCCGAGATTGCGCCGGATTCCGACATTGAGGTAATACCGCTTGAGACTGACGATTTAATCGAACCCCGATTGAAAATTGAACCGCTTATCGAAGAGCTGGAAGGAGCAGAAAGTTCTGTGCTCAACTCAGTCGTCCCTACGATCGACATATCATCCTCTGAACCAGAGGCTATAACGAAACCGGATGCGGGTTTTCAGATTGATGATTTTATTAGTAATTATTACGACAAACGCCCAAACGTAGAGAGTCTTCATGCTGAACCCTCGCCGGAGCCGAAAGCAGATGATTTATCCGACATAACTACGCGTGCTGGAACTAATACCGCGCCTGTGGAACAGGAAGCCGATAGCGGCAAAACCATTGCCGAAACCATGACCGAGCGGTTTTCAGGCGGAGCGGCTGTGTTTAACGCCGGAAGGGATATATTAAATAAACTCAAACCGGCACAAGAAGAGAGCGCTGTTAACTCAACAGGAACCAAAGCTGTATTTGTTCCCCCTGACCTTCTCACGGAGGTAGAGAAAACCAATTCCACTGTCTATACCAAACAATTAAAAGAGCGCCTCAAAAAAACTGAAAAAACAACCCTTATTACCTATGCGGCGTTGGCTGTCGGGGTCGCGGCGTTAATATCGATAACCGTTTTGGGCATAATGATTTATGACATGAAGACTGAAGTTGCAAAATTATCCGTGCTGCTTGAAATCATTAAAGACGATGTCGAAGCCCATGCGGTGAAAACGTCCGAGGCCAAGTAGCGATGCGATAAATCGCGTCATGATTGCTAAAATGACAGATAGGATTTATGAGAAAGCAAAAACTTGTTGTTGCCATATCATCCAGGGCTTTATTTAATCTGGACGAGTCACACGCCATCTTTGAAACACAAGGCAAGGAAGCTTTCTGTCGTTACCAGATAGACCACGAAGATGAAATTCTGGCGCCCGGTTACGGCTTTTCGCTGGTTAAAAAATTCCTGTCCATCAATGAAAGCTGCCCGGATGATCCCATGGTTGAAATCATCCTGTTATCGCAAAACAGCGCCGATACCGGCCTGCGGATATTTAATTCCATAGCTCATCACGGCCTCGCGATCACTCGCGCGGCATTTACGAGCGGCGCATCGCCTTACTGCTATATTGCCGCATTCGGCGCGCATCTGTTCTTATCGACCAATGCGGACGATGTCAGGAAAACGCTGGATGCGGGCTTTGCAGCAGCGACTATTCTGTCCGGCTCGTCCCTGACCACGCAGTCCCATCAACTGCGCATTGCCTTTGATGGTGATTCGGTATTGTTTTCGGATGAATCGGAACGAATTTTTCAGCAGCAGGGGCTTGCAAAGTTTGCTGAAAATGAGCGTAAAGAAGCCAAGAACCCATTACCGGGAGGACCTTTCAAGGATTTTCTCGGCGCACTGCATTTTATTCAGACCCAATTCGATACGGCGTCCTCACCTATCAGAACCGCATTAGTGACGGCGCGTTCAGCCCCGGCCCACGAACGCGTGGTCAGGACATTACGAGCCTGGGGCATTCGTATCGATGAGGCACTGTTTTTAGGCGGGATGCCGAAAGGTGCTTTTTTGCAAGCCTTTGGCGCGGATATATTCTTTGATGATCAAACCGGGCATTGCGAATCCGCCGCCAAACACGTTGCAGCGGCGCATGTCCCGCACGGCATCAGCAACCCCAAAGCGCCACAAGATTGATCTTATGGCACCATTTTTATTCGTTCAACAGTTGGAGTATGCGCGCTTCCAGTTCCGGGTAAGCGCCGAATGCACATTCTCTCAATATGCCCTGCTTATCAACCAGAATATGCGAAGGTGTACCCTGCAAATCGTAGCCTTCAAAGGTTTCCGCATGGTAGGTCAGTGACTGGAAATAGTTTTGCGCCTGCCGACGGATTTGTTGCTGATAAGAGTGGGCTTGTTGCTCGAAGTTGGGGATACGCGCCTTGATAAAGGCCGTGATTTCATCATCGCTCATGTCTTGTTCACGCTTGTTTAAACGATCCATAGCCACAGGAAAGGGAATCCGGTGCGGCCATCGGCCACCTGCCAAATTCCCTTGTAAGCTTAACAAGCGTTGTGTTTCACCGATGACTTCACTGTTTTCAACCAGCCTGATTAAATTTGCCAGATTGTTTTTATCAAAGTCTTCAAACGCCGTCGCGACACCTATGACCGCTAAACCGCTATTCGAGTAGCGCTGGTACAGATCGATGGCTTGCGGCAAGGAATATAAAAAACAACCCGGACAGTTCACCTGAAACACTTCAATCAGCACGACTTTACCCGCTAATTGCCCAAGCGTACAAGGCTCGCCCTGAACCCAATCCGATACCGATAACAACGGAGCTTTTTCGCCTATTCGTGCTTTCATAACAATGTTTCAGGTGATAAATCTAACTGACTTTTACAAACAGCCTTTCATTGCCACGCCAATATCGGTTGGTGAATTGACAACTTCAATGCCCGCGGCCTTCAATGCAGCCACTTTGCCCTCGGCCGTACCTTTGCCGCCGGTGACGATGGCGCCGGCATGGCCCATGCGTTTTCCCGACGGCGCAGTGAGCCCTGCGATATAAGCAACCACCGGTTTGGTGACATGAGCCTTGATATAGGCTGCCGCATCTTCTTCCTCGCCGCCGCCGATTTCACCGACCATGACGATACCTTTGGTCTGATCATCCGCCTGAAAACGGCTCAATACATCGACAAAGTTCATACCGTGAATCGGGTCGCCGCCGATGCCGACACAGGTACTTTGTCCCAAGCCTTGTTGTGTGGTTTGATGGACCGATTCGTAAGTCAAGGTGCCGGAACGGGAGACAATGCCGATGGAGCCGGGCAAGTGAATTTTAGCGGGCATGATACCGATCTTGCATTCACCGGGCGTGATAATGCCGGGGCAGTTCGGGCCGATCAATAAGGCGCCGGTTCCTTCCATGGCCGCCTTGACGCGCAGCATTTGCAGGATGGGTATGCCTTCGGTGATGCAAACAATCAGCTTGATACCGGCATCGACGGCTTCCAGGATCGCATCGGCGGCATAAAAAGGCGGCACATAAATCACGCTGGCTGTCGCGCCGGTGCTGTCTACCGCATCTTGTACGGTGTTAAACACCGGCAAACCCAAATGCGTGTCGCCGCCCCGATCCGGGGTTACGCCACCGACTAATTGGGTGCCGTAATCGAGCGCCTGCTGGGAATGAAAAGTGCCTTGCTTGCCGGTAAAGCCCTGGCAAATCACTTTAGTGTCTTTATTTATTAAAATACTCATGCTGCTACTCCCGCCAAAGCGACGACTTGTTCGGCTGCGTGCGCCAAATCATCCGCTGCGTAAAGATTCAATCCGGTATTGCTTAATAGCGCCCTGCCTTCTTCTACATTAGTGCCTTCGAGACGAACGACAACCGGTACGCCGACATGCACTTGCTTGATGGCCGCCAAAATACCTTCGGCAATCACATCGCATTTAACGATACCGCCGAAGATGTTCACTAAAACCGCTTTAACCTGGCTGTCCGACAGGATCAATTTAAAAGCTTCGCAGACTTTCTCGACATTGGTGCCGCCGCCGACATCAAGGAAATTGGCGGGCAAGCCGCCTTTCAGCTTGACCAGATCCATCGTCGCCATAGCAAGTCCTGCGCCGTTTACCATACAGCCGATATTGCCTTCCAGCGTGATGTAATTTAAGCCGAACTGTTGGGCTTCGTTTTCCTTGTCATCTTCTTGTGCGGGGTCTTTCATAGCCAGAATATCGGGATGAATCGCCAGCGCATTGTCGTCAAACGCAATTTTGGCATCCAGCGCCAATAAATCGCCACTCTGGGTTTCTATCAACGGATTAATTTCAATCTGGCTGGCGTCTTTTGCTAAAAACAGGTCGTACATGCCCTGCATTATTTTGCCCAAAGTTTTCACTTGCGGCCCTTTAAGCCCCAGCGCATAAGCGATTTTACGGCATTGATAACCCTGCAAACCGGCGGCGGGATGCACTTGAACCGAAATGATTTTTTCAGGCGTTTCATGCGCCACCGTTTCTATATCCATACCACCTGCTGCCGAAGCGATAAAGATGATGCGCTGACTGCCGCGATCAACCAGTACGCTCAGGTAGTGTTCGCGCTTGATCGGGTAAATTTTTTCTATCAACAGGGAGTTAATCGGCAATCCCGCGCTATCGGTCTGAAGGGTAACCAGCCTTTTTCCCAGCATGTCGCGACTAAACTCGATGACTTCGTCCAAACTTTTAGCCAGTTTTACACCGCCGACTTTACCTCTGCCGCCGGCATGAACCTGTGCCTTGACTACCCAACCTTCACCCCCTAATGCCCCTGCAATCTCTCCGGCAATTTCCGGTGTTGTCGCGGGCTGTCCATCCGGCACAGGTATTTCATAATGCCGAAACAACTGTTTGGCCTGATATTCATGAATATTCATTTGTTGCTCCTGATCAATCGGTAAAACCGCTAGGTATTTTTTAAGTCTTTACGTCTAATGTTATGATTGCTGCAATGCGTCCCGGAAATTAAGCCGAGATTAATGATATTCTAACCAAGTCCCTGCAAAACGCTATTCTTAAAACGCTTTTCTTCAAACCGATATGCTGCCGACAAACCCAAGCGAAACCATCTTTCCCTGCCCTTTTTCCAAAGGCTACGGCATTCCCGCCAGACAAGCCTGGACATTATTGAAAGTTTTTTTAATTTATCGCTTTGTCCTGGGTTGTCTTTTGATTATCTTGTTTTACGGACGGCTTGACCCGACCATCATCGGTTCTTACAACAGCAAACTATATATTGTCAGTAGCCAAAGCTATCTGCTCTTCACCGCACTGTCGGGCATCTGTGTATTCTGGCGACTCACCCACTATAATACGCAGGCACAACTACTCATTTTTACCGACATTATTCTTCTCACGTTCTTAATGCACGCCTGTGGCGGTATTAAAAGCGGCATGGGTATTCTGCTGGTCGTATCGATATCGGCGAGCGGATTATTAATCGGTGGACGTTGCGCCATGCTTTTTGCCGCGCTGGCCGCTCTATCGGTGCTGACGGAACAGATAGTAGTTCAGCAAGCCCAAGGTTTTAATGCCATTTCATATTCATATGCGGGTATCTTGGGCGCCGCTTTTTTTACCATCGCGCTACTGTCTTATGTCCTTGCAAAGCGTAGCGAAGAAACTTGGCGGCTTGCCGACCAACAACAACAAACCATCGTTAAGCTTGAGGAACTCAACCAGTATATTATTCAGCATCTTCGCTTCGGTATTATCATCATCAACAAAAACCAGGCGATCCAGATGGCCAATGAAACCTCATTGCGGCTGATAAGTCAGGAAATGACGCCCATTTATCTGGCCGACATCTCCCCCGACCTAGCAAAGGCATTCGAAACGTGGCTGGCTGATCCGAGACAAGATTTCGTGGTATTGCAATTACCGAATCTATCAGAAATTCACACGCGTTTTTCGCACATGCCGACGCGTTACGAATTCTTTTACATGGTGATGTTTGAAGACATCAGCCGCTATAATCAACGTCTGCAACAAAGCAAGCTCGCTTCTCTGGGTCGACTTACCGCCAGTATTGCTCATGAAATTCGCAACCCTTTGGGAGCCATCAGTCATGCCGGACAATTACTCTCGGAAAATCCGGCATTATCCGCTCAGGATAAGCGGTTGACAGAAATCATTCAGACCCATTCCATTCGGGTTAACCATATTATTGAAGACATATTACAGCTTTCCAGGCGGAGTGATTCCAGGCGAGAGCGTATCTATCTAAAAGCATGGCTAGAACAGTTTCTGGAAAGCTTCTCGCTCGAACACGCCGTTGCCGAAGCTACCTTCGAACTTTTACCGGTAGATGAGAGCTTATGCGCCAGTATGGACCCCGGTCATTTAAAGCAAATTATGGACAATCTTTGCCGAAATGCCCTGAAATACGGAAAGCCTGAAGATGGAAAAATTATTTTGCAAGCATTTGCTTACCAAAATTCACCTTGCATAGAGGTCATCGATAACGGTACGCCCATCAGCCCCGAACATCTTAAGTACCTGTTTGAACCCTTTTTTACCACGTCACCCAGCGGAACCGGACTGGGACTTTATATTTCAAGTGAATTAGCTGAATTAAATCAGGCAAAATTGAGCTATCATTTAACAGATAACAACCGGAGTTGTTTTCGACTCTGCCTACTGGATGCTGAAAAAAATCTATTGTAATTTATGAAAAAACCGCTGGCATTACTTGTCGATGACGAACCCGATATTCGGGAGTTATTGGAAATCACCCTCAACAGGATGTCTATTCAGACTCAATGCGCTGAAAATGTTGATCAGGCTAAAGCCTTATTAAAGCAAAAAATCTTCGATTTTTGCCTGACCGATATGAAATTGCCCGACGGTAACGGGCTCGATTTGGTTGACTATATACAAATCATGTCCAATCCGATACCGGTTGCCGTAATTACCGCGCACGGCAATATGGACACGGCAATTCTGGCGATGAAGAAAGGCGCTTTTGACTTTATCTCCAAGCCCGTTGATTTATCAGTGCTCAGACAGCTCGTCAGCAGCGCGTTGAAATTTTCCGATCCCGTCTCCGCCAAAGAAAGAAAACCTCGCCATACCTTATTAGGTGAATCATCCGTCATCAAGGAAATTCGCTCAAAAATAGATAAACTGGCCCGTAGTCAGGCACCTGTTTTCATCAGTGGTGAATCCGGTTCAGGCAAGGAATTGGTCGCGAATCTGATCCATCAACAAAGCTCGCGCAGTGATTATCCTTTTGTCGCCATTAACTGCGGAGCCATTCCCCCTGAATTGATGGAAAGCGAGTTTTTCGGTCATAAAAAAGGCAGCTTCACCGGCGCCGTCAGCGATAAAAAAGGCTTATTTCAGGCCGCGGAAGGCGGTACCTTATTTCTTGATGAAGTTGCCGATCTGCCTCAATCGCTACAGGTTAAATTGCTGCGCGCGATACAGGAAAAAAAGATCCGCCCAGTCGGCGAACAAATGGAAATTCCGGTCAACATACGCTTGTTAAGCGCAACCCACCGTAATCTGGCCGATATGGTTCATGACGGCAGTTTCAGGCAGGATTTATATTACCGTATTAATGTGATCGACCTGCATATTCCGCCTTTACGGGAAAGAAGCGCGGATATACCGGCGCTCACGGATTACATATTAACCAAGCTGACCGGAAACTCCAGCGCAGACAAACCGACGTTGTCCCCATCTGCTTTAGCAGCGTTACAAAAGTATCATTTTCCGGGTAATGTGCGGGAACTTGAGAATATCCTGGAGAGAGCGCTTGCGCTATATGACGGCAAAAGTATCGAATGTGATGATTTAAACCTGCCCATAGGAGAGCATAATCTCCAGGACTTCTCCGGCTACGATCCCGCGCAAGGCTCACTGGAAGACTATCTGGAAGAAATTGAAAGAAAGGCTATCGTTCTGGCGCTGGAAGAAAATAAATGGAATAAAACCGCCGCGGCAAAACAACTGGGTTTGTCTTTCAGGTCATTTCGCTATCGCCTTAAAAAACTCAATCTGGATGACTAACATCATAAAAACCAGGCAATATTTTCTTGAAGCAAAAAAAGAGGGTATTAAACCCTCTTTTTTTACCGATCGTTAAAGATTTTAGATTAGAAACCAATACCGAGGTAACCACCGGCTGTCATGCCGTCGGTATTTACACCGTCTACACTTCTACCGGTCAAGTGATAACGAACGTCAGCACCCAGCTTGATGGATTTCCATATTGCATATTCAGCACCGGTACCGAACATCACGCCTGGATTCAATACGGTTACACCGTTAGATGGCGGACTGATAACGTGAATGCCCAAACCAAACGGGATAACCCATGGTCTGAAAGCACTGCCTTTCATGAATTTGATTTTTGGCGCCGCAGTCAAGGTAAATTGACTTACAGTAACGCCATTACAGCTATTTTTACCGGCACCATTAATTCCAGCAACGCCGCCTATGTTGCCAAGCTCATCATTAGAGGCATACTGAATAAGCGTACACAAAGGACCGTTTTGCGGAGTAGAGTTTACGCCTGGATCACCAGTGTTCGGATCAATACCTGAACCTTTTACGATGGCCGGGTTATTGTTAAAGTTTTTGGCGCCGAAGTTTTTATACTCAAACATTAACTCCGCCATGACGTCGGTATCGTCCATCAATCCCCAGACATTGTCGGTCAAGCCAAAATCAAAGCCTGCGCCGATATACCAACCGTCCTTGTTAGTTCTGCCGCCACCTAATACATTGTTTATGCTGTCGCCACCCGCAGAAACCTCAACACCGTCACCGCCGAACTGAGCGCCGGTTAACAGATCATTTCTTTTGCTGTCATTACGCGCAAAACCACCGCGGAAGAATATCAGGTTATCGCCTTTAGAACTTGGTGCAGGCGCTGATTTCATTGAAGCCATCCACTGATCCAGTTCCTGAACTTTAGCGGAATTATCAGGAGCTTGTTGTTGCATTTGACTGGCTTGTGCTCTTAACGTTGCCAATTCATCCTGCATCGCGCGAAGTTGAGCTTCCAATGCATCGGCTTTATTGTTTGCCGCTTCCGCCATACGCTCTGCTTTCGAGTGCGCTACAGCTTCCGGTGCAACCAGCGCACCTGTCATTGTCAATGTCGCCAGAGCAATGCCCAGGCATGTGTTAGTTTTATTTATCATTGTTGCCCCCTGAGGTTATTATTTTATAATTTCTTTACATCTGCTCACAGCGACTAGGCTGTAAGTTTTGCTTTAATACAACAAAGCTTTTTCACGATGGCAATAGTAGCAGCAAAATCAATTACCGACAAGTTTTAAAATACTTTTTTTAATATTAATTAATCCTTTTTTATCAATGACTAAGGTGAGATCATTAAATATAACTATAGGTTTGTATCCTAAATACAACATTTTATTTAAACAGTCATAACTTGCAAGCCTGTTAAATTTCTTCACGCCCTTCATCATAAGTTATAATCGAACCCGCTCCTTAATCTACCAAAAATCCATACCTTTTTTTGCAGTATTCATGACCATAACTACAGATATTACTATCATTGGCGGCGGCGTCATCGGCCTGTTAACGGCGCGCGAGTTTTTAACGACAGGGGCGACAGTTACCATTATCGAAAAGAATGCGCTGGGGCAGGAATCGTCATGGGCCGGCGGCGGTATTTTGCTACCGCTTTATCCGTGGCGGCAAGCAGATGCGATTACCCGTCTCGCATTACAAAGCCTGAAGTTATATCCGGATTTGGCCTCGGAACTGATTACAGACACGGGCGTTGATCCTGAATGGACACCATGCGGCTTATTGATTACTAAAAACCCGGATATTACCGCCGCCACAGACTGGTGCTCATCTAACGCCATTTCATTTCAGCAAGCCGGAGCGGAATTTTTTAATTGTCTTGATACACAAGCGGAAAATCCGCTTTGGTTGCCTGAAATCGCCCAAGCGCGTAATCCACGCTTGGTTAAATCATTAAAGCAGGATCTGATTATCAAGGGCGCAATTGTCCATGAACACACTGAATTAACGGCGGTAAATGTACACAACAAGCGGGTTACAAGCATCAATATCACGTCAGGACAGACTACAATCAATCAGCTTGACGTTAATCAGCTGGTTATTTCCGCCGGTGCATGGACGGGGCAATTGTTCAAACAGTTTTTCTCGGAATTTGCCTGCGATGCGCCGAAAATCGCTCCCGTCAAAGGGCAAATGTTGTTATACGACGCCAGACCCGACACCTTAAGCACCATGGTGCTGGATGGCGATCAATACCTGATCCCGCGGCGTGACGGTAAAATCCTCGCCGGCAGCACGGTCGAGCATGATGAATTTAATAAGACCGTCACGACAGCCGCACTGGATCGCTTAAATACCTTTGCAGTCAATTTAATGCCGGCCCTTAAAAATTACCCGCTCATCAAACACTGGGCAGGTTTACGGCCGGGAACTGAAGACGGCGTGCCCTATATCGATAAACACCCGGAAGTTGGTAATTTAAGCATTAATGCCGGGCATTTCAGGAATGGACTGGTCATGGGACCGGCATCGGCACAACTGATGGTTGACCTTATTTTAAATCGTCCCACTGCAGTAAACCCTGAGCCTTATAAGTTATGCAGAAAGGCATAATAACCGGATGTCGGTACGCTTTGTCCACGAAAATCCCGTAAATAAATTTTTACAATACCAAGGCCCACATGAACCTTTATCCCTTATTACGCCCCCTGCTCTTTTCGCTCGATCCTGAAACCGCCCATGAAGTGACGCTGAAACTGCTCGATACCGCCTATGCAAGCGGTTTGGCAAAACTGCTTTATCCGGTTATTGAAGACAAGCCGCTAACCGTGATGGGCCTGACTTTTAAAAATCCTGTCGGTCTTGCCGCAGGCCTGGATAAAAACGGTGATTATCTGGATGCCTTGGCCGCACTGGGCTTTGGTTTTGTGGAAATAGGCACGGTAACGCCGCGTCCTCAACCGGGAAACCCGAAACCGCGCTTGTTCCGATTGCCTGAGCATCAAGCCATCATCAATCGCATGGGCTTTAACAATTCGGGCATAGACCATTTATTAAACCGGGTAAAGCAAAGCCGCTACACCGGTATCCTGGGTATTAATATAGGCAAAAATTTTGATACGCCGATTGAAAATGCAGCGGATGACTATTTAATCGGCTTGCGCAAAGCTTACCCGGCAGCAAGTTATATCACCATTAACATTTCCTCGCCGAACACCAAGAATCTACGTCAATTACAGCAAGGCGATGAAATTAAAACACTGATTTCTGCTTTAAAAACAGAGCAGCTTAAATTGCAACAGGAATACGGCAAGTATGTGCCGTTGGTATTGAAAATCGCTCCCGATCTGGACAGTGATCAAATAAGCCATATTGCCCGGCTGTTACTGGAATTTGCTTTAGACGGCGTCATGGCGACCAATACCACGATTGCGCGGGACAGGATTGCCGGCCACCCGCTTGCCGATGAAACGGGCGGCTTGAGCGGTGCGCCGGTTAAAAACCAGTCCACCGCCGTTGTCCGGGCTTTAGCGGATGAACTAAACAGCAAGATCCCGATTATCGCGGTGGGCGGCATTTTAAATGCTGCCGATGCACAGGAAAAATTGACCGCAGGGGCGAGCCTGGTGCAGGTTTATAGCGGGCTTATCTATCGCGGCCCGCAGTTGATAGCGGATATCGTTAAAGCATTATGAACACGCTTGGTTCTTCATGTATAAGGGCAGAACCGGCAATCATGTCATCAGCCGCCATCCGGCAGGACAAAGCGTAGCGGGCGAGTCCCGATCTTTGCTCCTGTGACCTCGTCGATGGCCACCGGTTTGATTGCCTCTCCCGTTTCAGCATCATGGATACGCACCAACCGGCCTCCACCGCGATACCGGTGTCCCCAGGCGCCGATCATAACAAGCACTGGTAGAAAGTCGCGGCCAGCCGCGGTCAACACATACTCCTCACGCGGAGGGCGCTCCGAGTAAAGCCGTTTTTCCAGCATTCCTTCCTCTGTCAACATAGCCAGCCGCCGGGTCAGGATCGTCGGTGCGATGCCAAGACTTTTCCGAAACTGGTCGAAGCGAGTGAAGCCCAGATGCGCATCGCGCAGAATCAATAGGCTCCACGCATCGCCAAGGAAAGCCAGGCTGCGCGCGATCGGGCAAGGGTCATCGCAAGTTTTTTTATCGTTCATATCTTTTTAGTAGTGACTTAGTTTCAAATTGATAGTAACATTGGTTTCGAAATGATAGTAACACTTAGTGGACAGACAATCCACCCATACAGAGACACGAACTGCGCACCTTCGGAATAAGGCTGCGGATTTATTTGAGCGCATCCAAGTGCCGCCCCCCTTGATCGATAAAGGAAACAAAATGCCGAAATTCAAAATTCCGTTACTGCCGACCACCCGTGACCGGCCTCAATTCCGATTCACCTTCAAAGTCTGGCTCCTGTCCGTGTTGTTACTGCCGCTGATGATAAGCTCAGGATGCAGCGATCAGGATAGACAAACTCAAGCGGTTTCCCGACCGGTGAAAGTGTTTCGAGTCGGTGAATCGGTTCCCTCCGGCGTTAAATATTTTGCCGGAGAAGTCAGGTCAAGAATCGAGACATCCTTATCCTTCCGGGTGGCCGGTAAACTGCTGGAACGGAAAGTAGACGTTGGCGACCCGGTGCGCAAAGGTCAGCTGCTGGCAGTACTGGACGGCAATGATTACCGCCTCGCCGTGCAGGCTGTTAAGGCTCAGCTGACTGCCGCCCAGACCGACAGCAATTTCTTGCGCAACGATCTTTCAAGATACCGCGAGCTTCTGACGCGGCAAGTCATCAGCCCGCCGGAGTTCGAACGGCACGAAACCGCCTATATCAACGCGCGGGAACGGACGGCGGCGCTGGACGCACAATTGGCCCAGGCGCTTAACCAGTTGACCTATACCGAGCTGCATGCCGAGCGCGACGGCGTGGTCACGGCGTTAGCTGTCGAGGCCGGGCAGGTACTGGCGGCCGGACAGACTGTGCTGACGCTGGCCCGGCTTGACGAAAAGGAAATCCATTTCGATGTGCCGGAGCATCGCCTGTCGGAAATCCAGCGCCAACAAGACGTTAATGTGTCTTTATGGGCCGACGACAAGCGGCGACTCAAGGCAAAAATTCGCGAGATCGCCTCGTCCGCCGATCCGGCCAGCCGCACCTATCGGGTCAAGGCGACCTTGTTAGAAGGCCTGGACGTGGCGCAATTAGGCATGACGGCGACCGTGCATGTCGCGGCGGACACCGCTTCACGCATCGCCATCCCGCTTTCCGCCGTCTATAACCCGCAAAGCCGGCCCGATCATACTATGGTCTGGCTGGTCGACGAGCAGGCGGCCAAGGTCAAATCCGTGCCGGTACGACTGGGCGAAACGCTGGCCGGCGAACGCATCGCCGTCGAGGGACTCGCCGCAGGCCAATTGCTGGTCAGCGCCGGCGTTCAGCGCCTCGCCGAAGGGCAAGCGGTGCGCTTGCCGGAACAACCGGGGTCGCCTAACAATCGCGGCGACCGGGAACATCTATAAAGGTACAGTCATGAAAGAGTTCAATCTCAGCGAATGGGTGCTTAAGCATCGTTCTTTCACCGGTTTTATGATCGCACTGGTGGTGCTCGGCGGCCTATTCGCTTATAACCGGCTGGGCCAGCAGGAAGATCCGCCGTTCACCTTCCGAATCATGGTGGTCAAAACCCTCTATCCCGGCGCCACCGCGCAGGAAGTGGAACAGCAGCTAACCGACAGGCTGGAAAAGAAAATCCAGGAGCTGCCTAACCTGGACTATTTGCGCAGTTATTCGAAACCCGGCGAATCGGTAATTTTCGTCTCGCCTCGCGAGGATACGCCGCCCAAGGAGATTCCCGAGCTTTGGTATCAGGTGCGCAAGAAGGTAGACGACATCCGCATGACGCTACCGCCCGGCAGCATCGGACCGTTTTTCAACGATGAATTCGGTGATACCTATAGCCTGATCTACGCCTTTTCGGGTGAAGGCTTTAGTTATGCCGATCTGAAACAGGCGGCCGATTCGGTCCGACAGCAGCTTTTGCTGGTCAAGGATGTCGAAAAGGTCGATCTGATCGGTGTGCAGGACGAAAAGATTTTCGTCGAATTTTCCGATAAGAAGCTGGCCGAACTGGGCCTGGATGCGGCGGCGGTTGCCCAGTCCTTGCAGGCGCAGAACGGCATGACACCGGCCGGTACGGTATTTTCATCGCAACGTAATCTGCCGATACGTCTGACCGGCGCGTTCGACTCGGTGGATAGCGTCGCCAATCTGGCGGTACGTATCGATAATCGAACCTTCAAGGTCGGCGACTTTGCCAGGGTGACTCGCGGCTACGTCGATCCAGCGGAATTCAAAATGCGTTTCAATGGTAAACAGGCCCTTGGTCTCGGCGTGACGATGAATAGCAAAGGCAACGTTATCGACCTGGGAAAATCCTTGGAAGACGTGTTGGCCCGCATCGAAACCGAGTTGCCATTGGGCATGGACGTGGAGCCGGTCGCCAATCAAGCGCAGGTGGTTAAAAACCAGATGGCGGAATTCGGTGGTACTTTTTTCGAAGCCCTGGTCACCGTGTTGGTGGTGAGCTTTTTGAGCCTGGGCTGGCGCACTGGTTCCGTGGTGGCGCTGACCGTGCCGCTGGTGCTGGCCGCCACCTTGCTGGTCATGCTGCTGTGCGGTATCGATCTGCAACGGATTTCATTGGGCGCCTTGATCCTGGCGCTGGGCCTGCTGGTGGACGATGCGATGATTGCCGTCGAGATGATGGCCCGCAAATTGGAAGAAGGCTGGGATCGGATGCGCGCCGCAACTTATGCTTATAGCGCCACAGCCTTTCCGATGCTGACCGGGACATTGATTACCATCGCCGGATTCTTGCCGGTGGGTCTGGCTCAATCCTCTGCCGGTGAATATACCGTGGCGATTTTCCAGGTGGTCGGCATTTCGCTGATACTGTCGTGGATAGGCGCGGTGGTGTTCACCCCCTATTTGGGATTTTTGATACTCAAGGTGCATACCAACGGCGAACAAGTGGCTCACGACCTGTTCGATACGCCCTTCTACAACCGATTGCGCCGTTGGGTGCATGCCTGTGTGGCGCATCGCAACAAAGTCATTATCGCCACGCTGGCCCTGTTCGGTCTCGGTGTCGTGGCGTTAGCCCACGTTCCCGAACAGTTCTTCCCGCTGTCGAACCGGCCGGAAGTCATCGTCGACCTGTGGTTGCCGGAGGGCAGCGCCTTTGAGCAAACCGAAGCCGCTGCCCAACGCATGGAGACGCTATTAGCCAAGGATGAGGATGTCGAGCATGTCGCCAGCTATATCGGCAGCGGCACACCGCGGTTTTTCATGTTGATCGTGCAGCAACTGGCCAATACCAATCTGGCCGAATTGGTGGTGATGACCAAGGATAACGTGGCCCGCGAGAGGGTAATGCAGCGCGTCCGGCAGATTCTGGCGACGGATTTCCCGGCTATACGCGGCCGGGTGAAGCGGCTCAATGTCGGGCCGCCGATGGATTATCCCTTGCTGTTCAGAGTATTCGGCGAAAACCCCAACGTCGTGCGCGATATCGCCGACCGGGTGGCCGAGATTGTTCGCGACCATCCCGGCACTGTGGATGTAAACGACGACTGGCATGACCGCATGCCTTCGTTCCGCCTAGCATTGGATCAGGACAAGGCCCGCGCGCTCGGCGTTTCGACGGCCAGCCTGTCGCAAGCCTTGCAGGCGCATTACAGCGGAATCCCGGTCGGGCAATTGCGCGAGCAGGATAAATTGATCGACATCATCTGGCGCGCCAGCCCCGAATTACGCACCGCCGCCGACGAATTGCCGGACGTTGCGGTACGCACAGCCAATGGCAAGTCGGTATCGCTGTCGCAGTTCGTCAAGTTCGAAACCGTGTTCGAAGACGGCGTGCGTTGGCGGCGCAATCGTTTTCCAGCCATCTCGGTGCGCGCCGACGTGGCCGACGGCAAGATGGCCCCGGACGTGGCGGCGGAAATCGTTCCGAAACTTAAATCCATACAGGATAGCCTGCCGGTCGGTTATTTCATCGAAACCGGCGGCTCCAAGGAAGACGCGGTGACCGCGCAAAAATCCATTTTGATCTGGATTCCACTGGTGCTGATTGTCACGCTGATCTTGTTGATAATGCAGTTGCAGAATCTGTCCAGGACTTCCATGGTGTTCAGCACCGCGCCTCTGGGCGTGATCGGCGCGGCCTTCGCCTTGCTGTTGTTCCGGGCGCCGTTCGGTTTCGTGGCCTTGCTCGGCATCCTGGCGCTGGCCGGCATGATTATGCGCAACTCGGTAATTCTGGTCGATCA
>SXGU01042643.1_pt1 | contig 37002 bp, 31 predicted proteins | sample 3174531 | NCBI WGS metagenome assembly SXGU01 (sample SAMN11356863, study PRJNA531348) | freshwater metagenome | isolation source: freshwater sample F1-140 | place: China: Fuxian Lake, Yuxi | collected 2017-12-25 | reverse complement strand
GGTAGTTTGTTCTGCGGCATAAATAATATCCGCGTCATTGCCAGGTTCAACCATTTTTCGTTCCGTTGTCTTGGCATCTACCTTATTTTCTGGTTGTCTTTCTTCACTTTCTTCACCATTCTTCAATGTCAGCCGAATGCGCATTTGGCGGCTGCCTATGCCCAAAAAACCCTTCGATCCTTCATCCAATATCTCTACATCGAAGGCATCACGGTCCACGCTAAATTGTTCTGTTCCTTTTGCAATGGCCTCTTCGACAGAGCCAGCAATCACTTCAAGCATTGGCCTGTTCATTTTCTTCTATCCTTTTTTCACGGAGCGTGATTTCGCATCGACAACTTTGGTTGAGGAACGGCCACCAAAAAGGTTTTTCCAATCCACTTTTCCTAATGCGGCATATTGGGCAATACCAGCCAAGTTGCTGGTAATAAAGTAAACCGCCAAGCCAGAAGCAAAATTGAGCGAGAAATAGAACAATAATGCAGGCATATACAAGCCCATCATTTTATTCATCTGGGCAGATTGATCGTTGGGATTGGCGCTCGGGGGCATGGTCAGTTTGGTTTGGATAAAGGTTGTAAGGCCAACGATGATCGCAAGGACAGGAATACCAAAAGGCAAAAAAGGTACGGCAACCGAATCCGGCATTCCAAGATTCATCCACAGGAATTTGCTGTCGATCGGCAGTAAATTGCCCAAAGAGGCTGCCGGAGTGATGTTCTCCAACCCGGGGTAAATGCTACGCACTAATTGCAATAATTGCAGCGGTGTTACACCTATAGCCCGTACAATGCTCTGATAAAACCCGATCAGGATCGGGAACTGGATCAGGGTGGGCAAACAAGAACTGAATGGACTCACGCCTTTTTCGGAGTAAATGCGCATTTGTTCTTGGGCCAATTTTTCCTTGTCGTTTTTGTACTTTTCCTGGATCTTTTGCCACTCTTCAGATCCCATGATCGCCTGCATGGCCGCGCTGGACTTGATCTGCTGAGCCATGATCGGATGGGTCAGGAGTCGGATCAATATTGTGAATAAAATAATCGATACGCCAAAATTGCCGATAAACGCGTAGATCAGCAACAGGGCGTTGGTAAACGGATTAACGATCAGCATGTCAAACATTGCGCTCTCCTATTTTCCTGTAAATGTCCAGCGCTGAGCGCCATTGAGGTCGTATGCGACCATCACAAACTCCGCGTTCATTGGAGCCATCACGATCGATTCTCCAACCACCAGGGGGGCGTTATAAAAATGGGCATTCTCAATCAGAGCCTGCCACTTGGGCGTACCGGCTGCATCCATGGCTTGAAGTTTTCCAGCCTCGGTTGCATAAAGGACCATCTCACCATGGACAACAGGGCTGGCCACAACCGACCCTTCCTCATCCTTCGTCCAAATCGTCGCTCCATTCGCAGCAGAAAGGCTATACACCTTGCCAGCCGTGCCAGATACGGTTCCAACGTAAAGGGCATCGCCAGCCAACGCTGGGGTACCCCAAATTCCGCCTGTCAATTGGCTGTTCCATAAAATTTCGCCACTTGCAGCATCAATTGAAAATAACTTGCCACTCAGTGTTCCGATGTATAACTTTCCATCTGCCACAAGCGGAGAGCTCAAAATGGAGGTGTCAAGTTCAGTGGTCCACTTTTCGTTCCCTTCCAGGTCCAAAGCTACCACCTGGTGATCCATGTTCACCACGTAAATGGCGCTGCCATCGCTGACCGGGGAGATCCAAAGTGAATGGTCTGAGATCTTAATCGGCTCGCCAGCGCTGGAACCAGTCGCGAGATCGAGTCGGTACAGGTTGCCATCGCCAGATGCGGCAAAAACGGTTTCGCCGATCGTCAAGGATTTCGCAAACCAGGTGTTCTTGGCCTGATCGAATGACCAAATTATGTTTCCATTGGCCGGATCGACATTAAAAAAGTTGTGCGATTTTGTGGCAGAATTCCCTACCAAAATGGAGCCGGTTGGAGAGATCTCCACCGGGGCATAAAATGCCATCGCGCCATCCGCTTTCTGCGGAAAACGAGCCGGCAAGACTCCTTCAGCGGTATTCACAGTTTTTTCTATGCCGCCATCCACATCTACAGCATAAATAAAACTACCATTGGATAAGTAAACTGTTTCCCCGTCACTGGAGAGCGCCGGCCAATTTGTCGCCGGGGCACTCCCACACGCTGTCAGGAATACCATCGCTCCCAATACAGCGAGCATTTTCAACATTTTTAATTTCATTTCATTCTCCTTGGCCAAATCAGCCAACGGTGGATTGTATTTATGGCAGATCCACCCCGCCAGGATTGAATGGGTTGCACCGAAGCACACGCCAAACCGCTTTTACGGTTCCCACGACCGCGCCATATTTATATATTGCCTGATATCCATAATGTGAACAAGACGGATAAAAACGGCAGGTGTTGGGAGGCAAGCCCTTGGAAATGGTTGCCTGATATAAACGAATGATGGCCAATAATAAGATCCTTGGCATATTCCAAATATTGCGGGGAATATCCCGCAATTTCGGCTCGTGCGAATAATCATCTGGCAGATAACTCAATCAATAATCCTGCCTGCTGTGGGGGTTTGCGTGGTTAACTTTGCTTTGTGCACCAGCTTGGCCACCGCTATTTGCAGGTCTGCAAATTTTGCCTTGTTGATGGCAGACCTGGCGACCAAAACAAATTCAACATCGGTACGCAACTGGCCCAACAAAGGGCGGATGATCTCGCGCAAGACCCGCTTGGCATGGTTTCGTTGCACAGCGTTGCCAACAGCTTTGCTAACACTCACTCCCACACGCAGAGAGGAAGACAGATCATTCCCTTTAACCAACACAATAAGCGGGTGTACAAAGGAACTTCCTTGTGTACGCACCCGCTTAAAATCGATTGACCTGGAAAGGCGAAATCTCTTGTTCAATTTGTTCCTGCCCTATTCAGCATAACGGGCCGATCAAACAGGAAGAAGGAAGAGAATTACCAGCGAATTCGCTTGACGTGGTTATTGATCTTGACAGTCAGCTTGGCGCGCCCACGTCCTCGGCGACGGGCAAGGACCTCGCGGCCATCAGATGTGGACATTCGCTCGCGGAAGCCATGTACACGCATTCGGCGACGAATTTTGGGTTGATAGGTTCTTTTAGTTGCCATTTTTCCTCTTTACAAACGGTAATAAACAATATCAGATGCCCGTTCAAATCTTGAACGGCATAGTATTATAACCGAAAATTTCAGGGGTCAGGTTTGTTTTTTAGGTTCCAATTTACTGTGTTTGCCTAACTGGCAATTGTAAATAGAAAGTTGACCCTACCCCTTCCAAACTTTCGAACCAAATTTTTCCAGTGTGCTGTTCCACGATCGACCTGACGATCGCCAAACCCAAGCCGCTCCCCCGCCTGGCTTTCACCTCAGCCCGTTGGCTGCGGAAGAATTTTTCGAACAAGTGAGCCTGGTCTGCTTTTGAGATCCCCAAGCCAGTATCACTTACCTCAAACCGTACCCAATCCTTTTGGTGCAATACATTTACAGTAACCTTTCCGCCAGAGTTGGTGTACTTAATGCCATTTTCGATCACATTTCCAAGCGCTTGTTGCACCAAACCAGGATCGACCTGGATCAGGCCATCACCGCCTACATAGGTCTTTTCCAGGAGTATGTTTCGCTGTTGGGCGATCGGCAACAATGAACCCATCGCTCCCTCAACCACATCGCTGATGGTTACCAACTCCAACTGCAGCCGAACACCAGCATCTATCCGCCCCAGATCCAAAATTGTATTGACCAACCGTGTCATATCCTCGATCGCCGCGTTGATCTTTTGAGTGTAAATAAATTGTTGGTCATTTAATGAGCCAACCATCTCTATCATCCCTGCATACCCTCGTATCAAGGATAATGGCCCGCGCAGATCATGGCTTACAGAATTGAGGAATTCTGAACGCAACCGCTCTTGTTCGTGGTAAAGATGGATGTCGCGCAGTAACCATAATTTTTGGTTTTCCACCAACCCACCCATGCTTGGGGTTGAGTAAACCAATACCTGAACGCCATTATCCAGTTGGATCTCTGTTGCGGTGTTGTTTTTGTTTTTGGTAGCCATCAACGAGCGCAGCCTTGAGTCTGCGATGATGGTTTCAATTTTTTTTCCAACCGCTTTTTTACGGTCCAGGTTCAATAACTTTTCCGCTGCGCTGTTCGACCAAACCATGCAATCTGTTGGGTCACTGATGATGGCGCCATCAGGCAACAGGTCAATAACTTTCTTCAAGATCTCAATGGCGGAATTTTTATCAACTTTATTGCCTGGCGTTGCTTGCGGGTTTTCAGCCCAAACCGCCAAGTCGGCAACCCTTTTTTTGTCGGCCAATGTAAATGAGGCTGGGGTAGTAAATGCCCCCCACAAGATCGCCACGGGATCTCTTCCCCGGCTGATTTTTTGGATGAACAAACTGGCTGGCAAGCGAACACCCTGGACACCGGCATTGCGGAATAATTTTTTTGTATCTTGCAAAAACAAGTGATTGGTTCTTTCCGCGATCGCCCTTATGATCGGATCAAACCGCTCGTAAATGTCAGAGCCTGTAATTGAACTTGCAGCGGCAAAAGAAGGTTCAAATCCCATCCCATCCGATAACGGTATGAGCCGCAAGGCATCCGCATTGAGAAAAGAAAGACCAGCAAAAATGGCTGCGGCATCTGGCATTGGCTCACCTAAAACCAAATTACCTGGCCCTCCTGAAGTGGTGCCACTTCTTTCACCCTGCCAGTTATCCTCATCCATTGCCAATTCAGCAGATTTGTTCATTTCTTCTGAATAGGATTTGAAGCGCCAAAGCTGGAGCGAAGCCCCACCAATGAACATGAAAGCAAATGTAAAAAAGGCGGCCAGCCCTGCCAACACGAATTGCTGGTATGGCAAGAAATAAAACAAGATCTCCGCCCCACTCATCGCTGGAATAGCGCGATAAATCCCAGTCTCCCCATCTCCGAGACGCACAAAAATATTGGCCAGTTGAGTCGCAGTTTTCCAGGATTCTGGTCCGGAGGAGACACCACTGTGCCCAAGGATCTCGATCTGCCCGCTCTTCTGAAGCACAAACTGGCAGCGCATGACCGGTTGGCATTGAAATCGCTTGTTGGCAAAAGATCCCGTTGTGCCAGGGGTAATTTGCACGGCATAGAGCGACCCAATTGCGCCAGCTGCAATGACAAGTATCGAAATAACTGCCGAAATTTTAATGCCATCAGTAATGGCTCGGGCGTACGGGACAAACAGTCTTCCCATCGATTTCCGAGAATTCATTTCACTGCTCTTGGAAGACTTCCTCGCAACCCCAACGGCAATTAAACCCAAGCAAGCCATTCCCCCGGCCAATAGCAATATTGGCAAGAGCGGCCGGCTTTGAATCAACAGGAAAAACTGCTGGAGGTCCATTTCGTTAAACAAATTATACTTGTTCGCCAAATGTGCCCATTGTTGGCAGATCAGGGCATTTTTTCTGCGAGCGTTATGATGGCATCCACAACTTCATCGATCGCCATCTCACTTGAATTGATCACAATGGCATCTGGCGCGGCACGCAGGGGGGCAACCGCGCGGTTGGAATCGATCCTGTCACGCTCAATCACGCCGGCGAGAATTTCTTCAAAATTGGCTGCATCACCCCTCGAAACCAATTCTTGATATCGCCTGCGCGCCCGCTCTTGCGGAGACGCATCCAGGTATATTTTTAAGTCAGCATCTGGAAGGACCACAGTACCAATATCCCTGCCCACCATTACTACGTTCCCCCGCAGCCCGATCTTTCTCTGTTGAGCCGTGAGCGATGCGCGCACACCCTTGTAGGAAGCTATCTTGGAAACATTTGCTTCTACAGCAGGTTTTCTGATCTCCCAGGTAATATCGGTGTTGCCGATCAGCACATCGCATGGCCTGCCATCATCTACGCTGGCGGCTTGCACTTCGATAGTAGTTTGCTCGGCAAGGAGGGTAGCTGCTTGCTCGTCCGCCATGTCGATCAGGTTTTCCATGGCAGCCCAGGTAATGGCGCGATACATCAGCCCCGTATCAAAATAAAGGTAGCCCAACTTGCGGGCCACAATTTGTGCAACGGTTGACTTTCCTGACGCTGCCGGTCCGTCGACCGCGATGATTGATCTTTGTTTCACTGCCACCTCATTCTGGATTATTTTGTCTGTCGATAAATCTGTCAGCTTTGATCCATAAGATCAATTTTTGTTCATTCACCGGAAAATTTCGGCTAACACTCCACTTCAACCAGTCTGAAAATGTCAGAGCTTCGTACGCAACCTCACTGGACCAAATGAAACCTTGGCCGCGATATGCCTTTTCTAATTGCGCATCGACCATCTCAGGATTAGTGATAATAATATCGCCCAAGTCCTCGGGGTTACTCATCCCGGGCAGCAATTTTACACTGGAATCGCGCAATTGCCACAACAGGGCAGGGCTATCTGCCCCCACTACCGAAACCCGCTCATTTAACCCGCTTCCAAAATTCCAGGCATTCACCGCCTCCAACTGGGTTTTAAGTACATTGCCGTCAGTGATCCTAATCGTTGCGTCGGTAAGCTCCTGGGTGTTACCAGCGCGAAGGTGGCTAACCGACCATGCCGCGTTGATGTTGACCGCGAATAAAAACACTGCCAATGCACTGATAAGGCCGCGCCAAGCCACCGAAAATGACCAACCATACGTCACCAAAACCAAACTGGCAGCCAGCATGGTAAAAGACCCGATCATCACCGTCCAACGCAGCTGGGTAACAGAAGGATCCACCTGGGCTAATGCGGCCGAAAGATAGTTTAGGCCCATAAAGACCAAGACCACTATCGAAAAAATGAACATTCCTAAGGTTTCCCGATCAAAAAGTGGACGAACTGTCAGAAATTCCGCCACAAACATCGATCCCCCAACTAATAACAACGGGGTGATCCAGGCAAGCGCGATGGTGTTTTGCTCTGGTTGAAAGTAAGTAGCAATAAACATGAACAGCGAGAAGGCATACAACCAAAACCAACGAGCAGAATTTTTGGACAGCAACGAAATTCCACAAATCCCCAAGGCCAACGCGAACAGCTCATAAAATACCAAACCCAAACCGGGCAGGAACATTGTTGGCCCTGTGGGTAAAGAGAATCGTGAAAAAATACTTGCCAACCCGTTGAAGGGCACATCCAACATGGCAGGTTGAATATAAAGACCACCACCAAAGGCAACAATGCTTATTGATGCGGATAGAAGAATCACCAAACCTTGTTTTTTTACATGATCTACCACAATTGCGGCAAAAGGTTTCTGTTTAAATAGGCTGTGTGCACCCAAACCTAACCCCAAACCTGCCAGCGACAACCACCCCATCGGCCCGCCAAGCATGGCCATCGCCAATGCAAAACCCGCAAATCGCGGTCTTTCAGAGATGAGCGCGTACACCAACAAGGATGTGGAGAGCAACGGCAATACCACATCATTGACCGAGCGGGAGACGGCGATAAGGGAAGGGTCGAAAGCAAATAACCCCAATAGCACCAAACTGGCCACATCTCCAAGCTGGCGCCGAAACAACGCCGGGACCAAACTGAATGCCCACCCTGCCATGGCTGGTACCAACCGTGCTATCGCTTCGCCCGAGCCAAACAACCAAAAGAATAGACCCGTCAGGCTGACATAGAAACCCTCGGTCACAGCCGCGGGTTTTATTCCCGCCGCCAGCGAATGTGCGGCCATCGCCTGCAACGCTTCCGCATCGGCTAAAGGCATCGATCCCAAATGGGAGAATCGCAGCAATCCGCCGGCGACGGCAAACAAGAGCGCCAGTGGGATCGCAACTGCAGGTCTAACTTGTTGATCATCCATAAGTTACCTAATCTCTATTGTGAATATTGGTAGATCGTAACACTTCCAGTTTGGTATGCAACCGCCAAATTTTCTGCAAACTTTTGTTCAAAAACCTTATATGTAACCCGTTCCAAATTGCCGATCACAACGTAATCGACGTTGTAACCTTCCAACAATTCTTTCGTCGCTTGCCAATCCGGGGTCACATAAATCGCCTCTACATCCTGCTGACGAGATCCGACCTCATTATAACCACCCCTCCATTGGCTTTCGTGTCCAGGCCACCCTAATAGGGTAGGCTGCCCCGAGAAAGTGGACATGCGGGCATACTCAGAATAGGAGCCACCGATCGCCTCAACTATCACCCTTTGGGGTTGATGCCGCAACCACAATATCGCCGCATATTCATCAGGGTTATTGGCAGCCAATTGGGAGGCTCCATCCAATGTAATGGCGGGTTTGGTTTGAAAATTTAATAATCCTGTCTTCTCGGGCAGGGATGTGATTGGATACACCAGCCCTATTGCGCAGGTCAAAACAAACACCAACCCAGGAATCCACTTGAGGTAGCCGCGGGATTTTTCGATTGATTTGATCATCCCATACCCTGCGGCAATCGACCAAAGGATCCATGCCTGGTAATAGAACTTGAAGACCGTATTCATGCGGTTGCCAAATTGGTCTCGCAGATACACAAATTCAGGTACCAAAACCAACACCGCGCCAACAACCACCAGCATAAAAACAAACAGGGTTTTCCGGTCTATGCGAACCCGGGCAAATTGGCTGACGACAGCCAGCCCAACCGATAATACCCCCCCAACGGTTACAAGGCCGCCAAGGTAAGCCAAGCGCCTTCCCAAAGCGGCTTCCAATATCTGCGAAAAAGTTGCGTAACCTTGCGAATTGATCAGCGCCGCACCTTCTGGCAAGCTGCTCGCTACCCAGCCCAACAAGGTGGAGAGTATCGCCAACGCTGTGATCAGAAACAGTGTCCCTAATACACCTTCGATAACGGAGTTTTTCAACCTCCATATCTTTATACCCCCAAACCAAAAGATCGGAACAAGCAACGGCAAGAACATGACCCAGATGTAGGCACCCCGGGTCGGGAAAATTATGTTGGGCAACAGACCGCCCGCCTGCGAGGAAAACCCCAGATAAAACGGGAGATACAACAATATTGATAGCGTTCCCGCCAGTAGAGACCACAACGCAAGCTCCCAAAACAGAGCTTTGCTCCAGCCTCCATATTTTGCGGAATGAAAGAGCCGCGCCAAAATGACCAACCCAAAATAGATCGGAAAATCCCACGTGTTAAGAAAGGCAAGCCCGCCCAATACAACAGCTGACCCCCATAGAAGTGGATCGGCAAGAGGGGTTGGCGTACCGTTTTCGCGCCAAAGCAATGCCAGAGCCACCGCAATGGACAACAGCACAAAAGGGATGGCCAATACATGGGGATGCAGGTCACCTAACAAGAAGGAAAAAAAGGGGAACTCGTCGATGACCTCGTGGAAGTTTCCCAACAGGTCGTAATCTTGTAATACCCGCGAGGCCCGCCACCAAAACCAGTACCGTGGTGGCCACACATTGATCATATCTGGCGGAACATTGATATCCTTGATGTTCAACCAGGACCAAAACCATCCGCTACTCGCTCTCCAACCTACCCCATATGCCCGCAAAAGTTCCAAAAAACCTTCCGCGTTTCCCATAAAAGTGAGCAACATCGGTCCGATCACTGGGAGCGTTATTGCAGCCATGCTTATCTTTTTGCCTGCTGTATGCTCGCCCTTGCGCAGCAAGTTGAATACCAGCGAATATGAACCTGCAACCGCCATGGCTGTCACCATTGCCAACATCAGGTTAAATGCGACAGACCCTGGTGTTTTGGTGGCCAAGGCCAATATGCCAGCCATTACATAACCAAAATAGTAATAGGATATGGCATACCCGCTGAGCCATGGATCTGATGGCGGGAAAACAGCCGATTTGATGATCGAGTTGATGAAAGCCAACTCCATCGGTTTTTCTGTGCCTGAAACCTCCGGGTTTAGCGCACGCATAAATGCCCAAAAAGCAAAGGCGGCAAAGAAAAGCAATTCGCTTGCACCAACAACCCGCTGGTTGGCTACAACAAACGTCCTTATTTTTACCCAGCTATTTTCCCAGGTATCACCTTTTGGCCACAGGTTGGTTATAACAAAAACCACACCCGCAAAAAGAATCACAGATAAATAAACACCGCCAAGCGTGTTGGTATAGGCACCCAAGGTTACCAAGATCCAATGGATGTAACTAACCCCCAATAAACCGGCGATCTTGGAAAAGCCATACCCCCCATCCGCGAATTTCTCGAACATGCGATTCACCAACGGGAAGGCGATCAGCCCGATCAGGGTTATTAATAAGTACCAGGCAAAAAATGAACCCATCGCTTCATTCACCTTTCAGCGCGACAAATTTCCCCTGATCGTCCGCTTCCAAATCTGCGACTCCGATGATCGCATCCATATTCAAAGGGCCGTACAAATGCGGAAACTGCTCGTTGAGGGGGATCTCAGCATGGGCATTTCCATCCGGATGGGCAGCGGATTCAAATTTGAGGGGCGCCCTCAATTTATCCGTGTCGATCATCAAACAAACCAGATCTGCCGCGTTTCGATAAAACAGGTTCGCGACCACCAATACCTGATGTCGCTGTGATAAGTGGACAAAGCCCTCAGCCGTGAGCGAAGGTGGGTGATATTCTCCGGTTTGTTTCGCCTCGGAAAGTTGTTGGCCAGTGGTGATATGGTATAGCGTGCTCAATTTGCCACCTCGTAGATCGTCACGCCATCCTTTTGGTAAACGCTGCGCCAAAAAATGCCGTCGAATTGTTCGAACTTCGCGATTCCCTCTGGAGCGTATTGGATCTGCTCCAATTCACCCACAACGATATAGCGAACACTGTATTTGCGCAGGAAATTAACTGTGCTTTCGATCCGGTCCCCATTATAAAAATTGTGAACATCCTCTACCCGGCTTGTCACCCATTCGCCCGGCAACAAAGCCCTTTGTTGGCGCTGATGCCAGTTCCAGCCAACCACACCCGGCAAACCAGTATAGATGGTGAACCGGTTTCCCCAGCGATACTCAACCGAGTTCGCCTCAACGATCACTGGCGATCCGGTAATGTTTTCCTGCATCCATTTGATCGCATGGTAATCTTTGGACAAGGCCATCTCTTGCTGATCCCAAAACGTGGCGTATGCCATATATTGCATCGAATCAAATGTAAAAGGTATACCTTGCGCCATTCTGTCACGCACTTTGTCGAACGATGCCGTGATGGTATACAATAACGCGCCAGCCAGTAATGCCATGCCAACCATCTCAAACACCATTGTGCGAATGCGGCCCCAATCTTCCCGGTATTTGATCATTTGCGCAAGCGCGTATGCGGCGGTTATGGCAAACAGGGTCCAAACTTGTAAATAGAACTTGAAAACGGTATTCATGCGGCCGATATCGCCGGATAAAACAATGACCTCAACCATCGATGTGAGAACCAAACCTGTACCAAACATAAACAGCACAATCCTGTTTTCATCCGTCTGGCCAGGCTGAAGGATCAGTAACAACGCCCACAATGCCAGCGGGAACACAAACCATGCAATGGGTACATTCAACCCAAACTGAATGCCGGCGATCATCACAACCGAAGTGATCACCCCCCAGATGATCAATGTTTTGTATGGCCTCAAATATGCCAATGCCGAAACTGGAGTTCGCGCCATCCATTGGCGGGTTTCCCAGGACATCCACATAAGGATGGTGAAAAGGAACAGACCCCAATGGGTCAAATAAGACCAGATCGGAGTTTTTTCATTCTGCCACATTTCCACTTTGCCATAGGCCATGCCATACCAATAACTAAAGGGCTGAAAGAATACCTGCGAAGCGGCAAGCAACACAACCAGGCTAACAACCCAATTGATCGCCGGCCGAAGCCTTGCCGGCACCAAACCGTGCCGAATGATCTGCAGCGATGTGTTGGAAAGGCTAACGAACGAAACCACGATCGCCGCGAGCAATAAATAGGTCGGATGATCCCACGTATTGGTCGGGCGCAAGGAACCGATGACCAAGCCACCGAACAACAATGAAACAAGCCATCTTGTGGTTGAACCCTCATCCTTCATTCGCAACATGGAGATGACCCACACGATCACCAACAAGGTGATCGGCAGGGCGATCATATGGGCGTGCAGGTCACTATATAAAAATGTGAACAATGGGAATTCCGTGATCGCAAGGTCCCCTTGTGGCATTACCCGGCTGGGAGCCCACATGTAATCTCCCCAGCTAATGGGTAATTGTTCACCGCCCAACAATTTGCCAAACCCCTGCAACGCCCAAGACCAGCGTTGAAGTACGGGGGTAGCAATAGAATCGACCAACTCGTTTGAAACCATCATTTTTTGCAGCGAGCGGTAGATCAGCTGAACTGTCCCCAGGTTGCCCAACAAAACCAAGCCCCCGGCCCCGGCAATTGCGCCAATCACTTGCCGATAATCCCATCCAGAATCTTCGTTTTTAGTCAGGTTCCACACCGCCGAAAAACCACCCATGCCAAGCATCGCGAACAAACTCGGCAGAACGTAATTGTAGGCAACAGAAGGAGTGATACCCAGCAATTTGATTGGAGTGCCTACCAGTACAAACCCCCAATAGTAATAATTAATGTAACCGCCTGCATACCAAGGATCGTAGGGAGGGAAGGTTGTGCTTTTAAGTACCGCGTTGAGGTATGAAAAATCCATTGGCCGCTCGCCACCCCTTGCCGGATGCCACAGATCTGGGTTGCCCAGGCGAATCAGCAGGTCGAACAGGAACAGGACAAAAAACACCAATTCTGTCAGGCCAATTTTTTTCAGGTTGCGTTTTACAAAATCAACCATTGCCTCTCTCTGAGCCCAAAAGGCAATGCCGCCTGCCGTTATGAACAAACCCAACCAAACCGCCAAAACCGGCCTGGTATAAGGGATCGGAGTAACAGAACTGGCCAACCATGCGCCATATGCAAATAACAACATACCCGCCAAACGGGCAACCGGGTAAGCCTTATCGGACAGGCTGCGGAAGATATAAAACAGGAATGGGAACGCCGACAAACCAAGCAAAAAGATGAAGCCATACCAAACCGCCAAACCCAGCCACGGATTTGCATTCAAAGGTGAACTTGGTGGATATAACTCGGCCCAGGTTCCTCCATCAATATTTGCATTGGCCTTTTCCGGGGTTTGCAACAGGTCCAAAGTAATACGTGGAGCGCTTCTTGGCGTTACGTGAATGACCTTGCTTAGGTCTACACTGCCGAGAATATCAGCCACCTTCTGTGAGTCATAATTGGCGCTTTTTTTAAAGATCAACACCTTGGTGGCATCGTAAACGGTAAAAGATTCATCGGCAAATTGGGTGTTAAACTCGTGGCCAAAAATCCGCGGGTAAGCGGTGAACGTCGCCACCAACTCATAACCCAGGTTGCCTGTAAACATATGCGGTGTCGCCACGTTATAACACCACAGCACTTCTTTTTCCGGAGGGCAGCCGATCAATTGCTGGTAATACGTTGTTGTCAGCGGGTACCGCTCTGGTACCCGGGTTGTAGTCGCCCATTGACGGTTCGAGGAGATCACCAGAAAATCTCCCGCATCCAGGTTGGATTGGAATCGGGTGAGTTTGTCGGTATTGTCGTCCCAATACATTTCAAAGTTCAAGTCTGGCAGGTATAGCCCGCCAAATGGGTCATAGCCATCCATTCGTAAGGGCAAGCCGTCATCCCAGGAGGATTCTTGAACGACAGCCGATCCCATCAGGGTTACGTTGCCAAGGCTCGAAATTCGCAAGATATTTGGCTGGCCACCCTGCACCCCAACCGGCGTCTTCAGCTTGGCTACTGCCTGTTTGGTTATTTCTTTGGCAAGCACCACCTTTCCGCTACCAATGGCCGGCCGGTCCGGAAAGCCATCCTGGGAAAAAACTTCAACCAATACCTCTGTCCCTGGGTTGCGATCCAGGTCTTCAATCGTAGCGAAAAATACTTCTGAAAGTGAGCCACTTATGTTAGGAACAAAGACCACCTCGTACGAAAAACCTGGGTTGATCGGGTAGCCGTGCTGGTATGGCAAGAGTTGAACCTGCATGCCTGAAATCTCATTATTGATCCTCAGGTTGATCGGTCCAGGCACATTCTGGAATATCCAGCGTGTCGCCTGCACGCGGCTATGATCTACGGTGTAGATACGGGTGAAAGCAAACGCCCAAAAAAAAGTGAGCACCAAGACAATGGCACCTGCAGACCAAAATACAACCTTGGACACGGCAGGCTTGAGAAAAGGCAGTTTGGGGTTATTAAATACAAACCATGCCGCAATGATCGCAACAAGGGGGTAAATCGGCAATTGGTAGCGCATGTTTGGGTTCCATTGAATGGATTGCCAAATAAAATAAAACGCTACCCACCCCCAAAGGAATAAAGATCGGTTGCGTTTGCCTTTTATAGCCTCCCAGCCCATCCACAATGTGGCGGTCGCCCACAATATTCCCAATGGCCACCCCAACCCCCAATGAAGCATGTTTTCGCCTGAATACAACGAGCTGCGGCGTGTCCATTGCAAGGCAGGTGGAAAATCCACATCACCGCTTGCCTGTGCCCGCTGGGCAGAGATGGCTTCCGTCCATAATGGGTTTAGCGAAAAATTGAAAAAGCTGGGTCCTTTAAACGCGTACGGCATGAATACCCGAAATGCCAAAATTGAAATTAACCCACCAAGCACCAGTAAGAAAGCGATGGTCTCATAATTGAAAGTCGGCTTGTCGGCCAGGACATCGCTATTCTCGTGGTCATCCCCATCGTGCAAACGGAATTTCCGGATCGCGATTGCTGCGGGAAGCAGGACAGCCAAAGGGGCGGCGTTGATCTTGCACGCTACTGCAGCCCCAAAAGCCAATCCAAACCAAATGGTATTCCTAAAAGCAGTTTTCCGCGTAATTTCCAATATCCCATCAACCGAAATTTTCTTCTCTCCGCCGAACACAACACCAACATCGAACGGATCTTCCCGATCGAAGATGATCTCTACCGCGAAGTACACCGCCAGCAGCATAAAAAAGTTCGCAAACATATCCACTGTGAAGAAATGAGACTGCTGGATCTGCATGACCGCCAATGAAGAGAAAGCCATTGCCAACAGCCCAACCTTGGTGGAATAAAACCGCCGCCCGATCAGAAAAACCAGCACCATCGAGCCCAGGTCCGAGATCGCCGATAGAACCCTTCCCAGGAGTACCACTTCATCGTAACCAGCCCAATTTTCTTTGCCAGCGAATGCAGCCAGCCATTCAGGCAAACCTTCAAGGGTCCGCAGATAGGGTGTTATTTGGTTGAGCCATTCTGCCAAATAACGCACAACAACGATCGGCAGATCACCATATACATAAAACCCATACCCCCGATTATTAGGATTCAACGGGGATATCGCGGTATCAAAATATTCACCCAAATTTCTGGCAGGTTCCAATGCCGATACAACCATGGTCATAAATCGTTCGTCTGGATGAAGATGTTGGCTTTGGTCCCAATTAACTCCGATCAGCCGAAAATATGCGGCGATCGAAAGAATTAATACGAATGCCAGGATGGTAAAAGGGGTTTTTAGTTTTTGCATGGTTTTTTCTTTTTTATGGATCGGATTTTAATTGTTTGAAACATTAAATATCAGGAAAGACTTACCCTCAATTTTGGACGAGAACCTGTTGAGCAATCCAGTTGGGTACAATTCTTTAAGGGCCAATTGGCTTTCTACATCCTGCTCATTAAGCAAGAACAGTTTGTTACCCCGAAGATCGATCGTCTCTCCCAATCGTTCTCGGGGAAGTGCGTAATCTTTTGTGGGGAAACCAGCCTGTATGCCAACCAGTCGAGTATCTGCCCAATGAGGCCATGGAACAACAAAAGCCAGGTTTGGGTCGTTGCCTGCCGCCACAAAATCAGCGATCACATTGCCCATATCAGAAGTGTTCCATGCGTTTTGGCGGAATTGGCTGGCAAATTGGTTAAAGACCAGGTCGTAGTTTTGCCAAGCAGAAAATATCAGCATTGCGGAGACGGCAATCGGCGCGACCATGGGTGACCACCGGCGTAAGCTACGATAGATCGTATCCAAAGCCAGCGCCGCGATCACCATCACCACGATGGCGGCCCCGCCGGTGCGATTAAGCGAAGGATTTTCAGAGGGAAATGCCAAAGACAAGGTCGATGGCAAGACCAACACCGGGATCAACACGATCAAGTACAGGTCCATCCAATATCGGTGACGAATATAGCGGTTCGTGACCACCAATAGACCAAGCACAAACAACACCGCAGTGACAATATCCAACGCTGGGCGGTAAGGTATGGAGTGAACCCAGGTATCCCCATTGTTATAGTTGAACATTTCAAAAGCATTAATGTTATTCCTCAAAAATATCGTCAGGGCTGGCTCGTCCAATGCTTTTTCCACCCCCGAAATTCGCGTCATCGTCCGTTCCAATACAATATCAGGGTGGGTGAGCGTGTAGCTTAGGAGAGGTACAAAAACCAATACTGAGGCCAGTGTCAGGACCAGGAAATTAAATACTGCCGCAGACCGCCATTCCGCATTTTTTTTGTGCATCCAATAAATGATGATGCCTGCCAATAAGGCGAACGGAACAATTCTTGCAGGAGAATACCCATGCAACCCCAAACCAAGGAATATGCCCGATAAAATGAAATCGTTGCGGTTATTCCTCTGCAATCCCTTTACCAAAAAATAGAGGGCGGGCGCCGCAAAAGCAGGGTACAACGGAAACCGCAAGCCAATGCGGCTGATGGTATTTAGCCAATACGATACGGAGGCCAAAACCAATGCCATTACCCCCACCCGCCAACCTCCGACCATTTTGCCCAGCCCATAGATGAATGGCAGCGCGACCAGCCCGATCAACACCGTACCGGTCTTGAGGGCCATAAAAGTAAGGCCCATGTTCGCGATCACGGCCAAAAACGCTGTTACATAAAACTGTAGAAACTCGCGGCCGGTGTTACGTTCAAAGTAGGTGTAATAATTTCCCTGGGTTATGTTGAATACATCCAGCAACTTCTCTGCGTGGTCACTGAAAGGTTCCGCGGGAACATTTTGCAGGTTATAAAAACGGAAAAATAGCATCGTAAGTATCACGATCACCAACACAATTGCTCGCCTATTGATGCTTAGCCGCCATTGTTCCTGGCGAAGTACTTGATAAATTTTGTGAATCCAGCCATAGGATTTTTCATCCTGAACCCAAAATGCCCTGATAAAGAAGAAGATACTCATCCCCCATACGATGGTATTCCAAAAAGTGAATACACCATCCAAAAATAGCAGGACCGCCAAAACAGCCAAGCCCATCGAGAGGAAAAAAGGACGAAGGCCGAACATGCCTTGCTGGGGAACCTTTTGGTTGAGTTTTGGGGGAGCGGTGATCAACTCTTTTTTCCAAATGGAAAAAACCAAAAAGATCATCGACAAAAATAAAAGCCCGCCACCCACAAGCGCTGATCGGGCAGGCGGCTCCAATAATCGCTGGCCAAAAAATCCAAACACAAGTGAAAACGACAAGTACCAGGGGATTCCATTTGCGGGTCTTCCCACAGGGGTGGCAACCGTTTCTTTATTGCTCCCCGTTTTGCTGAACTCGAACGGTTCCTTTGAATTTTCTACACCTTCCTCAACAGGGAGGGCGGGAATGCTGATCTTTTCTTTTATACGCGGATCCAGCAATGAAAGCACATAATCCAAAACACTGGGCTCGTTCATGCCTTCCTCTCCCTCCGAGTAATGAAAAAAGAATAAACACCATTAGGTTGAGCGGCGGGTTCGTTAAAATAATCGCGCAACCAAGGTAATAAAAGTTGGTAATTCCATTTTGCTCGAACCAAATTCCATTTGCCAAGGCCCATGTGCAAAAACAATGAGGGCAGGCCCAAATAATGACCGATCTCAATTACCTGAAACGTTCTTGGGGATATGAAATCCCAGGCTTCCTCTATCTGAAATCCTGCCTGGTTTAGGCGTACTTGCCAGCTTTCGATGCCTTCGCACGTCCGATGGCGAGAAGCTGAATTAAAAAAAAGACGATATTTCTCTGCCACAGACCGCAACCCCAGCAATTCCAAATAATTGGCTCCGGCGAGAGCAGGAAGGAAGCGGTTGTTTGGAACACAAAAAACAAACAAACCACCTGGCTCTAAAACCCGGGCGATCTCCAAGAGCACTGCGGTAGGATCTTCGGTGTGTTCCAATACCGAATTGCTATAAGCACTGCCAAAAAAATTCTCAGGGTACGGTATTGCCGAGCCATCAGCCTGTATGGTGGCATCGTATGCGCCACGCTCTTTGGCTTCCTTAAGGGCGCACAGGGTTGGGTCTATTCCCGCGGAGATCTTGCCAGAAAAAGTGGCCTGGCAAAAATGCCCATCACCACAGCCAACATCCAAAGTTGGCGCTTTCATCAAGATTCCCTGATAAAACCTGGATTCCATTGCGCGCAAGAGGCCCCTAAAAAAGGGAAGGTCTCGAACGTGATTGAAAAGCAGGTCCTGCGATGGATCGATCATAAGGAAGCGATCAGTTCCTCATATTTGGCAGCAATCGAATCTGGCAAATAGGTTTTGCTGATCTCCGCCACATCTCCAACAAATTTCTCGTGGTCAGAAAGTACTTCGATCACTGCCTTCGAGAGGGCATCCACATTGCCGATCGGGGTTACCAGTCCCATCCCGGTCATTTGCACCGGCCGCCTAACACCGGGCAACGCCGAAGCAATGGAAGGTTTGCCGTGCATCATTGCCTCTATCTGCACCAAGCCGAAGGCTTCTGTAGAATTGAGGCTGGGAACGATCAATAGATCGATTTTTTTGTAGTAAGCCACCATTTCTGCCGGTGTTTGGTTGCCCAAAAATTGCCAATGGCCAGTGTTTTGGTACTCGGCGATCTTGGGCCACAGCCTTTCAAAATAATGTTGCTCACCCATCACATTTTCGTGTTGGCCTGCAAACAGAACTTTGGCTTTGGGGAATTTTTGCAAAATGGCCGGCATTGCCGAAAGCAATATCTCGACTCCCTTTTCTGTGGCAAAACGGGTGGCCATGCCAATGATGGGGGTCGCGTCATCTGAATCCAATTGATGTGCTGCAAGCCAGGCTTGTTCATCTTCCGCTGTGGTGGGCGGCAATACAACCGGAGGCAAGATCGGCGTTAATTTCTTTTTATACATCGACAAAAACGGGCTGTGGTCACAATAATCCTGGGTATAGGTTACGATGTGGTTGGCCAAGTTCGCAGCCATTGTGTTTTGAAAATCGACAACCTTGTTCACAATCCTATTAAATAAGCCGCTCGGAAGTTGCAGGTCGCAGTGGTATGTCAGAATGGTTTTCTTTCCCAACAGCCTGCCTCTGAAGGCAAACCCAGGCGCATCGAACTGGGGCAAATGTAAATGGATAACGTCATTCTCCATCACATATTTCCAGGCCAACAAACCGAACGTGGGCATGATCACCCCTTTGCTGATCCTTAACGCCACTGGCGCCCGAACGATCTTGACCCCGTTCTTTATTTCTTCCGACGCCGATCGCTTGTCAAAGTGAGAAGTAAGCACAGTCACTTCGTGTCCGCGCGCCGCAAAAGCTTCAGCCAGTCGCTCTGCATAAATGGTCAGCCCAGAAGTGTGCGGCCGATAATAGGTAAGTACCGTTAAAATTTTCATGGGTTCGATTTACACCTGAAATAACGTTCTGTTTTCTGATACCCAACCAAACAACTGCTCCACGCCAGAATCCACGCTGAATTTGGGTGCCCAACCGAGCAGTTTTTTGGCCTTTGAGATATCAGCCACAAATACTTTTTGGTCTCCCGGGCGCCAATCACCGTAGGTCACCGGTATTGGATGGCCGATCAGTTTTTCCAATTTGGGTCCAAACTCTTCCCAAATTGACATAGTATTCTCTGGACCGCCACCCATGTTGATCACCTCGCCCTGAACAGTGTCAATTCTCTCGATCGCAAGGTCATAGGCGTCATTCAGGTCGTACACATGCAGCAAGTCACGGATCTGTTTTCCATCCCCATAGATGGAGATCTTTTTACCGGTGACAGCCGCGATGATCATCCAGGCAACCCATCCTTGGTCTTCTACCCCAAATTGGCGTGGGCCGTAGATGCAGCTTTGGCGCAAAACCACGCTTCGCAATCCGTAGATGCGGTGGTAATCACGCACATATTGGTCGCCCGTCCCTTTGGAACACCCGTAAGGAGAGTGGAAGTCCAAGGGTTGATCTTCTGAGGCGCCACTGGGCAGGCTCTCATATTCCCATCGGCCGTTTCGTTCAATGACATTCACATTTTCCATACCCCCATATACCTTATTGGTAGAAGAGTATAGAAAAACAGGGTCGCGGCGATTTGCTCGGGCTGCCTCCAGCACATTAAAGGTTCCCAGCGCATTGATCTCAAAATCCTCTCGCGGGTTTACCACCGAGGTAGTGACAGCGACCTGGCCGGCCAAATGGACAAAAATGTCAGCGTCAGCAGAAGCATCGATCACTTTGGTCGCGTCGCGGATATCTGCCTGAACCAACCTGAAGGAATCCTGCCCATGTTCCTGCCGAAGCCAGGAAACATTACGGGCAGCGCCAGACCTGCTCAAATTGTCGTAAACGGTCACATGTTCACCGCGGCTTAGCAAACGGTGTACATAATTTGAACCAATAAAACCAGCCCCACCGGTAACAAAATAATTAGCTGCCATCATTACTCCACAACAATTTATTCCGCTTTTTCAGCGGTTTGCCTGTAACTTTGCAATGTGCGATAAATGCCAGCAAGCGATTTACCTTCGCTGGCCAAACCGTAGGTACCAAAAATACCGCTAAACAAGTACATGTTGGCTCGCAATACCAATGGCGCCGCAAAAGACGCCGCATAATTCCCTGAAAGCAAAACCAAGGCGCCGCCCATCGAACTTTCCAGGGTTCCAACCGCCCCTGGAAGGGATGGTATTGCCCCGCCAAATGCCGCCGCGCCCAATGTAAACATTCCCCAGGCAATATTGGCTTGGGGTAAAAATGCCTTGGCGATCAGGGTGTATTGCACAATCGAGATCGACCAATTGACCGCCATAAAGAAAATAAAACGAAAAAAGACCTTTTTATCTGAAAAAATGTTCAGTCCAAGCAATAACTTCTCGAACACGTCATCAACCAAGGCCAAACCCTTGGGTACGTTGCGAAGTTTCCTTCGGGCCCAGGCCAGCAAAGGTTGCTGATAGCGAATAGTAAGGTAGGCAACAATAAAGAACACTGCCACAGCCGCGATCGCCACCACACCAACCAAAGCAACATCTGCCGCGCGTTGGATGAATGGAAGGGCCGAAAGCAAAATGATCGCAGAGAACGCGATATCTGTGGCTCTTTCAATGAAGATAGTGGAAACCACTTCTACGAACCTGAGGTTGGCTTTTTGGCTCAGCAAAACCGCCCGGCCGACCTCCCCCAGCCGAAATGGAAGGATGTTATTGAGCAGGTACCCCTCATTCAGGGTGATGAAGGTATCTCTGAATGTTGGGCGATCCCTTAATAACGTGCGCCACACAAGTGTCCTGGCAACCATCCATGCCAGGCCAAGCGCCATGGCAATTACCAAATAGGTGATATTGGCGTTCCGAAATGATTCGATGACCTGCTGGACGTCGATGAATCTGAGGATGGCAAAAATGAGCACAACACTGATCAGCAGGCTTGGAAGGATGCGCTTCAGGTCTCGCATGGTAATCGCTCAGGTTATTCCGATTCCAACTTAAGCACGGCCATAAATGCATCCTGCGGGATCTCGACATTTCCAACCATTTTTAACCGGCGCTTGCCCTTTTTTTGCTTTTCCAATAACTTCTTTTTACGGGTGATGTCGCCGCCATAACACTTGGCCAACACATCTTTTCGCAGCGCCTTAACATTGGCACGGCTGATGATACGCCCACCGGAAGAAGCCTGTATGGCAACATCAAACATTTGGCGTGGAATGATGTCCTTCAGTTTTGTGATCAGCGCCTGGCCTTTATAATAGGCATCTTTTTCGTGGACGATCGCCGCCAAAGCATCCACCGGTTCGCCGTTGACCAGGATCTCCAATTTTTTCAGTTTGTCTGCACGATATTCTAAAAACTGGTAATCCAGCGAAGCATAACCGCGAGTTCGACTTTTTAACGTGTCGAAGAAATCTACGATCAGTTCAGCCAAAGGGATCTCAAAATTCAGTTGAACCCGATGAGGGGCCGGATATTCCTGGCTCTTAAATACACCACGGCGATTGATCACCAGGTCCATGATGGTGCCATAGAATTCCGTTGGAGTGATGATCTCGATCGTCATCCATGGTTCCCGAATCTCGGTCACCATGCTCTCATCTGGCAATTGGGCCGGAGAATCGATCAAAACAACTTCGTTATTTCCAAGCAGGCATTCGTACTCTACCGAGGGAGCGGTAAAGAGCACATCCAGGTCATATTCTCGTTCGATCCGCTCCTGAATGATCTCCATGTGGAACAAGCCCAAAAAACCAGCGCGAAAACCAAACCCAATTGCCTGGGAGGTTTCTGGCGCGTACGAGAGTGAAGCGTCATTGAGTTGAAGTTTTTCCAATGCGTCACGCAGGTCCGAATAGTCATCCGCGTCTACCGGATATATGCCGGCAAAAACCATTGGTTTGGGATGGAAATATCCTGGTAATGGCTCGCTTGCGGGATTTGCCGCCAAGGTGATCGTATCACCCACCCGGGCATCGTGCACGGTCTTCAAACCGGTAGCGACATAACCAACCTCGCCAGCGTTGATGCGTTCTACGGGCAGCATGGTTGGGGCAAAAATACCCACTTCTATCGGTTTTACATTGATCTTTGTTGCCATCAACCTTACCGTGTCGGCAGCGGAGATCGAACCTTCGACAACTCTGACATAGCAAATAACACCCTTGTAGGCATCATAATGCGAGTCAAAAACCAATGCCTTTGTAATAGCCGAGTCACTGCCACTGGGTGGAGGTACCCGGGCAACGATCGTCTCCAACACAGCCTCAATGTTGATGCCAGATTTGGCAGAGATCTTGAGCACATCCTCCGGTTTGCCGCCTATCAGCGATGCGATATCCTCTGCGACATCTTCAGGATGCGCGGAAGGCAGGTCGATCTTGTTGATCACCGGGATGATCTCGAGGTCGGCATTAAGCGCGGAATATAAGTTGGCAAGGGTTTGGGCTTCAATTCCCTGGGTTGCATCTACAACCAAGATCGCCCCTTCGCACGCGTTTAGGGCACGGCTTACTTCGTAACCAAAATCCACATGGCCAGGAGTATCGATCAAGTTCAGCTCATAGTCTATGCCATCCTTTGCGCGATATTTCATCCGTACCGCCGAGGCCTTGATAGTGACCCCTTGTTCGCGTTCGAGGTCCATGCTATCTAACACTTGTTCAGTCATCTCGCGGTCTGAAATAGTACCGGTTGTTTGCAACAACCGGTCTGCAAGGGTAGATTTTCCATGATCAACATGGGCTATGATACAAAAATTTCGAATATAGTCAGACATTCATCATCCAATAACAGTTTTAACCTGTAAAGTATAACCCATCCGCAGTAACACCTTGTTGGCGCTTGTTTTCGTTATCGGCAAGGTCACTTAAGTTTTTGAAGCAGTTCAGCTTTCTTCTGGTCAAATTCCATTTGTGTAATGATGTTTTGTTGGCGCAGAGCGTCCAATTCTTTGATCATTTGCGGGATCGACCTGCCCATATTTGAGGAGCCATTTTCAGCATCCATCCCCACCATCTCCCTGGCATTCAACAGGGTGGTCTTAAACAACATCGGCCCGGCAATCATTTTGAACTTGTTTTCAGCGATCTCATTGGCAGTCAATATCTCAATATCACCGTAGCCAAACACACGTCCAAAAAAAGATTGCTCCAAACGGATATCGTTCACCTTCTCAATCGATGAATCGATCACATTCTTATTGAGTACTCCTGAAAATTGGATCACGCGGCGGTTTGTGATGACGTAAATATGGTTTAGGTGGACGAGCAGGTCCTTGATAAATGTGGCAACCGGGATGAGCAATAACAGGAAGGTCCAAGCCATAAGGGGATTGGCGATCGATGCAAGGGTAGCGATCACTATGATCCCGAAGATCAATATCAACTCAACAACGGTCAAACGGATCAGCGCAAACCAGTGCCGGCGAGACCTCAACAGGATGGTCTCATTGTTGCCCATCATTTCATTTACATAGCGGATCATCTTTTCACCTCTTCTGTGGGGTTGGGGCGGTTATAAGGAATTCTGTACTTTTTATTATATGCAATCGATTCTCTCTTTTATAATCAATATGAACCCTATGGAACAGATTGAGCGAAATAAAAAAAGTTATCTTGCGGTGAACATTGGCTTGGGAACCAATATCTTGCTTGCGGCGGTTAAAACCGCGGTAGGGATTATTGGAGGAAGCCCAGCTTTATTGGCAGAGGGAGTCAATTCCACATCTGATGTAGCATATTACGTGGTGGCAATGGTATTCGTTAGGCTGGCAAACAAACCCGCCGATGATGACCACCCGTATGGCCATCAGCAATTGGAAAATATCGCGTCTTTGGTGGTGGGTTCTTTTATTGTTACCACCGCCGTCGCCATTTTTTGGGATGCCCTGGACAAGATTTGGGACTTGCTTTCCAATGAGACCATTAGCCAAGGGGCATCGCAATTGGCATTGTGGGTTGCCTTGGCTACCATTTTGGTCAAGATCATTCTCTTTTTTTATACCCGCACTTTGGGCCGCCAAACAAAAAACCCGATCGTTGAAGCAATGGCATTTGACCATGGAAATGATCTCATATCAGCTGCCGCTGCATCCATTGGTATCTATTTGGGCCAACAAGGCCATCCATGGATCGACCCTTTGGCTGGCGCTGTCGTTTCGATCCTGATCCTGCGCACCGGTATCCACATCCTCCGCGAATCCTCCTTCGAGCTAATGAACGCCGTGCCCACCAAAGAATTGGCAGCAACCATCCAGGAGCTGGTCAAAACAGTTCCTGGGGTTGAACAATTACACGAAGTCCACGCTCACCGTTTTGGGCCAAACAGTATCGTCAATATTACGATTGGCATCGATGGCGGATTAAGCGTAGTGGAAGGAGACAAGATCGCCAGCGACGCTGAAGCAGCGTTGTATGAAGCCATCCCTAATTTGCGCAAGGTTCATGTCCATTACCACCCGGCGTTAGTTGACTGGAATATCCGTACCATTGATGATATCCTCGCGACCAGCAGAAAACACTCTCATTACTGATCGGTAGGTTCTTCACCCAATAACTGGTTTATAGCTGGTTCAATGTCGATGCCGGCTCCAGATCGATCCAGCCATAATAAAAATTCAACATTTCCTTTGGGCCCCAGCAAGGTAGAACGAACCAGGCCCCTGATCGTAAACCCCTGTTCAAGCGCGAATTGGGCGATGTTTCTCAACACCCTGCGGTGAATCGCGGCATCGCGCACAACCCCCTTGCCCTTCGCAACATCCACTCTGCCTGCTTCAAATTGCGGTTTTATTAAAGTTATGATCGTCCCATCTGCATCGAGCCAACCCGAAAACACAGGCAACAGCACCTTCAACGAAATAAATGAAGCATCGCATACCACCAAGCCCGTATGTTCTGGCAGTTTTTGTACATGGCGGGCATTGGTTTCTTCCATTACCACAACCCGTTTATCAGAGCGTAGCTTCCAATGCAAAATCCCTTTGCCTACATCAATGCAATAAATTTTTGCAGCACCCGCCTGCAACAAGCAATCCGTAAAGCCGCCAGTGGAGGAACCGACATCCACACATACTTTTCCACTTACATCAAAATCAAACGCAGCCAGTGCCCCCGCGAGTTTTTCTCCGCCCCGAGAAACATAGCGTTGCTGGCCGATCAATTCAAAAACAGTATCACTGGCGTAAGACATTCCGGCTTTTTCAACCTTATTCCCATTTGCCGTCACCTGGCCAGCCATTACCAGCGCCGCCGCTTTTGAGCGGGTCTCTGCCAACCCTTTTTCCACCAATAAAACATCAACTCGCTTTTTTTCCATCGACCACCAATTTGATAGTTATTAATTAAATAAACCCAAATCAATCACTTGCGGTAAAATTAAATCATGTTCAAAGCTTTTCTCAACGCAATGCGCCCAAAGCAATGGAGCAAAAATTTTTTTGTATTCTTTGCCATCGTATTCGATAAGCAATTATTCCACATCCCGGCGCTTCTACATACGCTGGCGGGGTTCGCGTCTTTTTGTTTGTTATCCAGCTCTGTTTATATCATTAATGACATTTTTGACATCGAGGTCGACAAACAACACCCGGTCAAAAAAAACCGGCCATTACCTTCCGGCGCATTGCCTATCCAGCTTGCCGCAATCGGCGCTTTTTTACTTGCAATTTTTTCTCTTGGTATTGCTTACTTCCTTTCACCTACTTTCTTCCTAATCGGCATGGCGTATCTGCTCATGAACCTTGCCTACTCAAAATGGCTCAAACACGTTGCCATTTTGGATGTATTTATTATTGCGGCAGGTTTTATATTACGGGTTGAGGCTGGTGTTGTTCTCATCGTGGTCGAACGCTTTTCACCCTGGTTATATGTCGTAACCACACTCGGCGCATTATATTTGGGTTTTGGTAAACGTCGGGCCGAACTTGCCTTGCTGACCAAGCAAGCAGGCGAACACAGAAAGGTACTCGAGGGATACAGCCTGCCGGTATTGGATCAGTACATCACCATTGTTTCAGCAGCCACCATCCTTTCCTACTCGCTTTACACTTTCTCGGCTCCAAACCTGCCCGAAAACCATTCCATGATGCTAACCATCCCTTTCGTGGCCTACATCATTTTTCGCTACCTATACCTGATCCAAATGACCCACAACGCAGGCGCGCCGGAAGAAGTGTTACTCACTGACAGGCCGATCCAAGCCAGCGTTGCCATCACCATTTTGGCGATTTTGGTCATTTTTTACCTGCAATGACGCAAGCCCACGCCAGCGGCAAGGTGATCTTGTTTGGCGAACACGCGGTGGTGTATGGCCAGCCTGCCATTGCTGTCCCCGTTTCTCAAGTTGGGGTCACGGTGACCATTGAGCCAATCCCGGGCGGGTCGCGCGTCATATCGAACCTGATCGGCCGTAATGCCCTCCTCTCTTCCATTCCCCCCTCGGATCCGTTTATGGCCTTGATCGCTGTTTTCTTTCAGGCAACCGGAACCGATCCGCGCCACGGTGTGCAATTTGAGATCGATTCCACAATACCAGTTGCATCAGGGTTGGGTTCTGGCGCTGCGGTAAGCATTGCATTGCTGCGTGCTTTAAACGCGCATTATTCAACCAATTTAGGCCCGGTGGCCATCAACGAACTAGCCTATGAGATTGAAAAGATCCACCATGGAAGCCCATCTGGAATTGATAATTCCGTGATCGCTTTTGACAAGCCGGTCTTTTTTGTCAAAGGCCACCCAATCGAGACCCTCAACCCCGTATTACCGTTGGATTTGCTTATCGGTGATACCGGCATTTACGCCCCGACAAGTCAGTCTGTTGGTGATGTCAAATTGTTATTTCACAACCACCCCGAACTATACCAGCCCATCATCGACCAGGTCGGAGAGATAGCCCGGGAAGCAAGGGCTTGTATCGAAAATGGATTGCCTGAGAGCTTGGGGAAATTAATGATTGAAAATCACCAACTGTTAAGAAGGTTGACCGTATCGTGCGGTGAGTTGGACCGGTTGGTTGAAGCAGCCATCCAAAACGGCGCCATTGGCGCGAAATTATCGGGCGGTGGAAGGGGTGGCAATATGATCGCCCTGGTCACCCCTGAAAATGCGGGCGCCGTTAGGCAGGCGCTGCTGGCCGCGGGCGCCAAGGCGGTTTATGGTACAACGGTTATGCCGCTTTAACCTTATTCTCCAAAGTGCCAAGCCCATCGATCGTCACTGAAACGGTATCACCATCCGAAAGCGGGCCAACACCAGAAGGAGTTCCCGTAAAAATGAGATCACCTGGCTCCAGGGTCATCACCGAGCTGACATACGCGACCAACGTACTCACATTGAATGCCATATCGCGCGTAGAACCCATTTGCCTTGGCTGACCAGAGACCTTGCATGTGATCAGCGCGTCGGCAGGGTCAAATTCGGTATCAATCCAGGGTCCAAACGAACAAAACGTATCGAAACCTTTGGCGCGGGTCCATTGATCGTCTGATTTTTGCAAGTCTCGCGCGGTTACATCATTTCCAACGGTATATCCCAAAATATATTTCTTGGCTTTATCAGGGGCTACACCTTTACATCTTTTACCAATCACGGCCACCAGTTCAGCTTCATGTTCCACTTGGGAAGATTGCGGCGGCAGCAAAATGGTGTCTTCAGGGCCGATGATCGATGAAGGTGGTTTTAAAAAGATAAGCGGAACCTTGGGAACTTCATTCCCCAATTCGCGAGCGTGCTCCAGGTAATTACGGCCAACACAAACGATCTTGCTTGGTTTGCATGGAGCCAATAAACGTACCGATGCCAATGGGAGTTCGGCATCGAGTCTTCGAAATTCAGAAAAAACATCCCCTTCCACTTCACCAACCATATCGTTGTACAACCAGCCATTCTTTATTGGCTCATTCTTGGTTTGGTAGCGAATTATTTTCATTTCCATTATTCCCTGTGATAACCGTTAGGATGAGAGTGATGCCAGTCCCATGCGGAACGGATGATCTTTTCAAGGTCATCGTTTTGCGGCTTCCAACCTAATTCTTTTTTGATCTTTTCGGAGGAAGCGATCAGCCGGGCTGCGTCTCCGGCACGCCGTGCTTCTTCCACAACCGCGATTGGTTTGCCCGAAACTTTCTCGACCATTTCAATCACCTGCCGTACAGAATAACCGTTTCCAGATCCCAGGCAGTAAACCAGTTTGTCGTGGTCAACCAAGGCATCCAAGGCCAGCAAATGGGCAGATACCAGGTCGCTAATGTGAATATAATCGCGGATGCATGTGCCATCTGGTGTGGGGTAATCGGTACCGAAGATGGTCGCATGGGTTGCCTGCCCAAGCGCCACCGCCATTATGCGCGGTATCAAATGCGATTCTGGTTGATGGGCTTCACCGCGGTCGGGCATTGCTCCGCTGGCGTTGAAGTAGCGCAATACCGCGTAACGCAGCCCATGGATCTTCCGATACCATTCCAAAGATTGCTCCACCGCGTATTTGCTAAAGCCATAGGCATTGGCGGGTTCGATCTGAGACTCCTCGCCAAGCGGTTGCTCGCTTGATTTAAACACTGCGGCAGTGGAAGAGAAGACGATTTTTTTTACACCAAATTTCTCACCAACATCCAGCAGATTAAGCGTATATGCCAGATTGTTGCGGAAAAATTTTCCAGGGTCCTTCATGCTTTCGCCGGCCTCAATAAAGGCTGCAAAATGCATGATGGCGTCAAACGCATTATGCCTGAAAGCAGACTCGACAGCCTGAAAATCTCCCAGATCGGCATGGATAAATTTGGCTCCGGCAGGGATGGCTTCGCGGTGGCCTGTGACCAGGGAATCGAATACGGTGACAGAATGCCCACCTTCGATCAGCTGGGCGGCTGTCGCCGACCCGATATACCCGGCGCCGCCGGTTACAAGTATGTTCATTTCTACTCCTTATGCCTTCGCCAAAGCCGGCCGCTGACGATGCCAATGTGTATGCTCTTGGAAAACAGATGCGATAGTAAACAGATCATCCTCGGCAAAGAAATTGCCTAACAATTGCATTCCTACTGGCAATCCCTGGTCATCGAAACCAACCGGAATGGTAATACCCGGAATGCCCGCCAGATTGGCAGTAACAGTATAGATATCTTCCAGATACATAGCCAGCGGGTCGCCGCTGTGCGCACCGATCTTTAATGCCGTTGTGGGGGCAACCGGTCCTACAATTGCATCCACCTGGGTAAAGGCTTTCACAAAATCCGCCCCGATACGTTGCCGAACCTTTTGCGCCTGCCCGTAATAGGCATCATAATAGCCAGAAGATAACGCGTAAGTGCCCAGCATAATACGCCGGGTCACCTCATCGCCAAATTTTTCCCCTCGGGTGCGTAAAAATACATCCCACATGCTTTTTCCTTGCAATTGCGGTCCAAACCGAATGCCGTCAAATCGAGCCAAATTGGCGGAAGCCTCAGCCGGAGCGATGATGTAATAAACTGGAACCGCATATTCGGTGTGGGGCAAAGAAATGTCAACCAATTCCGCGCCCAGGCCTCTTAATGTTGCTAAGGCGGCTCGAATCTCACGTTCAACCTCTGCTTGTAGACCGCCAATAAAATATTCCCTGGGAACGCCGATCCTTTTACCTTTTAAGTTCTTCGCCTTATTGGCCAAAACCGTTGACGGTACAGTTATTGATGTGGTTGCGTCCATGTTATCGTGCCCGGCAATTGCGGAATATACCGGCGCAATATCCTCCACACTCGCGCCAAAAATTCCGCACACATCCAATGAAGAACCGTAGGCAACCAACCCATAACGCGAAACCCGCCCATAAGTGGGCTTGATACCGCTGATGCCGCAAAAACCGGCTGGCTGGCGAACGCTGCCACCAGTATCGGTACCTAATGCCACGGGTGCCATTCTGGCTGAAACCGCAGCGGCACTCCCGCCCGAAGACCCCCCCGGAACATGGCCAAGATTCCACGGGTTACGGGTTAGGCCATACGCTGAATTTTCAGTGGTCGATCCCATCGCGAATTCATCGGTATTGGTTTTTCCAATTACGATCATCCCTGCCGCTTCCAACCGGTTTACAACCGTTGCACTGTAGGGTGGGATGTATCCTTCCAAAATTTTTGAACCGCAGGTACATGGCATGCCTTCTACTGTGATGATATCTTTCACGGCCAATGGGATGCCAAACAATGGGCTTGGGCTTTTTTTCCCGGCGGCGCGTGCATCGTCGGCTTGCTTTGCCTTTTCCATGGCACCAGCCTCATCTACATACAAGTAAGAATGAACCTCGCCATCGACGGAACGGATATGATCCAGATATTCTTTGATCACTTGCTGGCTGGTAACCATACCAGTATTTAACTGGTGGCTAAGTTCTTTAATCGATAGGTCGGTGACTGGCATGGATGTGGCTTTCGGCGGATTTGTTATTCAAAAACAGCTGGTATCTTGAATTGGCCGTTTTCTGTTGTCGTTGCGGTACGCAATAATTTTTCGATGGGCAAACTATCGCCTGCTTTATCTGGGCGCAATGTTGCAAGGTTACTATTTGGGTCAGCCGCATCAACATTGGCAGAGGGCAAATTCAAGGCCTGAAGTTTGTCTACATGGCTGAGAATTGCCGATAATTGGCCTTGGTACAATTCCACCTCGGCTGGTTCCAATGTAATGCGTGCCAGCTTGGCGATGTTCAAGATCTCTTTTTTTGATAATTTCATGCCGAAAATTATATCTTATCTGCCTGGCCAGTTTTGCGCATACCAGGTCAGATACTCGTTTACGTGGGCAGACCAATATCTTTCCTCGTGATACCCAGGGAACACGTTCCAAGTGTGAGGGATTTGATTGTCTGTCAGATCTTGCTCAAATTGTTTCATCAGGTCCAATTCCGGGTCCGAATTGCCAATATCCAGCCATAATCGCGGAATATCTGCGGCAGGCAAACTAAAAAGCGTTGCCGGTAGCCCTTTGTGATCCGCAAAAAAGATCACCGGCGAATGGCCGCCGATGGCACCAAAGACTGCCGAATTGCGAATGCCCAAATGCAATGCCCACGCTCCCCCGCGGGATACCCCGCCGATCGCGTGATTATCTCTGCCGGGTAAAACCTTATAGGTGGCATCGATCAATGGAACCAGCTTCTCGATAAATACTTTTTCAAATTGGTACTGGTTAGGTTGCTTGATCGAATAATCGAATGGGAACACCATAATAAATGGTGGCAAACTTTTATCGCCGATCAACTTATCAGCGGCATCGATCGCCCCGATCCGAATCCACTGGTCTTCAAGATAGAATTGGCCATGCAGCAAAAATATGACCGGATACTTTCTGGATGCGTTGGCCGGGAAGTAATAGCACGGGGGCAAATACACCTTGTACCGCATTGGTTTTGCCAGAAGGGGATCTACGATTTCCGATTGTTCGATCGTTCCAGTTTTTTCGTTGCAAACAGGCAGGGGGGTATGGGTGGGTTTCACCGTTGGAATTGCCTGGTTTGTTATTTGGGGTGGCTGCGTTTGTGTAGCCCAAGTTATCGGGCTGACTGCGGTCATTTTATTCTCAACCGGCAGGTTGCATGCGGAAAAAACCAATAAATAAATGGCAAGGATGAATTTGGTAGGTTTTGCGGTGAAATGCATTACCCAATATTATAAGGGCTGCTTTGGTTACGTGAACAATCCATCTATTTGACGCAAGAGCCAGTTGGCATTATACTCTCCACTCGCCATAGTTCGGGGTGTAGCGCAGTTGGCAGCGCACCGCGTTTGGGACGCGGGGGCCGGCGGTTCAAGTCCGCCCACCCCGACTGAAAGATCCGTTTACAACGGATCTTTTTTTAACAATGTAAATGGGTTTAAAATGATTCCATCACTCTGTTTGAGGGTACCCATGACCATTAAGAAATTTGACCTGTTGATCGACTCTGTCCATTACAATGCCAACGGCGATATTGAATTCGTCCGTTGTTTCGAGCGGCGCGGACCATCCTTTTCTGATAATCTCATTCTTAACCGCAACCAACTGGTTGGAAGGTTCAATGAACGGAAGGTGGTTGTTACCGGCACCCGTGAAACCTACATGGGCAGCACATTTGTGGTCCAAAAACTGGTAACAATTAAAAATGGCATCATCAGCACCGATCCGGCATCCAGCAAAGACATGCTTCAAAATATTCCTTTGCAATAAAAAATGACCCAGCCCTTTCTAAGCATTGTTATCCCGGCCCACAACGAGGCCAACCGCCTGCCAAAAACGATTGATGAGGTGTTAGCCTTCCTGTCTGAACAATCCTTCAGCAGCGAGGTGATCATTGTTGAGAATGCCAGTTCAGATGATACTTATCAGATCGGCAAGGCGTATAGTGACAAGTTTCCAGACATTGTGAAGGTTCTGCACGAGGACCTGCCGGGTAAGGGCCGTGCAGTCCATACCGGGATGACCCTGGCGAAAGGGAAATATCGTTTTTTTGCAGATGCTGACCTATCAATGCCCCCCGCGGAGATCCTGAAGTTCATACCGCCCCATGTCGATGTACCCATCGCGATCGCTTCCCGCGAAGCCCCCGGAGCGGTTCGGTTCAACGAGCCTTTTTACCGCCACTTTACCGGCCGGGTATTCAATACGCTCATTCGTACCTTGGTGTTGCCAGCCCTGCACGATACCCAATGTGGTTTTAAAATGTTCCGAGAAGACGCTGTTGAAAACATCTTTTCCAGGCAGACCATGATGGGTTGGTCTTTCGATGTGGAATTGCTGTATATTGCCAGCCGAAAAGACTACCCGATCCTTGAGATCCCCATCCCATGGTATTTTAATGCAGAGAGCAAGGTTAACATCCTGCGCGATTCTACCCGGATGTTCCGCGACCTGTTGAAGATTCGCGCGAACGGCGCTAATGGAGCCTATGATTGATACCCCTGGCCTTGATCTGGAGATCAGCCATTGGTGCGAAAATCGAATATTCGTAGGGGGAGTGGATGAAGCTGGCCGTGGTGCCCTTGCCGGGCCTGTTGTTGCCGCTTGTGTGGTCCTACCGCCATCTCCGCAAGTAAAGGAAAACCTGTTTGGCGTACGCGATTCGAAAACGATGACCGCTGCTGAACGAGCTTATTGGGCTGGGCAGATCAAACAAACCGCCATCTCCTGGGGCGTGGGCATGATTGAGGCCGCCGAAATAGACCACCTCGGCATTCAGCGTGCCAACCAAGACGCAATGGCGTTAGCCATGCTGCATTGCCCGATCAAATGTGAGGTCTACCTGCTGGATTTTATCCATTGGAAAGAAAAGCCATCCAACGCCTTTCGATACAAAAAAGGAGAACAAGCTTCCCTATCGATCGCTGCCGCGTCTGTGATCGCCAAAACAACCCGGGATCAAATTATGGTTGAGCTTGGAAGGGTGTATCAAAATTACGGTTTTGCCCAAAACAAAGGTTATGGTACCAAGCAGCACCGCCAGGCGATCATGGATTTTGGCATAACCCCCATTCACCGCACCAGTTTTACCCTAACGAAATGTTATCAATAAGGCGTGTTGCGCCAAAAAAAACCGCCAAAGAGATCACAGCCGGCCCGCGCAAATCCCCTTCTACATCCGCCAGTGTTAGCGCGTCTGAACATCGCACATATTGGATCTTTGCCAACGGTTCGTGGTTGATCCTGTTCTCGATATCCGATACCAATACCCGCGCGTCCCTTTCCCCCTTGGCGTAAGCCTCCCCAGCCGCTTGTAATGCCTGCCATAGAACAGGTGCCGCCGCCCGCTCCTGTGGGTTTAGGTAACTGTTGCGGCTGGACATGGCCAACCCATCGGCTTCCCTCATGGTAGGGCAAACCACGATCTTAGTTGGGTAACTTAGATCCCGTGCCATTTGGCCGATCACCGCCGCCTGCTGAAAATCCTTTTGGCCAAAATAAGCCTTGGAAGGTTGCACCGCGTTGAATAACTTGGCAACAACCGTGGTCACCCCCCTAAAATGCCCAGGGCGCATTTCTCCTTCCAATGGTTTGGTCAGGCTCTCAACCTCCACCCAGGTCTGAAAATTGTCCGGGTACATTTCTTTGGCATCCGGGATCCATACCAATACATTGCCTAATTCCGAAATCATCGCCAAATCTCGCTCCAGGTCGCGAGGGTATTTGGACAGATCTTCAGCAGGCCCAAATTGGGTCGGGTTTACAAAGATGCTCACTATAGCATGGTCATTTTCATCCAATGCCTTGCGAACCAAAGACAAATGCCCCTGGTGTAAAAAACCCATGGTTGGCACAAAACCGATCGTTCCTTGCATCGCTGCCCGAGCAGCGAACATTTCCGCATGTGTGTATAAGATCTTCAACATGTATCCTTTGGCAATAATATTGCCCGGATCGTGCAATTTGACCCGGGCAATTAAATGTTATCCAAAATGTTCAGTGGTTCGTCACTCGGCGATCGCCTCGAAATGATTTGTAAGTGTGTATGTTACATAATTTTGCCACAGCGCGATCACCTCATCCTTATGGAAATCGTGGTTGGAAAAAGTTTGGAAGACCATTCTGCCATCCAAACAAACCGTGATCAGGCCATAATCTGATTTTTGTTTTTGGAAGGCGCCAGCCACAATGGTGGCATTGCTGCCAGGTGACAAGCGCACCAAATCTCCCGCCGAAACCGTCCAATAGCGGGAATAATGGATCAGCGGCATGGCAGTGTTGGGAGCACTGAAAATGGGGTGATCAGGTTGGGTCCAGTAGATCGATTCTGCCAACGGCCAATCGGCCTGATATTGAATACCGCAGGTAGACATTACATTGCGTATCCGGCCGCCACCAAGACGTTCCAGGTACCACACTTCCGCGATCAAGGCTGTCTTATCCTTGGTGATCTTTTCGTTGATCACATCCCAAAACTCACCCTGGATCTTCGTGCGCGATTCTGCTCCAACGATGATCAGATCCCACGCGATCGGCGAGTTGAGGTTCTCCATAAACCGGCCAGACGCGTCACCGACATGGACATATTGAACGTCCATTGCATCCAACGCGTCAGTGATCCACATGCCAATATCCTGGGTATCTTCGTACACCAAGATCTTGGCATTTTTGATCTTCTCTTCCATATCCACGGCATCATCAGACACAGTGGCTTGTTGGGCAGGCTCTTGCGTGGGCGCAGCCATGGCTTGTTGGGTAGCATCCATAGCTGCCTGGGTCGCCTGCAGGTCCAATTGCTGTTTGTCGATGGCGACCTGGGTTTCCTTGGCGGCGTTTTCAGTAGCCATTAATTCCAACACCAATTTGGTCGGGTCCACCTGGGGGGTTTGGGCATTCGCAACATTGGTTGCCATAAACTCCAGCGCAATTTTGGTAGTATCTATACCAACATTTCCTTGCTGCGGAATAATATCCGTTAGGGAACATGCCAATGTGAGGCTAATGGCAAGGATAAAAATGGAAATAACCATCGCTCTGGGTTTCATGGTGTTCCTCTTTCAATAATATTAAAAAATAGGATCTTATATGTTTACTTTAATATAAGATCCTGTGGTTTTCAATACAACCAGCACTCAAAAAAGGTTATAGACTGGACCGAATATGGACGATATCGCCGTCCTTGACCAGATATTCTTTGCCTTCAAGCCTGAATTTTCCCTTCGCCTTGCATTCCGCCATACTCCCCAATCCCACAAGGTCTTCGTAGGCAACCACCTCCGCCCGAATAAAACCCCGGGCAATATCAGAATGGATCTCTCCGGCAGATTCAACCGCTGTGGCATTCTTGCGTGTGGTCCATGCCCGCACTTCATCCTCACCAACCGTAAAGAAGGATTGCAGGTTCAGCAGCTCGTAACTTAGTTTGATCATTTTGTTCAGCGCGGGTTCGGTGATGCCATATTCAGACATGAACATTTCAGCATCCTCGCCCGAAAGCTGCGCGATCTCCATTTCCAGTTTTCCTGGCAACGAGACGACCGTATGGTCCGTTTGCAGCTCCGGCACTTTTTGGCCTTCGCCCAAGTTCAGCACGGTAAGAATAGGTTTGCGGGTCAGCAAACCAAAACTGGAAAGTTCTTTCTCTTCCTCAGCATTGAATTCCATCCTTCGCAATGGCACATTATTGTTGAGCGACTCCAACATGCGGGTAAACAAGGTCGTTTGGCGTTCGTTCAACGCTTTGTCGGTGCCGCCTTTCTTACGTTCATCGACCAATTTTTCCAGTTTACGCTCCACTGCTATCTGGTCGTTGAGC
>SXGU01468983.1_pt1 | contig 37007 bp, 38 predicted proteins | sample 3174531 | NCBI WGS metagenome assembly SXGU01 (sample SAMN11356863, study PRJNA531348) | freshwater metagenome | isolation source: freshwater sample F1-140 | place: China: Fuxian Lake, Yuxi | collected 2017-12-25 | reverse complement strand
TGCGCACTCAATAAAGCCATTGGAAAAAGCAAAGTGACCATCAGCAGCGCCCAAGAAATTATTGCAGAAATCAAACACGGCCGCATGGTGGTGTTAGTCGATGACGAAAATCGCGAAAACGAAGGCGACTTGGTGCTGGCTGCTGAGTTCGTTACCGCTGAGCACATTAATTTTATGGCCAAACACGGACGCGGCCTAATTTGCTTAACGCTCACGGAAGCGCGTTGCCGTCAATTAAACCTAACGAAAATGGTGCAAAAAAATGGCGCCCGTATGGGTACCAACTTTACCGTTTCCATAGAAGCGGCTGAAGGCGTCACGACGGGCATTTCAGCAGCCGATAGAGCGCGCACCGTGCAAGCGGCGGTAGCCAAAACGGCCAAACCTAAAGACATTGTTAGCCCCGGTCACATTTTTCCCTTAAGCGCCATGGACGGCGGCGTCTTGGTTAGAGCCGGGCACACCGAAGCCGGCTGTGATTTAGCACTATTGGCTGGCGCAGAGCCTAGCAGTGTTATTTGCGAGATCCTAAAAGACGACGGCAGCATGGCACGTTTGCCAGATCTAATAGCTTTTGCCGCCGAGCACCAACTTAAAATTGGCACCATAGCCGACCTCATTCAATACCGCGCGCAAACCGAACGCTTAGTTGAGCGCGCCGCTGAGCGATTAATCCTAACGCCCTACGGCACCATGCAGCTGATCGCCTACCACGATAAAATTGCCAAGGAAACGCACTTAGCCCTCATCAAAGGCAAGCCTTCGCCCACACAGGAAACACTGGTCCGGGTGCACGAGCCCTTGTCCATTTTTGACTTACTGGATCGCTCTAGCTGTTCGCATAGCTGGAATACCTTGGCGGCCATGCAGGTCATAGCGGAAGCGGAAGCCGGCGTCATGGTGTTATTGCACCACCAAGAAAGTGGCGAAAATATAGTGGAACGCATAGTGGGTGCCGATCAACCGGTGCGCATAAACCAAGAATTACGCACCTACGGCATAGGCTCACAAATCCTATTGGATTGTGGCGTGGGCAAAATGAAATTGTTGGCCAATCCAAGAAAAATGCCCAGCATGGCCGGTTTTGGCTTAGAAGTATGCGGCTACCTAGAGGCAGAATAAAACCTAACTTATATTTTTTTCTATAATAATCAGTCGTCTATGTTAGAATGAGCACATTGGAAAACGTCAATCTCACCGGTCACCTACTCATCGCCATGCCAGGCATGACGGATCCGTTTTTTTCTAAGTCAGTCACCTTCATCTGCACCCACAATCAAGATGGCGCCATGGGCGTCATGATCAACCGCCCCACCGACCTCAGCTACGAAACTTTATTTGAAAAAATAAAAGTCGATCTAGCCCAAAGCGAGCTTGCAGACAATGCCGTCCTGTATGGCGGACCGGTTCAACCTGAACGAGGCTTTGTGCTGCATGAGCACAGTGGCGAATGGGACAGCACCCTATCCATAGCAGAAAACACCGCCCTAACCACGTCGAAAGACATCTTGGAATCGGTGGCCATAGGCACTGGGCCAAAAAAAATGTTGCTGGCTTTGGGCTACGCGGGCTGGACCGCTGGTCAATTGGAGCAAGAGATTGCCGCAAACTCATGGCTTTCAGTGCAAGCCAAAGACGGCGAAACCTTGCATAAAATTTTGTTTGAATGCAAAGCCGAAGATAAGCTGAACGCCAGCCTGGCTTTATTGGGGGTCAACCCCGCCATGTTGTCTGATGTGGCAGGCCATGCCTGAGCGCATGCTTCGTCAAGCGCCGGCGCACGGCCAACTGATAGATAACGAAGGCGTTTATCAACAAGAAACCATAATGCGCGGCACCGCCATGTGCTTTGACTTTGGTGAGCAACGCATAGGCGTAGCCGTTGGCGAACACCTGATAGGGCAAGCTCAAGCGCTGACCACCATAGACAACGAGAGCAATAGCGTGCGTTTTAATTGTATCGAAGCGCTTGTAGCCGAATGGCAACCAAAATTACTGCTAGTGGGCTTGCCTTTGAATTTGGCTGGCGAGGAAACGCCGATCACGCAGTTATGCACAAAATTTGCACGGCGTTTAAATGGCCGTTTTAACCTACCGGTAATGATGATAGACGAGCGTTACAGCTCAGTGGCTGCCAGTGAATTACTTAATCAAGCCGGGCTAAAAGGCCGCGCACAAAAAAGCCACTTGGATCAAGTCGCCGCGCAAACCATACTACAAAGCTATTTTGACAGTATACAAACATGAATTATGATATCGCCACCATTTTGATTGCCTAAAGCCATGACCACAAACCCATCCCAATTACCCGACGCAGAAGCGCTGATCAACATACTCGCAGATAAGCTGCTGCCTTTACTGAAAAAAAACACCGCACTGGTGGGCATACAAAGTGGCGGAGTTTGGGTCATGCAACGATTGCTGGCCAAGCTAGACAAAACCTTGGCCACCCATGCGATTGAACACGGCACCTTAGACGTGTCATTCTATCGAGACGATTACGCTAAACGCGGCCTCAAGCCAGATAACCAGCCCAGTCAAATCGCATTTGACGTTGAAAACAAGCACATTATTCTAATCGACGATGTATTTTTCACCGGTCGCACCACCCGCGCTGCCATGAATGAATTGTTCGATTACGGCCGACCGGCCAGCATTACGCTGATCGCATTGGTCAACCGTGGTGGCCGCGAACTGCCGATTAGTCCACAAATCACCGCCGTGGACTTAAACCTTAAGCCCACGGAAAATTTGCAACTCATACAACTGGCTAACGGCCAGTTAGGCTTCACCTTAAAATCGCTCACCCCATCTAACCATCAGGCGGTCTCTAAGCATGCATAACCCTCAACTTTATTCTGACGGTCAACTTCGCCACCTTCTGTCCATAGAAGGTTTACCGAAAAAAATATTAAATCAAATTTTAGACACGGCGGAATCCTTTGTTGGGGTGGCCGAGCGTGAAGTAAAAAAAGTGCCCTTGTTGCGCGGAAAAACCGTCTGCAATCTTTTCTTTGAAAACAGCACCCGCACCCGCACCACCTTTGAAATCGCGGCCAAGCGTTTATCGGCCGATGTCATCAGCTTGAATGTCAACACCTCCTCGCAATCTAAAGGTGAAACCATCTTAGACACGGTGGACAACCTGATTGCCATGCATGCCGACATGTTTGTGGTAAGACACGCGCAGTCGGGTGCAGCGCACTTCATCGCCAAACACGTGCCCGAGCACATCCACATCATCAATGCCGGTGACGGACGACACTCGCACCCCACACAAGGCTTGCTAGATGTCTTTACCATACGCAAATACAAGCCAGACTTGCATAATCTACGCGTGGCCATAGTCGGTGACATCCTGCATTCTCGCGTGGCCCGCTCTGAAATCCACGCCTTAACCACATTAGGCGTGCCCGAGGTACGCGTGATTGCGCCTAAAACCTTGCTGCCGGCGGAGGTAGAGAAACTAGGGGTGCACGTTTACCATGACATGCGTGCTGGATTAAAAGACGTCGACGTCATCATGATGTTACGTTTGCAAAATGAGCGCATGAGCGGCGCCATGTTACCCAGCGCCCAAGAGTACTTTAAAACCTACGGCCTCACCCAAGAGAAACTGAGCCTAGCCAAACCCGATGCCATCGTCTTGCACCCCGGCCCCATGAACCGTGGCGTAGAGATTGATTCGGGCGTAGCGGATGGGCAACAATCGGTGATTCTGCCACAAGTCACTTACGGTATTGCCATACGCATGGCCGTCATGGCCATCCTTGCCGGCGGCCAACCATCAGGAACCCAGTCATGAAAATACACATAAAAAATGGCCGCGTTATCGACCCAATTAGCCAGCTAGACAGCCAGCTAGACGTCTACGTAGGCGCAGGTAAAATTCTAGCGTTAGGCAAGGCCCCTGCTGGATTTGTCGCCAACCAAATCATAGATGCCAGCAATCTGATCGTCTGCCCTGGCTTGGTGGATTTATCGGCCAGGTTGCGTGAACCGGGTGAAGAATACAAGGCCACCTTAGTTAGCGAATTGCAAGCCGCTGTTGCCGGCGGCGTTACCAGCTTAGCCTGCCCACCGGATACCGATCCAGTGTTAGATGAACCGGGACTGGTAAAAATGTTAAAACACCGTGCCAAGCAACTGAATCTAGCGCACGTCTACCCCTTGGGCGCATTAACCAGGCAATTACAGGGCACCGTGTTGGCAGAAATGGGCGAATTACGTGAAGCAGGCTGCGTCGGTTTTTCTCAGGCCAATATGGCGATTACCGACACGCAAGTATTGTGGCGAGCGATGGAATATGCCGCCACCTTTGGCTACACCTTATTTCTGCATGCCGAAGATGCATTTCTGGCAAAAGACGGCGTCGCGCATGATGGCGAAGTGGCCAGTCGGTTGGGTCTCAAAGGTATCCCTAGCGCGGCCGAAGCCTTGGCATTGGCTGGCCTATTGCGCATAGCCAAAGAAACCGGCGCCAAACTCCACATCAGCCGCTTGTCCACTGCTGAAGGGATAAACATGATACGGGAGGCGAAAAAACAAGGCTTGCCCATCAGTTGCGACGTCAGCGCCAACCACGTACACCTGACTGAACACGACCTGGCATACTTTGATAGCAACTGCCACCTTAAACCACCCTTACGCAGCCAACGCGACCAAGCCGCCATAAGTGTCGGACTCAAAGACGGCACCATAGATGCCATCTGTTCAGACCACACGCCGGTGGACGACGATGGCAAATTAGCGCCATTTGCAGAAGCGGAAATTGGCGCCAGCGGTTTAGAATTGTTACTGACGCTGACCTTGAAATGGGCTAATCAAGAAAAAGTCGGGCTAATCGATGCCTTAGGTTTAATTAGCGCGTCGTCTGCCAAAATATTAGGCATAACCGCGGGCCAATTGTCGGTGAATAGCGATGCCGATATTTGCGTATTTGATCCGTCGCTATACTGGAAAGTCGAGGCCGGCAATTTGAAAAGTCAAGGCAAGAACAGCCCGTTCACTGGTCTGGAAATGGCAGGCAAGGTCAAATACACCTTAGTCAACGGCCAATTGGTCTACCAAGCCTAGTCCTTAAACGACGTTTATCTGAGTTAAATCCGCCGCTGGCATCTGCGCTTTAGCTGCGTCAAAAGCCAATTTGATTTTTAAACGCAAATCGTTTTCCGAATCGGCGTTGAGTAAGGCATCCTCGTACGTAATTAAGCCGTCTGTGTATAAATTAAACAGCGCTTGATCCAAGGTTTGCATGCCAAAATCTTTGGCTTTTGCCATGCAGTCTTTGATAGCCTGCACGTCGCCTTTGGCAATTAAATCGGCTATCAAGGGAGAGTTGAGCATCACTTCCACCGCTGCTACTCGTCCTTTGCCTTGACTGAGTGGTATCAAGCGTTGCGCAACCATGGCTTTGGTATGCAAGGACAAATCCATTAACACTTGATTGCGCCTTTCTTCCGGAAAGAAATTCACGATACGGTCTATGGCCTGATGGGTGCTGTTTGCGTGCAAGCTCGCAATACACAAATGCCCGGTCTCAGCAAAAGCCAAAGCGTGTTCCATACTAAGCCTATCTCTAATGGCCCCTATGACCACAACATCGGGCGCTTGGCGCAAGGCGTTATTCAAGGCGCTAGGCCAATCATGGCTGTCCACACCCACTTCTCGTTGGCTCACTATGCATTGTTGATGCGCATGCAAAAACTCTATCGGATCTTCTATGCTGAGAATGTGCCCACTGCTATTGGCATTCAGGTAACCCACCATGGCAGCCAATGAACTGGATTTGCCGGATCCTGATCCGCCAACAAAAAAGATGAGACCGCGCTTGGCCAAGGCGATGTCTTTTACAACTGCAGGCAAACCCAGGCCCTCGAAGTCAGGAATGCTGGTCGCAATCATTCGAAATACCAAAGCAACCGCGCCACGCTGTATAAAGGCGTTAACCCTAAACCGCGACAAACCAGTGCGGCTGACGACAAAATTGCATTCTTGGCTAACTTCAAAATCAGCCAGTTGCTGCTCTGTCAACATGGCGCGAGCGATGGCTTGCGTTTGCAAGGAAGACAAAACTTGATTGCTGACTGGCGTGACTTTGCCATCGATCTTCATCGCCGGCGGGAAGCCACTGGTGATGAGCAAATCCGAGGCATTTTTTGCCATGGTTAAGCGCAATAAATCCAGTATAAATTTTTCTGCCTGATCTTTTTCCATGGTTTACCTAAAAGCTTACATGCTCATACTTAAGCAAAGATAGTATCTTTATTAGCGGCTTTGGACTTGGCCTCCGCTACTGAAATCAAGTTGCGTTTTACCAGTTCCTGCAGGCATTGATCCAGGGTTTGCATGCCTACGTTTTGCCCAGTTTGAATGGCGGAATACATTTGCGGCACCTTGGCCTCACGAATCAAATTGCGTATCGCTGGTGTCGCCAGCATGATTTCATGGGCAGCGACACGGCCCTGCTCGTCTTTGGTTTTACACAAGGTTTGCGATATCACCGCGCGTAAGGATTCCGACAACATGGAACGCACCATTTCCTTTTCTGCCGCCGGGAACACATCGATAATTCGGTCTATGGTTTTTGCCGCGGAACTGGTGTGCAAGGTAGCAAACACCATGTGCCCAGTCTCTGCTGCTGTCAAGGCCAAGCGTATGGTTTCCAGGTCACGCAATTCGCCAACTAAAATCACATCGGGGTCTTCACGCAAAGCCGAGCGCAATGCACTGCTAAAGGAATGGGTATGCGGGCCAACTTCACGCTGATTAATCAAACTTTTCTTAGGCGTATGGACAAACTCTATCGGGTCTTCCACGGTGAGGATGTGCGCGTAAGCTTTGTTGTTGATGTAATCAATCATGGCAGCCAAAGTGGTGGATTTCCCTGAGCCAGTCGGCCCAGTGATTAAACACAAGCCTCTAGGCTGATCGGCTATCTCTTTAAAAATGGCTGGGCAATTGAGCTCTTCCATGCTCAAGATTTGCGATGGGATGTTGCGAAAAACAGCGCCTGCGCCACGGTTATGATTAAAAGCATTGACGCGAAAACGGGCGAGATTGGCAATCTCAAAAGAGAAATCGCACTCCAAACTCTCTTCGTATTACTTGCGCTGGGTGTCGCTCATGATGTCGTAAATCATGGCTCTAACTTGCGCATGATCTAAAACCGGCAGGTTGATTTTTCGGATATCGCCGTGCACCCTAATCATGGGCGGCATGTCCGCAGATAGGTGCAAATCGGACGCTTGGTTTTTAACTGAAAATGCCAGTAAATCTGAAATGTCCACAAGCTGCTCCTGTTATAATTTACTGTAGATCGCGTCTAGCGATGCTTAACTTAACGCACTAATTACTGGTGCGGTCTGGCCCAGAAGCTGAACCAGCATGAGAATTTGATACTAAATGAATTATGACCTCAATTAGCAAGCGCTTGCAAGCTATTCTAAGCAGCATAGAATCGGCAAAGCAGCACGCCCATGTCGATCAAACCGTGCAATTGCTGGCCGTTAGCAAGGCCCAAGCAGCAGCAGCCATACGCGAGGCCTACGCGGCTGGGCAAAGGCAGTTTGGCGAAAACTACTTACAAGAAGCGCTAGACAAGCAAGCACAACTGAGCGATTTGGCCATCCTATGGCATTTTATTGGGCCCATACAAAGCAATAAAACACAATCAATAGCCCAGCATTTTGATTGGGTACACAGCGTAGACAGGCTAAAAATAGCACAGCGTTTAAATGACGCCAGAGCCAATATCAGCACCCCATTGCAAGTCTGCGTGCAAATTAACATCAGCAATGAAGCCAGCAAAAGCGGCGTATTGGTCGCCGATTTGCAAGCTACCGTAGCCGCCATCGCCAAACTGCCGCACTTGCAATTACGCGGCCTCATGGCCATTCCTGCACCGAGTCAAGACCTATCTGTACTACGCCAGCAGTTCAAACAAGTGCGGCAATGTTATGATAACTTGTTGGCGCTAGGCTACCAATTGGACACCTTATCCATAGGCATGTCGGATGATTATGCCGTGGCAATCGAACAAGGCGCCACAATAGTGCGCATCGGGTCCGCATTATTTGGTGCGAGAGCGAAGTAGCGTAATTACAGTAAAAGGGTTTAGAACAAAACATGAATCAAACTATGCACATTAGCTTTATTGGTGGCGGCAATATGGCCAGCGCCATCCTATGCGGCTTAAAAAAGCATGCGTTCAATATGAGTGCTATTTGCGTGGTGGAACCCGATGCCGATAAACGCGCCATGATGATCGAGCAATTTGGCGTGCAAACCGCAGCGCACATCAGCGACATGCCAAGCAGCGCTGCGCAAGTACTGGTTTTAGCCGTCAAACCGCAACAAATGCAAGCCGTGTGTGCTCAACTTAATGGCAAATTAGGCGCACCGCTCAAAGAGCACTTAATCCTTTCCATCGCTGCCGGCATACGCACCACGGATCTAGGCCGTTGGCTAAACGATCACCAAGCTATCGTCCGAGCCATGCCCAACACGCCTGCGCAGATTCAAGCCGGCGTCTCGGCCCTGTATGCCATGCCCAGCGTTAATGCGGCGCAGCGTGAGCAAGCGAGCAGCATATTGCAGGCAGTGGGCAGCAGCCTGTGGTTAGACAACGAGGAAAAAATGGATGCCGTCACCGCCATTTCTGGCAGCGGTCCCGCCTACGTGTTTTATCTAATTGAAGCCTTACAAGATGCCGCTATAGAACTGGGTCTTAGTCCAGAAGACGCCAAACTTTTAGCCCTGGAAACATTCACTGGCGCCAGCTTGCTGGCTAAGCAGAGCAAAACCGACATACAGGCGTTGCGTGCGCAAGTCACCTCCAAGGGCGGCACCACCGAACAAGGCATACTCAGTTTAGAATCCGCCCACATTAAAACCATTATTTTAGCCGCGGCCACCGCCGCCGCTAAGAAATCCAAAGCACTAGGGGACGAGCTTGCTGCTTAATGCCCTGTTGTTCTTAGTACACACCCTGCTGGGCTTATTGAGCGCCCTGTTTTTATTGCGCTTTTATTTTCAATTGTGCAAAGTGTCTTTCCAAAATCCCGCTGCGGAATGGGTGCTAGTCTTAAGTCAATTCGCAGTTAAACCTACCCGCCGCATCTTGAGTGTTTTTAAAAACTTTGGCCTCAGTCGAGTGGACCTATCGACCCTGCTGTTAGCCTACCTAAGCCAACTGACCTTATTTAGCCTGACTTTGTGGCTAAAAGACTTTCCCCTAATCGTCGCCGGCAGCCATGTCTGGCCTAAGCTTTTAGGCTTAGCCACGGTGGGGGTAATGAACATCAGCCTGAGCATTTTTTTGTACGCGGTCTTATTGCAAGCGGTGTTAAGTTGGCTCAATCCGCACACCGCATTAGCCCCATTATTAGGCTCGCTAACCGCACCCATACTGACTAAGATGCGGCTATTTATTCGACCCATAGGGCACATCGATATCAGTCCACTGGTTTTTGTAATCGGTGCGCAGTTGGTCTTGGCCACCCTACTCATGCCATTAGAAAACCATTTATTGGCTAATCTTTAGTCCGTCACACCCTGCCATGACCAACCCACCCTCTCCTGAAGAAGCCACGCAGACCCCCGCCACTGCGGCCAGCAGCTTGGGTATAAAATAAATGAGTATGCCCACTGGCGCGAAAGCTTAATTGCCACCATTAATGAATACATAGGCTGGTTAGATCAAGCTGGGCCTATGGATGCTGCCCAAGAATTACGCTTATTCGACATCAAAGAAACCTTAAAAAACGATCGCTTGCTACTGGCTTTTTTAGCGGAATTTTCCCGCGGTAAAACCGAAACCATCAATGCCTTATTTTTTGCTGATTTTAATCAACGTTTGCTACCCAGCGCACCTGGCCGTACTACCATGTGCCCCACGGAAATATTCGCTAATGGCGAGCCGGCTTACATACAACTGCTGCCTATAGAAACCAAATTCAGCAATGCCAGCTTAAGCGAACTAAAAAGCCAGCCCGAGCTGTGGCAAAAATTTCTGCTGGACACACAATCAGCCGATGCCATGAAGCAAACCTTAAGCGCCTTAATTGAAAAAACCAGCGTGGATGTGGCCACGGCCAAATCTCTAGGTTTTTGGCATGAGGACGACCCGGCCATGCAAAAGCGGCTAGGTGAAAAAGGCACGGTGGATATACCCATGTGGCGCCACGCCATGATTAACTACCCACACCCCTTGTTGCAAAAAGGCTTGGTAGTAATTGACACCCCGGGCTTAAACAGCATGGGCGCCGAGCCCGAATTGACTTTAAACATTATCCCCAATGCGCATGCGGTGTTGTTTTTAACGGCAATAGACAGCGGCATCACCAAATCCGACATGCAAATATGGTCAGACTACGTCAAAAACCGAGCCAGTCATAAATTGGTACTGCTAAACAAAATTGACATGCTGTGGGACGGCCTAGAGAGCGACGCAGAAGTGAGCACTATGGTGCAGCAACAAATTGAGCACACGGCAAAGCAATTGGATTTAGATGCCAAGCGGATTTTTGCCATCTCCGCACAAAAAGCCTTGTTGGCTAAAATTAAACATGATACAAAACTACTGCAACGCAGCGGCATAGACGCATTGGAAGATGCCTTAGCCAATCAACTGATTAAATCCAAGCATGAAATTTTAGGACGCGCCATCGTGACCGAATGCGCCAACATGATCGCGCTGTCGCAAAAAGTCGCGGACATGCGAGTCAAGCAAGGTCAACTGCAACTCAAAGAATTGTGTCAAATGCAAAACCAACAGGCAGACAGCACCCAAGAAATTCTGCTGCAAGTCACCACGGAGCGTAAACGCTACGACGCATCGGTGTTGACCTTCAATCAAGGTGGCGAAAAGATTAAACGCCTCAGTGATAAGTTGCTGCTGCAACTCAGTACCGGGTACTTAAACAGCACCTTGGAGCAAAGCAAACAAGACATGGGCGACAGTTGGACCACCATCAGCTTAAATAGAAGCATGCGCACGCTGACCAAACAAGCCATACAACTGGCGCAAGAAATTAAACAAAATGGCGATTTAATCAAACAAGAAGCCGACCATTTATACCAATTATTTTGCCGCGAGCATGGCTTTGCAAAGAGTGTAGCCATGCCACTGAATATGGACACCTTTATCAATAGCATGCAATCCCTGGAAAAAATTACCAACGACTTTTGCCTGGATCCAATTAATGTACTGACAGAAAAACGGTTTTTAATCCGGCGTTTTTACCATGGTCTTGGTGCGCAAATTCAAGCGGCATTTGAACAAGCGCAGTTAGATTGTTCACTGTGGTTAAACGTGGTGATAGGCGAGCTTAAAACACAAATTAACGAGCATAAAAAATCACTGGACCAGCGCGCCGACGCCTTAATGGCATCGCACAACCACGCCGAAATCACCGAAAAAAATCTGGCTGCAACGGAAAAAGATCTGGCTAAGCTGAGCCATCAAGCCCAACAGCTGGATAGCCTATTGTTGAAGCTGATGCGTTCCGCCAAATTTCATCAAGAGCCAAGCTCATCAGCAAGCTAAGCGTCTTTACATCAAAATAATATCAAACGATTCTTGACTGTAGTTGGCTTCCACCTGCAAGGAAATCTGCTTGCCGATAAAGTCAGATAAATTGGCCAAACTTTGCGACTCCTCATCCAACAGCATGTCTATGACTTTAGGCGCTGCCAGCACCCTAAGTTCTCTGGCATTAAACTGCCGCGCCTCCCTTAACAACTCGCGTAATATCTCGTAGCAAACGGTTTGAGCGGTCTTTAATTCGCCGCGCCCTTTGCAGCTGGCACAAGTCTCACACAGCACGTGCGCCAAGCTTTCACGAGTGCGCTTACGCGTCATTTCAACCAAGCCCAAAGGCGTAAATCCATTCACCCCGGTGCGCGCACGATCGCGCGCCACGGCTTTTTGCAACTCGTCCAATACGGCTTCGCGCTGACTGTCTTCATCCATATCAATAAAATCAATGATGATGATGCCGCCTAAATTGCGTAAACGTAATTGCCTAGCAATGGATTGGGCCGCTTCTAAATTGGTTTTAAAAATGGTGTCAGACAGGTTCTTGCCACTGACGAAGCTCCCGGTATTGACGTCTACCGTGGTTAAAGCTTCCGTTTGATCGAAAATTAAATAGCCGCCGGATTTTAACTCGACCTTGCGCGACATGGCTTTTTCAATTTCCTGCTCTATGCTGTACAAATCAAACAAGGGCCGCTCGCCTTGGTAATGCACTAATTTGTTCAATGCCGCCAGGGCGTATAAATTAGCAAAGTCGACTAGTTTTTGAAAGGTCTCACTGGAGTCGATGCGGACCATGGCCGTTTCTGCAGAAAAGACATCGCGTAGCACCCGCATGGGCAAATTCAAATCCTGAAATATCAAGGTGCGATCTGGCACGGCGGTGCTTTTAGCCAGGATATGCTGCCAAGTTTTAGTTAAATAATCTATGTCAGCCAACAACTCTTCGTCGGTCGCGGTTTCAGACATGGTGCGTATGATGTAGCCACCGACACGCTGCTCTGGCAACAACCCGAGCAAGCGCTGTTTCAATTGCTCGCGCTCCGCCTCATCCTCTATGCGCTGCGACACGCCTATGTGCTCTTGTTGTGGCAAATACACCAAAAATCGGCCAGCTATGCTAATTTGCGTGGTCAACCTAGCACCCTTGGTGCCTATCGGCTCTTTGATGACTTGCACCATTAAAGATTGGCCTTCATGCAACACAGCCTGAATGGGCAACTGCGTTTCGGACTGGCCGCATTCAAATATATCGCCGGCATGCAAGAATGCCGCCCGCTGCAGGCCTATTTCCACAAAGGCAGACTGCATGCCGGGCAATACTCGGCACACCACACCACGGTAGACGTTGCCAACCAAGCCCAGCGAGGAACTGCGTTCAATTTGCAATTCCTGCACCACGCCATTCTCCATCATGGCAATGCGCGTCTCTTGTGGCGTTACATTAATTAATATCTCTTCGCTCAATTGGCTTCTCTTTTAATTTAATTCATCTGCATTAAAACGGGAATGCGTTTTAATGTTCAAGTCTACAGGACACTCAAGCCCTGGCCACGCAACAATGCGGCTGTTTCGTACAAAGGCAAACCCATTACCCCAGAATAACTGCCTTCTATACGCTTAATCCAAGCCGCGGCTAAGCCCTGTATGCCATAGCCGCCGGCTTTATCTTGCCATTCGCCACTGGCTAGGTAAGCGTCGATTTGCGCCACTGACAGCGTCATCATTTCAACATGGGTGCAAGAGTAGGCCAATTCAATTTTCTGATTAAGCAGCAATGCCACGGCCGTATGCACCTGATGCACGCTGCCAGACAAACCAGCTAACATCGCTCGCGCATCGGCCTCGTCCGCTGGCTTACCTAACAACTGTGAACCCAATGCCACCGTGGTATCGGCCGCCAATATGGCTGGCGCGCTATCGGCTAAGTCAAGTAAGCGGCCAGCGGCTAAGGCTTTTTGTTCCGCCAATCTTTGCACGTAAGCCGCGGCCTGTTCGCCTGCAAGTGGGGTCTCATCGATATCGGCAGGCTTGATAACACAGCCCCAGCCAAGCTGACTTAGAAGCTCGACCCGTCGCGGGCTGCGCGAGGCTAAGTATAGCGTGTTGCCTGTATTGATTGCTGCCTTGTTATTCACACCGCTAAGTCCATGTATGCATTAAAGCGCAATCTTAACAAAGCTTTAGCGCTATCTGTGACTATTTTATGCCGGGTGCAGACAAAACAGAATAAGACCAGGCCTAACTGGACAAATGCATGCATGGCCTTAGTTTGAGTTAAAATAAGCAATCTTTAATGAACACACAGCCTATTATGCAATGGATGCCCCATGCCACGGTCGCGGCGATTGTAGAAGATCAAGGTAAATTTTTACTGGTCGAGGAAGAAACCGATCGCGGTAATCGTTACAACCAACCGGCTGGCCACTTAGAGGACAACGAAAGCTTGCTAGCCGCGGTAGTACGAGAAACCATGGAAGAAACCGCCTACACCTTTCACCCTGAGGCCCTACTTGGCATTTACCATTGGAAACACGAACACAACGACAGCACCTACTTGCGTTTCGCCTACATAGGCCGTGTCAGCAATCATCAACCGACTCAAGCGTTGGATGAAGGCATCGTTCGCAGCGTATGGATGACGGTAGAAGAAATGCGCGAACAAGCCATGCTGATGCGCAGCCCGCAAGTTTTAAAATGCGTGGAAGATTATTTGGCTGGCAAACGCTACCCACTGGAAGCAATCACGCATTTATAAGTACTAGCAACAAGCTAGGCGCTTACAATAGCTAAAGACACAAGATGAATTTAAATAAACAGCAAAAGAAAAAAGTAGTAGTGGGTCTGTCTGGTGGCGTGGACTCATCGGTAACGGCCTTGCTGCTAAAACAGCAGGGTTATGAGGTAACCGGTCTATTCATGAAAAACTGGGAAGACGACGACACCGATGAATACTGCTCCAGCAAACAAGACTTGCTTGATGCCGTCGCCGTCGCCGATAAAATTGGCATAGACATTGAGGCAGTTAACTTTAGTACCGAGTATAAAGATCGCGTGTTCGCTAATTTTTTAAGCGAATACCAAGCGGGGCGCACGCCCAATCCAGATATTTTATGTAATGCAGAAATAAAATTTAAAGCGTTTTTAGACCACGCCATGGGTTTGGGTGCCGATTTAATTGCCACCGGCCACTACGCAAAAGTTAGAGAAAACCCACTCAAACCTGGTTTATTTCAATTATTAAAAGCCGATGACGGCAGCAAAGACCAAAGTTATTTTTTATATAGACTCAATCAAGCTCAACTCAGCAAGACCTTATTCCCACTGGGCGCTTTGCTAAAACGCGAAGTGCGGGAAATTGCCCGTCAAGCAGGTTTAATTAACGCCGACAAAAAAGATTCCACCGGCATTTGCTTTATAGGCGAACGGCCTTTCCAAGCTTTTCTTAGCCAATATTTACCGCGCCAACCAGGCGACATAAAAACAGCCGAAGGCAAACGGGTCGGGCGCCACGATGGGCTCATGTATTACACCTTGGGCCAACGCCAAGGTTTAAAAATAGGCGGCAGTCGCGATAGCAACGGCGAACCGTGGTTTGTCGCTGGCAAAGACATGGAAAACAATGTATTAACCGTCGTTCAAGGGCATGACCACCCTTTATTACTAAGCGACGGTTTGCTCGCCAAGCAATTAAGCTGGATAGATCCGCAAGCGCCTGAACGGAACTGGGTGTACGGTGCCAAAACCCGTTACCGTCAAGCCGATGCACCTTGCGAGATAGAGCGCTTGGGCACGGACGAAGTGGAAATCAAATTTGGGCAAAAACAATGGGCCGTCACCCCAGGGCAATCGGCAGTGGTTTATGAGAGCAATGTTTGCCTCGGCGGTGGCATCATTACCAGCGCCACGCCCGCTTAAGCTTAGCTAATACGGACTGGGCTCACTGCCAGCAAAAGACGGGCGTGCTTGCAAGCACAGATGCAAGCGATGTAAATTCGGGTATTGTGCGGCGAGGTCGATTTGCTTAGCAAACCGCATGGTGACATAAGCCAGCATGCAAGCCACGGCAATGTCTGCCAAGCTGAATGCATTATCTACACACCAGTTACGATCGGCCAAGTCGTCGTTCAACACGCTTAAGCCGCGGCTGACTTTATCCATCTGCTTAATCACCCATGCCGCATCTTTTGTTGCTTCGGCTTTACGCTGCTCCAGCATGATGGCCACTGCCGCATCGCATACCCCATCGGCCAACGCCTCCCAGCGACGCACGCTAATTTTTGCTAAGGCGGCTTGCGGAATCAACTTATTCGAGGCCGAGCAATCATCAAAATACTCAACAATCACTCTGGAATCGAAGAGACTGCTGCCGTCACGCAAAATCAACACCGGCACTTTAGCCAACGGGTTGTATAGTTTAACCGGGCAATCTGGGTCGGCTAACACCACTTGTTGCATGTCCAGCGACAGGCCTTTTTCTATGGCAACGATACGAACCTTACGGGCATAAGGGCTATTAACGGTATACAAAAGTTTCATGCTATTGCTTGGCCTGTAGTGTAAAAATTGTCTGCCCTGGCATTATAATGCAAGCTAGGTCGACCTTAATAAAGCAAGCCTAGCTTACTCAACTTTTTTAGCCACACCCAAACAATCATGATTGCTGCCCCAAGCCACCCTTCTGTGCCAAACTGCGAACTGATGGCCTCCATCAAGCAACAAGTGCAATCCGCTATCGCAGAAGATGTCGGCTCAGGGGATTTAACGGCACAACTGGTGCCGTCCGGGCAAACCGCCAAAGCCAGTATTATTGCGCGTGAAGCAGCGGTCATTTGCGGCATAGACTGGGTCAACGCCTGCTTTACTGAAATAGACCCAAATGTAAAAATTGATTGGCTAGTGGAGGAAGGCGCTGAAGTTAAGGTGGATCAAATTTTATGCGAAATATCTGGCCTAGCCAGGTCCATTTTAACGGCCGAGCGTTGCGCACTGAATTTTTTGCAAACCTTATCCGCTACCGCCACCCAAACCCGTCACTACGTAAAAGCCATAGCCGGCACCAAGAGCCAAATTTTAGACACGCGCAAAACCATACCCAACTTAAGGTGGGCGCAAAAATACGCCGTCACCGTTGGCGGCGGCAAAAATCAGCGCTTAGCCTTGTACGACGGCATATTAATCAAAGAAAATCACATAGCCGCAGCCGGCAGCATAGCTGCTATCCTCAAGCAGGCCCTGGCTTTAAACAGCAATAAGAGCATACAAATAGAAGTTGAGAACTTAAGCCAACTAGCAGAAGCCTTGCAAGCAGGCGCCAGCAGCATTTTGTTGGACAACTTCAATCTAGACCAATTACGGGCCGCCGTTAAGCTTAATCAAGAATCGGCTGAGCAGGCTGTGCTTGAGGCGTCAGGCGGCATAAGCTTGGAAAATGTTAGAGAGATCGCCTTAACCGGAGTCGATCGCATCTCCATAGGCGCCATCACAAAAAACTTACAGGCCGTGGATTTATCCATGCGCTTTCATGGCTAAGCCATGCTTAAGCACCATTAAGCCATCCAACAGCCTATAAATCGCCTACCCAAGCGCCGCTGTCCTTGACCAAATAGGCTCAAACCGTTATGGTATAGGGTTGGTGTATAAATAGATAAAAAACGCGCTAAAACCGAATAAAAACAAACGCTAATTTAGCGCGGACAGAATAATTGAAGCAAAAAAAACAAGCATGGGCAAAAGCATGGAAAAAAGTTCTAAAAAGATTACCGGCGCAGAAATTTTAATACGCTGCCTGCATGAAGAACAGGTTGAATTTGTATTTGGCTACCCTGGTGGCGCCGTCTTGCATATATACGACGCGATTTTTCACCAAGATAAATTCAAGCACATCTTGGTTAGGCATGAACAAGCCGCGCTTCATGCTGCCGACGCCTATTCACGTTCAACAGGCAAAGTAGGCGTTGCGCTGGTCACGTCCGGCCCAGGTGCAACCAATGCCGTTACTGGTATTGCAACGGCTTACATGGACTCTATTCCCATGGTCATCATCAGCGGTCAAGTACCGACTTACGCCATAGGCGAAGACGCCTTCCAAGAATGCGACACCGTTGGCATTACTCGCCCATGCGTTAAACACAACTTCTTGGTTAAAGACGTCAAAGACATCGCCGCCACCATGAAGAAAGCATTTTATGTAGCCTCAAGCGGCCGACCAGGTCCAGTATTGGTAGACATTCCCAAGGACATCACGGCCGATTTGTGTCAATTTGACTACCCTGAAACGGTGCAAATGCGCTCCTACAATCCGGTAACAAAAGGGCATTTAGGTCAGATCAAAAAAGCCTTGAAATTATTAAGTGAAGCCAAGCGCCCCATGGTCTATTCGGGTGGTGGCGTCGTACTTGGTGATGCGGCTGAGCATTTGATCAACTTGATACAAGCGCTAGGCTTGCCCATCACCAGCACCCTAATGGGTCTAGGTGGCTTCCCCGCTTCCGATAAAAAGTTTTTGGGTATGCTAGGCATGCACGGCACCTATGAAGCCAACATGGCCATGCAAGAATGCGACGTATTGCTTGCCGTAGGCGCGCGCTTTGATGACAGGGTGATAGGCAATACCGCCGATTTTTTATCCAAGCCACGCACTATTATCCATATAGACATTGACCCCGCATCCATATCAAAACGGGTGAAAATTGACGTACCCATCGTCGGCGACGTCAAATCCGTGTTGGCCGACATGAACGAACTGATCGCTACGGAAAAACCCCAACAAAATACCGCTGCCCTGAATGCTTGGTTCGAACAGATCCAGACTTGGCGCGCTAAAAAATGCATGAATTTTGCCCAAAGTGACGAATTCATCAAACCGCAATACGTGATTCAAAAATTACATGAAGTGACTAAAGGTGAAGCTTTTGTTACTTCTGACGTGGGTCAGCATCAAATGTGGGCGGCGCAATATTATAAGTTTGACCAGCCACGCCGCTGGATTAATTCCGGTGGCTTAGGCACCATGGGCGTTGGTCTGCCCTATGCCATGGGCGTGCAGTTTGCTCATCCGAATGCACAAGTAGCCTGCGTGACCGGCGAGGGCAGCATACAAATGAACATCCAGGAGCTTTCAACCTGCGCCCAATACCACTTGCCGATCAAAGTCATCATGCTCAATAACCGTTATTTAGGCATGGTGCGTCAATGGCAAGAGTTTTTCTATGAGAACCGCTACTCCGAATCTTACATGGACAGCTTACCTAACTTCGTCAAGCTCGCCGAGGCATACGGCCATGTTGGCATGCAAATCACCAAACCTGGCGACGTGGAAGCAGCCCTAAAAGAAGCCTTTGCCATGAAGTCGCGTTTTGTCTTCATGGATTTTATTACCGATCAAAAAGAGAACGTGTTCCCCATGATACAAAATGGCAAGGGCTTGTCTGAAATGATTTTAGCGGAGGACCTATAAGATGGCGACACAGTCTGCACGTCACATTATTTCACTGCTAATGGAAAATGAATCGGGCGCTTTATCCAGGGTAGCCGGCTTATTCTCTGCACGTGGCTACAACATTGAATCACTAACGGTTGCCGCCACCGAAGACCAAACCTTGTCACGCATGACCATAGTAACCACCGGATCTGAAGCGGTCATAGAACAAATTATTAAGCAATTAAACAAACTGGTGGACGTAGTCAAAGTACTGGATTTAAACGATGGAAAATTCATTGAACGTGAATTGATGTTAGTTAAAGTCAAAGCCACCAGTGCATTTAGAGAAGAAATGAAGCGCATGAGCGACATATTCCGTGGCCGTATTATCGATGTGGCCGACGGCAGCTTTACCATTGAGCTTACCGGCTCAGGCAATAAGCTTGATGCTTTTATCGAAAGTTTAGATAAAGCAGCGATCCTAGAAACCGTGCGCACTGGCGCGTCGGGCATAGGTCGAGGTGACAGAATTCTGAAAGTTTAAGTTTTAAAACCCCCTTATATTTATTAAGCAATTGCATAGAAAGGCGACACAAAATGAAAGTTTATTACGATAAAGACGCGGACCTTGGTTTAATTAAAGGCAAAAAAGTAACCATCGTTGGCTTCGGCTCACAGGGCCATGCGCATGCCGCCAACCTAAAAGACAGCGGCGTTAACGTCACCATAGGTTTACGCAAGGGCGGCAGCTCCTGGGCAAAAGCCGTGGCTGCTGGTCATAATGTTTTAGAAATTGCCGAAGCCACCAAACAAGCCGATGTCGTCATGCTGTTATTGCCTGACGAAACCATGCCACAAATTTTTGATGCGGACGTAGCAGCCAATTTGAAGCAAGGCGCTACACTGGCCTTTGCTCATGGCTTTAACATTCATTACAACCAAATCACACCAAGAGCCGACTTGGACGTCATCATGATTGCCCCTAAAGGCCCAGGCCACACCGTGCGTTCAGAATACTTAAAAGGCGGCGGCGTGCCTTCATTAATTGCGGTTTATCAAGATAAATCTGGCAAAGCAAAAGCCTTGGCCTTGTCTTATGCAGCGGCTAACGGCGGCACCAAAGGCGGCGTCATTGAAACCGATTTCCGTGAAGAAACTGAAACAGACTTGTTCGGCGAACAAGCCGTGTTGTGTGGTGGCGCGGTTGAATTGGTGAAAGCCGGTTTTGAAACTTTGGTTGAAGCAGGCTATGCGCCTGAAATGGCTTACTGTGAATTCTTGCACGAACTTAAATTGATCGTGGATTTAATGTACGAAGGCGGCATTGCCAACATGAATTACTCCATTTCAAATAACGCAGAATACGGTGAATACGTAACAGGTCCAAAAGTCATCAATGACGAATCACGTTACGCCATGCAAGAATGTTTAGCTAACATTCAAAACGGCGAATACGCGAAACGCTTCATATTAGAAGGCCGCACCAACTACCCAGAAATGACAGCTCGTCGTCGTTTGAATGCAGCTCATCCAATTGAGCAGGTAGGCGGCCAATTGCGCGCCATGATGCCCTGGATTGCTAAAAACAAATTAGTAGACCAAGCCAAAAACTAAGGTAGCAATAGGTCTGTAGACTTTAAGCTAGGCGGGAAGTGTTGATTGCCTCCCGCCTTTTTTATTAGGGGTTGCCATGAATTTAGCCGTACTGTCTCAATACGTCTTGCCCAAACAAGCCATCACTGCGCTTGCCGGCAAATTAGCCCACCTCCAGGGAGGCCGATTAACGGCAGCCGTGATAAGCTGGTTTGTGCAACGCTACCAAGTCAACATGACGGAAGCGCAGAACCCAGACATACTAGCTTACAAAACCTTTAATGCCTTTTTTACGCGCGCACTCAAACCGGGGGCGCGCCCCTTGGCCTCGGCTGACTTTATCAGCCCGGTTGATGGGCGCATCAGCCAACTGGGTCGCATTGATATCGATCAACTGTTTCAGGCCAAAGGCCATAGCTACTCAACAACGGCTCTATTAGGCGGCAATAAAAACCTGGCTAAAAAATTTGAAAATGGGCAATTTGCTTGCCTGTACTTAAGCCCCAAAGACTACCATCGCATCCACATGCCATGCGACGGTAGCTTAAGAAGCATGACTTACGTGCCCGGCGCCTTATTTTCAGTCAACCCCACTACGGCTGAAGGTGTGCCAGGTTTGTTTGCTCGTAATGAGCGGGTGGTGTGTGAATTTAGCTCCGCCCAGCATGGCTTGTTTATCATGGTCTTAGTCGGAGCGACCGTCGTAGGCAGCATGGCCACGGTCTGGCACACTAGCCAAAACGGCATCATAAACCCACCACGCAGCCGTAAACCACAATGCTGGTTTTACGACAATAAAAACATTACATTAAGGCAAGGCGATGAGATGGGCCGCTTTTTACTCGGCTCCACGGTGGTGATGCTATTCGAAAAAGACGCACTGGCATTCAATGCCGAATGGCAAGCGGCGCGCCCGATTAAAATGGGCGAATTGATGGGCAATAAAAAATTAGCTAATTAGCTCTAAGCCACTACTTAGCTGGCTTGTGGTGCAAATGGGCGGCCAACTCATTGAGCGCAGACTCGTAAACCCCACGCTTAAATTCAATCACGTCTTCTAAAGGCACCCAGTATTCAGCCCATCGCCAAGCATCAAATTCAGGATGCTCACTGGCACGCAATGACACATCGCTGTCACGCCCAACCATACGCAATAAATACCAAATTTGCTTCTGGCCTTTATAGCTACCGCGGTATTCCCGCTTAATCCATGAGCTCGGTACCTCGTAGCGCAACCAATCTTTGGTACGGCCTAAAATCTGCACGTGCTGAGGCGCCAAACCGACTTCTTCCATCAGTTCGCGGTACATGGCCTGCTCCGGACTTTCGCCTTGATTGATGCCACCTTGAGGAAATTGCCAAGCATGTTCACGAATACGCTTGGCCCAAAAAACCTGATTGCTGGCATTACATAAAATAATGCCTACATTCGGGCGAAACCCGTCTCGATCTAACATAAGGTTATACTGCCTAAATTATTTACTGCAATTTTTTCATATTTTGCACATTATTGAAAGCAACCATTTACGTATAATAGCCAAGCCTATGAATACACTAGCAATTAAAATTTTCGACTTTATGGCTGCTAGGCAGATTTTGTTTTGCCGCCTGTTGTACTGCACACTACTTTTAATCACGCCGCCAAGCCTGGCGCGTGACATGACATCGTATGCTTACATAACCAACCAGGGCGAAGACACGGTATCGGTCATCGATACAGCAAAAAACAGCGTCAGTCTAACCATAGCCGTTGGCAAAGGGCCAGTGGGCATTGCTGTCTCAGCAAGCATGCAGCGCGTTTACATTGCCAATGTTGAAAGCCAAGAAATCAGCGTAATCAACACGCAGAACAACAGCGTGATACAAACAATAAAGATTAATGGCGCGCCTGTCGGCTTAGCGCTATCGCCAGACAACGCTACCCTGTATGTTGCTGATTGGTTTGCTAATAAAGTGTTGGCCATTAGCACCCATCTGCCAACCATGCTAGGCGAGCTCAACGTGGGCGACGCACCAGCCGGCTTAGCAGTCAGCCCAAATAACAAATGGTTGTATATTGCCAATCGCGACAGCGATGACATTGCCATCGTCGACACCGCCAGTTTGAGCATAAAAAAACGCATCAAAGTCGGCGCACACCCTTTTGGCTTATCGTTAAGTAACAGCGGGGATTTATTAGTAAGCGTCAACGTAAGAGACGACAGCGTTAGTCTAATTAACACTAAAACTTACGGTCAGCAAACAATCAAGGTGGGCTACCACCCATACTGCGCAGCCATCACCGCCGACGAAAAATTGCTTTTCGTGAGCAACACCCAAGACGACAGCGTGTCGGTGATAGACCTGGCTAGCCATAAAATCATCAAGACCATTGCTGTAGGCAGCACCCCAGAAGGCATCAGCATGGACCCAATTAATCAACGTGCCTACGTAGCCAACTGGGGCAGCAATAACGTCAGCGTAATTGACGTTAACAGTCTGCAAGTGTTGGCCACCGTCAAAACCGGTGAAAAAAGCCGCGCTTTTGGCCAGTTCATCTTATTAAGCCCTTAATATCAGTCTTATCGAAGCAAGGTTTAAACACTGAGGTGTTTTTAAAAAGCCTTGTTCTCAATTATAATGAAGCCTTGTATAAATCAATCACTCTCTGCTTGAGAGCCACGGAGAAATAAAAAAATGAAAAAGATTTTAGCCCTTTTAACTTTGAGCTTGAGCATCAGCCTATTGCCTAACTTAGCTAGCGCGCACGGTCCATCGCCACAAAAAGTTGAAAAAAGCGTCACCATCAAAGCCGACCCAGCTAAAGTTTGGGCTACCGTTAAGGACTTCGGTACCGCTCACCTATGGTTACCAGGCGTGGCTGGCACCAAATTAGAAAAAGTCGGCGAAGACACTTTTAGAACCTTAAGCTTCAAAAGCGGTGGTAACGTCTACGAAAAATTACGCGGTATCGACAACGACAGCATGCGCCTCAAATACGAGATTGTTTCTGGCACCCTACCGCTGACTGATTTTAATGGCAGCATGACCGTGACCAAAGGCCCTGGTGCTGGCGAAAGCACGGTCACCTGGGTAGGTCGCTTCTACCGTTTATACAAATTAAACCCACCTATTCCTGAAGGCCAAGATGACGCGACTGCGGTCAAAGCCATCAACGATATTTTTGATGCCGGCTTAGCTAACTTAAAAAAAGTAAGCGAAACAGCGAAATAATAAATTTCGCCCAATGCCAATTAATGCATGCAAAATAATGTTAAATGAGGCAATATAGGTGACACGGTCATGGGTAAAACACCATCTGCGGCAATGAAGTTGCTTAAATCCTAGTTAAGCTTGTGTGCATTTAATTCTAATAAAGGAATGACAATGAAAAATCAACAACAAGGTTTCACCTTAATTGAATTAATGATAGTGGTAGCAATCATTGGTATTTTGGCCGCCGTAGCGATTCCGCAATACGGCAACTAGGTGTCTCGTACCTGTGCGGCCGCAGCGATGGCCGAACTGGCTTCCACTAAAACAGCGGTTGCAATGTGCGCGCAAGAACTTGGCTCATTGGCCGATTGTGATGCAGGTTCTAATGGCGTACCTACCTTAGCCACAACGGCTAACATCACAGCCATAACCCCAGTAGCAAATGGCGTTATTTCAGTCACAACGTCCGCCACTCCGGCAGATGGCACCGCCTTAACCATAGTGGATACGCCCACTACGCCAGCTGGCGGCGCCAACATGCTATGGACGAATACAGGCACAGTCTGCAATGCAGTTCAAGGCTTAAAAGTTGGTCAAGGTGATTGCCAGCCTGCCCCAGCAACTTAATTGACTACAGCGTAGCGCTGATGCAATTCATTTAAATCCAAGCGCTGTAGCACAATAAAAAAGCCCTCAAATGAGGGCTTTTTTATTGCATGTCCCAAGCATCTTTTAACCCGCTTATTTTTCACTAAAATTAGCCACCCCATCCCAATCGGCCGCAGGCGGATTCGCCATAAAGTACGCTATGCGCTCCATGTAAATGATGTAGAGACGGCATAATGGCTGGGCTTGAGCTAAGCTTTTAAATAAAGCCTCGGCCTGCGGCCAAGCTTGATTACGGTATGCCGCGAGTGCCGTTTGGTATTGCTGCAGACCGGCCAGCATAGGCTCACCCACCTCTGTCTTTGCCCCTATCACCTCATAAATCGCCAGTGGTTTTTCTCTACCTTTAACCCGGACTCTGTCTAGCTCTCTGTAAACAAAATCCGGCGCCAACACTTTGGTGTCTTCACTAACAATGATACTAACTGCATAATATTTTGTTAACGCCTCTAGGCGCGAGCCCAAATTAACTGCGTCACCCAATACGGTGTAAGCCATACGAAATGTCGAGCCCATGTTACCCACCACCATGTCGCCGCTATTAAGTCCTATGCCTATGCGTATAGCCGGCCAGCCTTGTGCAGCAAATTCATCTTGCAAGCGCGCCAAGCCATCGGTCATGGCTAAGGCAGCCTGCACCGCATGCGTCGCATGCTGATTATCAGCCACAGGGGCACCCCAAAACGCCATGATGGCATCGCCCATGTATTTATCTATGGTGCCTCGGTGATGATGAATAGCCTCTGTCATCGGGCTGAGAAAGCGATTCATCAGCAGACTCAGCTGCTCGGGCGCCATCCCTTCGGCGATGCAGGTAAAGTCACGTACGTCTGTAAATAACACCGTCATATGTCGACTTTGGCTAGCTAAACTATAACTGTTGGGATTTTGAGCCATTTCATCCACTAATTCCGGCGGGATGTACAAGCCAAATAAACGACCCAATTGGCGTTTAAGCCGTGACTCAAAAAAGAAACCGTAAGCCATATTAAAAAAGTACAGCGCGCTTATCGTCACCAGCAAAGCAGCCAAAGGCAGCGCCAAATTGCCAAACTGCCAGGCCAGCCAATTTAAGCCCAAGAGCAGACCTAGGCAGAGCGCAGTGAGCAGCGTGGCCGCAGTGGGGCTTAAGTTAGGCAAGCTTAAAGCCAGCAGGCTTCCCACTAACAAAAGCAATATAAACTCTATGCCTTGGGTATAGGCCGGGTTTTGTTTGATGTTGCCGTCCAATATGCCGGCCACCATGTTGGCGTGCACCTCCACCCCAGGATAGACATTTTGCATGGGTGTGGCACGTAAATCCATCAAGCCGGCAGCGGTTGTGCCCAGCAAGACTATTTTATTTTTAAGCATAGCCTGATCCACTTTATTTGACATCACGTCAGTAGCAGACACGTAGCGGAAACTGCCTTGTGCCCCACGGTAGGGAATCAATGCGGCCATGTCATTGTTAACTGGGATGCGATTTTTACCGATACGCAGTTCCTCAGCATCGGCATCCACGGCAAGGGCTGGCTTAGTTGAGCGAGCGCCAGCAGGCTCATTGGCCGCTCGGGCTACAGCACTGGCAAAGGCTTCGTAAACTTGATCATGGTATTGCACCAACATCGGCAGCCTACGGGAAATGCCGTCTTGATCTGGGCTGGCATTAAAATGGCCAGCGGCATAGGCTTGCGCTTGCAAATTGGCTAAATTGGACGTGTAGCCGCTGGCCTGCATTAAGCTAACTGGCTGCTCCTTAAAGTCAGCTGCCGGCAAAATTGGTGCAGGCAAGGTGCCGACTTTCGTTTCCCCTTCTTGCAAAAATACATAAGCCAACACCACTTTACGGTTTTTTAAACTGTTGGCGAACAATTGGTCGTAGTCCAAACTAGGGCTTAATTTTTCTATGGCCGCACGCAAACCCTGATCTTGCCTAAAGTGCTCACGTTGCATGGCTTGCATGCCTTGCAAGCCCGAACTTAAGTCGGGCTCGGCAAACACCGCATCCATCCCTAACACCCGAACCTGATAATCGTCGAACAAGCGATCGACTAAATGCGCCAACTTATTTCTAGACCAAGGCCAATGCCCCTGCTGTTTAAGGCTTTTTTCATCAATATCAACAATGACAATGCGCTCATCCAGACTATTGGGCATAGTCATATTGAGCCTGGTGTCGTAGCTCCATAACTCCAACTTAGTGACCGGCGACAGGGGCAGCACGCCACTGACGTGCAGCAACATCAGCAACACGATGAGCAAGCCTATCAATGCACGAATAGTGTGTCGCTTGCTAGAGAATTTCAAGGTAGGCATAGGGCTTAAAGTTAGGCAGGTAAGTTAATGGTTTAGCGTGAAGACTAATGCTATTATTTGTCTGATTGGAACAGCATAATGCATATCCAAATTATTTAATAGCCAAGCCCAAAAACGGCTTGCTGCCTTTTTAAAATAGATGACAGCCATGCAAGCACAAGCCCCTTTAGAATTAATTCGTGGCGACAGCAATGACGTCCGCGCCAGCGTAATTTGGCTGCATGGCCTTGGGGCAGACGGTTACGATTTTGCCCCCGTGGTGGACATGTTAAACCTAGCCCAGGTCCGTTTTATTCTTCCGCATGCGCCGTCCATGGCGGTGACGCGCAACAATGGCTACGTCATGCCGGCCTGGTATGACTTATATTCCCCCAGCGAGTCGCAACAAGAAGACCAAGCTGGCATAAGGCGCAGTGAAGACTACTTAAACAGTTTGATAGAAAACGAAATCAAGCGTGGCATAGCCAGCGATAAAATTGTACTGGCGGGCTTTTCCCAAGGCGGGGCTATCGCCTTGCATAGCGCCACTCGCTACCCCAAAAAATTAGCCGGTGTGCTCGCCCTGTCCACTTACTTGCCCCTTAAACCGGCCTTAGCAAAAGAAGCCCATGTCGCCAATCTAGCGACGCCCATCTTTATGGCGCACGGCAAATCCGATGACATCATCAGCTTAGAAAGAGCCCTAGCATCACTCTCCATTTTGCAAGCAAGCGGTTTTACCGTGCATTGGCATGAATACGCCATGGCGCACAGTGTCTGCGCAGAAGAAATTAATGACATACGCTTATTTTTAACAGGGCTTTTGCAGCAGGATTTGGTAGAATAAGCACTGTGTAAACTAGGCAAGCGCATTATGACCACAGCAAAATCAAACGAAGACTTGTCATTAAATAAATCGGCGGCAGAGATGCCGCTTAATTTTGAGCAAGCTTACGCCGAACTAGAACAAATTATCGCGCAAATGGAAGCGGCACAACTGCCCTTGGATGCCAGCCTAGCCGCTTACCAACGTGGCAACAGCTTGCTGCAATTTTGCCAACAGTCCTTGCTGGCAGCGGAGCAACAAGTGCAAATTTTAAATGAGCGCAACCAGCTACTGGCTTACAAAAGCCAAGATCAATAATAATGTCTAATGTAGACGATATAAAAAATAGTGGCCTAGCTTTTACTAGCTGGGTAGCTAGCAAACAACATCACATTGAATCAACGCTTGAACAATGCCTTCCTGACGCAAATTTAGCCCCATGCATGCTACACAGTGCCATGCGTTACAGCGCCTTGAAAGGCGGCAAACGTATACGCGCGTTACTTTGTTATGCGGCGGCTGAATTGTCCACATACGAACCTAACGTTGCTGATGCAAGCGCTTGCGCCATCGAGCTCATACATGCATACTCATTGGTGCACGATGACATGCCCTGTATGGACGATGACGACATGCGCCGCGGCAAGCCAAGCTGTCACAAGCAATATGATGAAGCGACCGCATTATTAGTTGGTGATGCATTACAGAGTTTAGCGTTTGAAGTGCTATCCCAATCCCAAAATTACGCTCACAGCCAATTAAGTGCCAACCAACAAATGAAATTGATTAACTTGCTATCTAAAGCAGCCGGTTCCAAAGGAATGGCTGGAGGGCAAGGTATAGACTTGGCTGCAGTTGGCAAAGACCTCAGCCAAAGCGAACTGGAAACCATGCATAGAATGAAAACCGGCGCGTTAATAGAAGCATCAATCATGCTAGGGGCAATAAGCGCGGAAAAGTCAAGCCAAGAGGCCATTCAACAGTTTGCCAACAAAATAGGCCTGGCTTTTCAAGTAGTAGACGACATCCTAGACGTCGAAGCCAATAGCAAAACCTTAGGCAAAACGGCAGGCAAGGATGCCGAAAGCAACAAACCTACCTACGTCTCTACTTTAGGCTTAAGTGCTGCCAAGCAGCACGTCCAAATACTCTACGATCAAGCCATCGATGCCATTCGCCCTTTGGGTGATAAAGCAAACCGTTTAATAGAGTTGGCTGGCTACATTATCCAGCGTAATTTTTAACGTAATTTAGTTCAAATTACCTAGCCGGCAATTTAGGAATCTTTAAGGTGACACCATTACTCGACAGCATCAACAGCCCCTTGCAGCTTAAGGCATTAAACCGCAAGCAACTCAAGTCGTTGGTATTGGAATTGCGCGCATTTATTGTAGACAGCGTGGCTAAAACCGGCGGGCACTTGGCCTCAAATTTAGGCGTGGTGGAACTGACTGTGGCCTTGCATTACGTTTTTAATACACCTGATGACAGACTGGTGTGGGACGTAGGCCACCAAACTTACCCGCATAAAATATTGACTGGCCGCCGTGAGGCAATGGCGAGTTTGCGCAAAGCCAATGGCATAGCCGGCTTTCCTAGGCGCACCGAAAGCGAATACGATGCGTTTGGCACCGGGCACTCCAGCACCTCTATTTCTGCCGCATTAGGCATGGCCGTGGCTGCACAAAAAGCCGGGCTTGAACGTCGTGCCGTGGCCATCATTGGCGATGGCGCCATGTCTGCAGGCATGGCCTTTGAAGGCTTGAACAACGCCGGTAGCATGGGTGCGAACTTACTGGTTATACTCAACGATAACGACATGAGCATCTCCAATAATGTCGGCGCCTTAAACAATTATTTATCCAAACTATTGTCCAGTCGTTTCTATGGCTCCATCAAAAAATCTGGCAAAAAAATCTTGTCCACCATGCCGCCCATGATGAAATTTGCCAAGCGCGCCGAAGAGCACGTTAAAGGCATGGTGTTACCCAGCACTTTATTTGAAGAATTTGGTTTCAATTACATAGGCCCGGTAGACGGCCACGATCTGGATGCCTTGATAGACACCTTGCAAAACATCAGGCAACTTAAGGGCCCACAGTTTTTACACATCGTCACGCAAAAAGGCAAAGGCTTTGAGCCGGCTGAAGAAGACCCGAATAAATTTCACGGCATAGGCAAATTTGATCCTTGCAATGGCGACCTGCTGGCTAATGCCGGTAAAAAAACCTACACACAAGTGTTTGGCGAATGGCTGGTCGACATGGCGGCGCAAGACGAGCGGCTCATTGGCATCACCCCAGCCATGTGCGACGGCTCTAGCTTAAACACTTTTGCCGCTAAATACCCACAGCGTTATTTCGATGTGGGCATCGCCGAGCAACATGCCTTAAGCTTTGCCGCCGGCATGGCCTGCGATGGATTAAAACCGGTTGTGGCCATCTACAGCACATTTTTACAGCGCGCTTACGACCAATTGGTGCACGACATAGCCTTGCAAAACTTACCGGTATTGTTGGCCATAGACCGCGCTGGCTTGGTCGGTGCAGACGGCCCTACCCATGCCGGCAGTTTCGACTTAAGCTATTTAAGGTGCATCCCTAACGTGCTGATCATGGCACCCAGCGACGAAAACGAATGCCGAAAAATGCTTTACACCGGTTACCAATACGAAGGCGTGGCCGCCGTACGTTATCCACGCGGCAGCGGCACTGGCGCCGTCGTTGAGCAAACCATGCAGGCCATCCCCATAGGCAAAGGCGAAATCAAACGCCTAAGCTCGGTTAAAGAACCCAAAAACAAAATTGCCATACTAAGCTTTGGCAGCATGCTGGCAGCCTGCCTGCATGCCGGTGAAAAACTGGATGCCACCGTCGTCAATATGCGCTTTGTCAAACCCATCGATCAGGCCTTACTTACTAAGTTGGCCAAGGACCACAAGGTCTTCGTCACCGTTGAAGAGAATGCCGTCATGGGCGGCGCCGGGACAGCCACAATGGAAGCCCTGCAAGCCATACAAAATGATACCGGCTTGACCATGCAGACCCTTTGTTTGGGCTTGCCTGATCATTTCATAGAGCACGGCGTGCATGAAACCATGTTGGCAGAATGCGGCTTGGATGCAGAAGGCATTAGCTGCGCAATTGCGCGACTAATAACCTAGTGTTATACTCAAGTATTATCAGCTAAACGCCAACCAGGATAAGTAATGACAGAAGCTACGCCCACCTGCCCCATAGAAGACGTACAAAACACCGTGGACACACGCCATATCGCCATTGATAAAGTGGGCATCAAGGCCATACGCCACCCCATTGTCGTCAAAGACAAATCCGCTGGCGAGCAACACACCATCGCCGTATTCAATATGTACGTGCATCTGCCACAGCAGTTCAAAGGCACGCACATGTCGCGCTTTGTTGAAATACTGAATGTAAACGAGCACGCCATTTCCTTAGAGTCGTTTGAAACCATACTGCGTGAAATGGTTAAGCGTTTAGAAGCCGAATCCGGTCACGTAGAAATGACTTTCCCCTATTTCGTCAATAAAGCCGCGCCGGTTTCTGGCGTGAAGAGCTTACTCGATTACGAAGTGACCTTCATAGGCGAGATCAATCATGGCCAATTCGACATTACCGTAAAAGTATTGGTGCCGGTAACCAGTCTCTGTCCCTGCAGCAAAAAAATATCCGACTACGGTGCGCACAATCAACGCAGCCATGTCACGGTCACGGCGCTGATCAATGATTTTATCTGGATAGAAGACATCATCAACCTGGTGGAAAAACAAGCCTCTTGCGAGTTGTATGGCTTATTAAAACGACCGGATGAAAAATTTGTCACCGAACGGGCTTACGATAACCCAAAATTTGTCGAAGACATGGTGAGGGACGTGGCAGCACAATTGTCCGCAGAAAAACGCATCGTGGCCTACACCGTGGAAAGTGAAAACTTCGAGAGCATACACAACCATTCAGCTTACGCGTTGATCAGCCACGATAAACGCAAGTCGGCTTAAGGTAGTCTAACTAGAGCTAGCCAAACAAACCGCGCTGATGCTGCTGCGCGCTTAATTTCAGTCCTATGGCAATCACCAAAAACCCCAGCAATGGAAAGAGCGCGGCCAACATGAAGGTGTGCTGACCGCCTAGGTATTGCAGAGCATAGCCACCGGCCACCCCGCCCAATGTGCCACCTATGCCATAGGCCACGCTGTTGTATATGGCCTGGCCTTTGGCCTGATGCCGGCCATTGAAGAAACGCGCAATGACTTCCACTGAGGCAGCATGAAAACTACCAAAGGTAGCGGCATGCAAGGTTTGCGCCAGCAGCATGATGGGCCAAGAATCAATTGCCCAACCAATTAAGCTAAAGCGCAAAACGGCTAAAGCCAGGCTGACTAATAATATGGCTTTTAAACTAAATCGCGCCATGATTTTCGGCATGGCCATAAACACAGCGATCTCACACACCACCCCAACGGCCCACAACAAGCCTATGACAGTTTTGCTGTATCCGTGATCACTTAGGTATATGGAGTAAAAATTATAGAGCACGCCATGCGCCGTCACCATCAAGGCACAGCCTAATAACAAGGCCATCACATTAGGTTGCCGCATCAGTTGCCAAATGGAATAATCGTCGTGCTCATGCGCCGCGACAATGGCTTCAGGCAAGCCGAAGGACAAAACAAACAAGGTCATCTGCACAAACAGCAAAAACCATAACAGGCTGCGTATACCAGAAAAATCAATCCAAAAACCCAGCACCACGGCAGCGACAATAAATCCCAGGGAACCCCACATACGTATGCGACTGTAATGGCCATTCGTCGTGGCCAAATGGGCCAAGGTCAAGGATTCCGCTAAGGGCAAGGTGGAACTGGTAAACAAACTTAAGGCCGCCATGACAAAAAACAGCCAGTAAAAGCCGTGTGCCCAAAACACCGCAGTAAAGCCACACAAACCTAAAAAGGCCGTCAGCTTAATCCACTGCGCACGTTTCCCAGTGTGATCAGCCAACCAACCCCAAAAATTAGGTGCAAAAATACGGCTGATTTGAAACAAAGACATCAGTATGCCGATATCGGCCGGACTAAATTGCTCAGACTTGAGGTACAAACCCCAATACGGCACAAACGCACCAACAAAGAAGTAGTAAATGAAGTAAAACCGGGACAGCTTAAAATGGAGTTTTGTGTGCATAAACAGGGCGTAGATGGACATAAAAAAGTCGGCTGACGCCGACTTTCATCTGCCTAATTAGTTGACCAGCATGGCATACAGCTGATCTTTGAGCAAAGCGCGCTCTTTTTTTTGCGTTACCAAGGTCTCGTCCGCCACTGGCGCGCCCTCACCCTCAAGACGCTCTACGTCTTTGGTTAAGGCATGGTAAGCGTCGAATAGCTTAGCAAAATGGGCGTTGCTCATTTTTAAGCCGTGTATTTTATCTTTGTGTTGGGGAAATTCGTGGGCCAAATCGTGATGCTCAATGTTCATGGTCATTCCTTAAAAATTAATCGAATCTAAGTCTAAGCGTCCACCCCTAACAAGCGAACACCTTAGCTTATGCTTTCATTGTAAAAGCAAGGCCTTTTGCGGCGCATGATCTACATCAAAGCCAAGCATTAAATTAGTCCATGAGATTAAACGATATGAGGGGCATGACTTTGCACGTCGGCATTTTGCCCGCGGTGACGCAGGGCATGGTCGATCAGCACTAAGGCTAACATGGCCTCGACTATAGGCGTCGCGCGCACACCAACGCAAGGATCGTGGCGGCCGGTGGTTTCCATCAATACCGCTAGGCCGTCTTTATCGACGGATCGGCGTGGCTGCGGAATGCTAGAAGTTGGCTTTAACGCCACGTTAACCTGTATGCTTTGGCCAGTTGAGATGCCGCCTAAAATGCCACCGGCGTGATTGCTAACAAACCCTTGCGGGGTCATTTCATCAGAATGCTCGCTGCCACGCTGGGCAACAGCGGCAAAACCGGCACCAATTTCCACGCCTTTCACGGCATTAATGCTCATCATGGCGTAAGCGATTTCGGCATCCAATCGATCAAAAACCGGTTCGCCCCAGCCGACCGGCACCCCTTCGGCAACCACGGTAATTTGTGCGCCGACTGAATCACGGGCGGCACGCACTTCGTCTAAATAATTCGCCAACTCTGGCAACATCGCCACATTGGCCGAAAAGAAATCGTTGTCCGGGTGCTGCAATGCATCCCAACTGACGAAAGGAATGGCTAACGTACCCAACTGGCTCATGTAAGCCCTAACCGTCACGCCATAGCGTTGCTTCAACCATTTTTTCGCTATGGCGCCAGCCGCCACCCGTACCGCAGTTTCGCGCGCACTGGAGCGACCGCCGCCACGGTAATCGCGTATGCCGTATTTTTGACTGTAGGTATAATCGGCATGGCCAGGCCTAAATGTGTCCATGATCTTCGAGTAGTCTTGACTGCGTTGGTCGGTATTGCGTATTAACAAGCCTATGGGCGCGCCTGTGGTTTTGCCTTCAAACACACCAGACAGGATTTCCACGGCATCGGCTTCTTTACGCTGGGTAACGTGCCGCGAGGTGCCGGGTTTACGTCGGTCTAAATCCACTTGCAAATCGGCCGCCGACAATTCCAGGCCTGGCGGGCAACCGTCCACCACCCCGCCTATTGCCGCGCCGTGAGATTCACCGAAAGAAGTTAAGGTGAATAGCGTACCTATGGTGTTACCAGACATAATGGATTTCTCTTAAAAGTTTGTTCGATTTTAACATACTGCCGATGCACATTACAGCAAGCCCTTAATCCACTGACCATAAAGCTGCCTGGCCACTTTCTGCAAGAAAAAACAGTGCAAAGGCAAATTAATTTGCATGTCATCGGCTTGTTGCACAGCCGGACTGGCACTGGCCTCGAGCAACTCTTGCCGTCCTTCTTCGCACCAATTCTTTATCATGTCTGGGGTCATTTCGATGTGGCATTGCAAGGCCAAATGCTTGCCCATCGCATACGCTTGATGTTGACAATGCTCGCTGGTCAACAAGTGCGTAGCGCCTGCTGGCAAATCAAAGGTTTCGCCGTGCCAATGAAAGCCATAAAACTGCTCGATATCAGCCATCCAATGCTGGGCTTCTGGATTAGCCACCACCGTAACCGCAGCCCAGCCTATTTCTTTGTGCGGATTTTTGCTGACCTGCGCCCCACATGCTTTGGCCATCAACTGCCCACCCAAGCAATGCCCTAACACCGGCAGGTCCATCGCCATGGCTTGCTTAATGAGGTCCAAGACGGCATCAATCCATGGCAATTCATCGTTAACGCTCATGGGGCCACCCATTAAAACCAGGCCACTGTAGTCGGCTATATTAGCCGGCAAGTTAGCCATATCGCTGGTATCAAACACAACACTGGCTATGCCGTTTTCATTTAAAAAAGTGGCTAAAAAGCCCGGGCCTTCGTGCGCTACGTTTCGAAATATAGCGACCGGCTTCATGCGCTTACCACTTTATACTCGCCGTTTGCCAGGCCCTCTAAGGTGTAAGCGCCTATGGCATAGCGAATTAAACGCAAGGTAGGAAAGCCGATGTGTGCGGTCATGCGCCTGACTTGGCGATTCTTACCTTCACTGATTTTAATTTCCAACCAAGTGGTGGGAATGGCTTTGCGCTCGCGTATGGGCGGTGTTCTTGGCCACAACAATGGAGGCGTATCGATGATGCGCACGGCCGCGGCCTGGGTCACAAAATCGGACAGCGCCACACCCAACCTTAATGGCGCCAAATCCTCCTCACTAGGCTGACCTTCGACTTGCGCCCAATAGGTTTTAATTTCTTTGTGTTTAGGGTCGCTCAAACGGTGTTGCAACATTCCATCATCGGTTAGAATAAGTAAACCTTCGCTATCGGTATCCAGGCGACCTGCCGCGTACACCTGGGGTATAGCAATAAAGTCTTTTAACGTAAGGTGCTTTTCGTGCGGACTAAATTGGCACACTACGTTAAACGGTTTGTTAAATAAAATTATCATTAAACACTTACACCATTAAAATCATCAGCTTAGGGAAAAATATGACTGCAAAAAACAGCGCCACCGGCAAAATCATCAAGCCTGCTTACGGGGAAAAAATTACCGTCAACGCCGACAACACACTGCAGGTACCCAACCAGCCTATTATCCCATTTATTGAGGGCGATGGCATAGGCGCCGACATCACGCCACCCATGATTAAAGTGGTCGATGCCGCAGTCAATAAAGCTTACCAAGGCAGCAAAAAAATAGCTTGGATGGAAGTCTATGCTGGGGAAAAAGCCACCAAGGTTTACGGCGAGAACGAATGGTTGCCGGCTGAAACCATGGCCGCCGTGCGTGACTACGTGGTATCGATTAAAGGCCCGCTGACCACCCCGGTGGGCGGTGGCATACGATCATTGAATGTATCGCTACGCCAAGAATTGGATCTATACGTCTGCTTGCGCCCGGTGCAATATTTTACCGGCGTACCTAGCCCAGTTAAGCACCCAGAAAAAACCGACATGGTTATTTTCCGTGAAAACACCGAAGACATTTATGCCGGCATAGAATGGGCGGCGGGCACGGACGAAGCGGCAAAAGTCATACAATTTATCAGCGACATGGGCATGCGCAAAAAAATTCGCTTCCCGGATTCCTCAGCCATAGGCATCAAACCGGTTTCCATAGACGGCAGCAAACGCTTGGTGCGTAAAGCCATACAATACGCCATAGACAACAACAGACGCTCGGTGACCATTGCCCATAAAGGCAACATCATGAAATTCACCGAGGGCGGATTCCGTGACTGGGGCTACGAAGTGGCTAAACAAGAATTTGGCGCAGTCGAAATAGACGGCGGCCCATGGTGCAAGTTGCCTAACGGCATGATCATTAAAGACTGCATCGCCGATGCCTTCTTGCAAGAAATTTTATTGCACCCGCAAGACTACGACGTAGTGGCCACCCTTAATTTAAATGGCGACTACATGAGTGACGCCTTGGCAGCCCAAGTGGGCGGCATAGGCATTGCCCCAGGCGCCAACCTAAGCGATACGGTTGCCATGTTTGAAGCCACGCACGGCACGGCACCAAAAATTGCCGGCAAAGACTTAGCCAACCCTAGCTCCATCATCCTCTCGGCCGAAATGATGTTGCGCCATTTAGGCTGGACAGAGGCGGCGGATTTGGTCTTACAAGGCGTCGCCAAAGCCATCTTAGCCAAGCGCGTGACCGGCGATTTTGCCAGCGAAATGCAAGGCGCAAGCCAAGTAGGCACAGCCCAATTCGCCAATGAAATTATTGCTAATATGTAATGCGCCAGAGCAAGGTCCCATCCCAAGGGGCCTTGCCTCGTGGCTAGAATTCAGCAAAGCCGCCCGTTTATTGCACATTGGTTTACAATGGCTAGTCTGCTATTTACCAATCCTACCCATTAAGCGCTGCTAATTATATGGCCACTGCACCTTCATCAATCA
>SXGU01227547.1_pt1 | contig 37017 bp, 26 predicted proteins | sample 3174531 | NCBI WGS metagenome assembly SXGU01 (sample SAMN11356863, study PRJNA531348) | freshwater metagenome | isolation source: freshwater sample F1-140 | place: China: Fuxian Lake, Yuxi | collected 2017-12-25 | reverse complement strand
CTCGGCAGCTGCGCGGGAGCTGTAGTGGATTTCGATCTGGATATGAACGAGGTTTTGATCATAGGTCCGGAGCGTGTGCTCCAGACCACCCCGGGCGTCTACTTCGGCGAAGCCCCCCGCGCAGCGGCTTCGTTCAATCCAGGCTATTCCATTACCTAATTTGACATATCCTAATCTTTTTGAGATACTGGAGGCGCAGCCGAAGTCCGGCCCAACAACAGGGCGGGGCACGGGGGAACCACATGGTGCGGTTCTGCGAAAGCGGAACCCGTGGGGCGAACGAGGGCGTTAGGTCGCTTTCTAGTCCACTTCCAGGGACGAGCCCGTCAGCTAACCTCGCAGGCGCATTGGAAGGGTAATTTCATGGGACTTGCGTGGAGCGACCCGATGAATGCCCTGGCAGGCAACATTGGGTACGGATACCACATCCATGAGCGATACTGTCATTACTAAGCGCCGTTTGGCGACTCTGGTCATTGCCGCACTAGGTGTCGTCTACGGCGCCATCGGCACCAGCCCACTTTACGCACTTAAGGAGTGCTTCGACGCAGCCAACCACGGGGTCGCCGTGAGTCAGGCCAACGTCTTTGGAGTCCTGTCTCTCATTATTTGGTCGCTCATCATCATTGTGGCGGTCAAGTACATCGCCTTCGTCATGAGAGCGGATAACAAGGGTGAAGGAGGTATCCTAGCCCTTTTGTCATTGGCATTTCCTGAAAAACGGGGCGCCCGCAGCACTCGACTGGGGGCTTTCATGGTGTTGTTCGGGGTCTTCGGAGCCACCTTGCTCTATGGAGACGGTATCATTACGCCCGCCATCTCAGTACTCGGTGCCATGGAAGGTTTGGGTGAAGCCAACCGCAGTCTCACCCCATTCATCCTGCCAACCTCGGTGGCCATCCTGGTGTTGCTATTTGCCTTCCAACGGTTCGGCACTGAGAAGGTCGGCCGCTTGTTTGGACTCTGGACGCTCGTTTGGTTCCTCGCGCTTAGCATCCTGGGCGTTCGCGGTATTTTAACCCATCCGGCCATCTGCTCCGCCATATTTCCCACCCATGCCGTGGAATTTATCCAAGACAATGGCTGGAACGCCTTCCGTGTCATGGCTGCCGTCGTATTGGTGGTCACTGGAGGCGAAGCCCTCTATGCCGATATGGGGCACTTTGGTATGCGTCCAATCCGTCTTGCTTGGTTCAGTGTCGTCATGCCAGCACTTCTCTTGAATTACCTCGGCCAGGGGGCCTGGATCCTTGAGCATCCTGAAGCGGTTAGAAACCCCTTTTACAGCCTATGCCCGACCTGGGCCTTGTATCCGATGATTGTCATCGCCGCTGGCGCAGCTGTTATCGCCTCGCAAGCCCTGATTTCCGGCGCCTTTTCCCTAACGATGCATGCCACGCAGTTGGGCTTCATGCCCCGCATGATCATCGAACACACTTCCGAAATGGAACGAGGCCAGATCTACATGCCTCAAATCAACTGGCTCCTGATGGTTTCATGCATCGGGCTTGTGCTCGGATTCAAGACGTCCAGCAACTTGGCCGCTGCCTATGGCGTTGCGGTCACCATCACGATGAGCGTCACGTCCATCCTGTTCTTTTTCGCCGCTCAAAAACATTGGAACTGGCCTCGATGGAAAGCGGCCCTTGTAATCTGTGTGCCCCTGACCATCGAAGTGATCTTCTGCGCTGCCAACCTCCTCAAAGTCCCGCATGGAGGTTGGTTTCCGCTCGCCATTGCCGTCAGCATTTTCATTCTCATGACCACCTGGAAACGAGGACGCCAACTGCTGTGGAATCGAATGAAGGACGCCACGCTTCCGGTGGATACCTTCATCGCGGATCTGGAACGTCGAGAACGCCTGCGCGTCCCCGGGACCGCGGTTTATCTCGCCGGTAATTCCGACGGCACCCCTATCGCACTTCTTCACAACCTCAAACATAACAAGGTGCTCCACAAGCGAATCGTCTACCTCACAATCATCGTTGAGGAGTATCCACGCGTGTCTGGTGACGATCGCATTGAGGTCGAAAAAATGGAGGCGGGCTTCTGGAGAGTCCGCGGTCGATATGGATTCATGGAAGAACCGAGTGTCCCAGAGGTGCTGAAGCTTGCGGAAGCCCATGGCCTTGAGTTTCGGGAATCCGAGACCACTTATTTCGTGAGCCGGGAGACGATCATCCCATCCCGCCGACGCGGCATGGCACGTTGGCGCGAGGGCCTATTTTCGGTCATGGCGCGAAACGCACAAAGTGCTGTAGCGTTCTTCCGATTGCCACCCGATCGCGTGGTTGAACTCGGGATGCAAGTGGAGATTTAGTGTCCACCCACCCACGGGTGGTCCCAATCGATGTGCCCACGAATCAGGCGTGACGGTCATTTCCTTGGATTCCAAGCGTATGGATGTTTGCATTGGCATTGATTCCGCGTACGTTTCCGCGCTTCCATGCTCGACAAGGATGAACTTGATGAATGGTTGGAACGAGGAATTGCCGCGTTGGTGCTCGCACTGATGTTGTTTGCAGCCCTCGCCCTCGGCGGCGTTCGCAGCACTGAGTTCGCCATACTCACCGGAATAACGCTGGTGACGTTAGTGCTTTGGGTCGTTCGCTTCTGGTTAAATCCATCCCATCGCTTTCTGCTGCATCCCGTCGTCTGGCCGGTGCTCGCGTTTCTCGGATACGCCGCTTGGCGTCACACGCAGGCACCTGTTCTTTATGTGTCCCGTCAGGAATTGATGCATCTATCGGTCTACGCAGCCGTGTTCTTACTGGTCTTACACAACCTTCATCGTCAGGAACTCACCCAATGGGTCGTGATCGTGCTCGTGGTCTTTGGGACAGCGATTTCCTTCTACGCACTCATCCAACTCGCCTCCGGTTCAGAAAAGGTGCTTTGGTTCACCCGCCCAGCCAACTACACACGCCGCGGTGGCGGGACTTTCGTCAACCCCAATCACTTGGCGGGATTGCTCGTGACGATCCTGCCACTTGCCATCACCCAATTGTTCCTGGGACGGTGGAGCGCCCTCATCCGCGTTTTTTTTGGCTACGGAACCCTCGCCATTTGCGCAGGCATCGCAGTCACCATGTCCCGAGGCGGATGGATCGCCGCGTCGGTATCTCTTCTACTCTTGCTCGCCTGGCTCTTCCGTCGACGTCAATACCGAATCCCCGCTTTGGCCGGGGTCCTCGTCCTTGGATTGGGCGCTTGGTTTTATTTTAAGAACGTCGACGCCGCCCAACGCCGCATCAAGGACTTTGCGTCGCACGGGGTCCTCGACAGCGGTCAGTCTCGAGCCTACCTGATCGGCCCAACCTGGCAGATGATGACGGAACATCCGTGGTTTGGCGTCGGGCCTGGCCATTTCGACACCGCATTCCCCGCATTCCGCCCCCCGAGCATCCAATTGGCTCCTGGTTGGGCCCACAACGAATACCTCCAACTCCTGGCCGAGTACGGCCTGATCGGAGGCCTGATCGTGGCGATCGGCATCGGATTCATGATCTGGGGAGCGATCAAGACCTCCAAATTCGCCGAGCGCGGCAACGATCTCGGATTCAAAGCCAGCAACCGCACCGCCTATTTTCTCGGAGCAAGCATTGGGTTGACCGGTCTTCTGGTGCACTGTCTGGTCGAATTTAACCTCCACGTTCCAGGCGTCGCGATTACGGCCCTCGCACTCGCCGGCATCCTGGCTTCGAACCTCCGATTCGGAACCGACAATTTTTGGATCACCCCTTCGTGGTGGTCCCGCGGACTCGTCACCATAGCTACCATTGGATTCGCCGCTTGGATCTCACCCCTCACCGTTCAAGCCTATCGGGAAGGAGTTCTACTGAATGCCGCCGCCAAAGCCACGGAGGTCAATGAGGCCTTGCTTGGGCAGCTCAAGGCTGCCGCAGCCATCGATCCTCAGAATCCGCGCACTCCTTACGAAGTGGGCGAAAACTTGCGTCTGATGAGCTGGCAAGGCTTGGCAGACTACCAAGCGCAGGCGAACGAAGCAATTCAATGGCTCCAACGTTCCGCAGCCCTCAACCCCATCGATCCCTATCCGCACCTCCGCATGGCCCTCTGTCACCACTGGCTTGGAGAGAAAGAACTCGCCCAAAGAGCCTTTGATACGGCCCGGGAATTGGGCCCCAACGATGTCACCATCGCGAACCACTATGGATGGAGCCTCATGCTGCGCGGTGAACTGGACCGAGCCAGGGCCGTGCTTGTCGAGTCACTCCGCTGGAACGATTGGAACAACTGGATGGCCCGTCATTATTTGGAAACCCTTGAACGCATGGTCAAGGAACGAAGCGCCTCCGGTAATCCACCTTAATCCTAAAGCCTCTGTCGTCAGCGAGTTGACGCCAATTGTATGGCGTCGGATGGTTCGATGGCCTCCCAAAACGCTTCATCAATCTAGGCAAACCCATTCTTGACGCTCGAAAATGCCCTTCCTAGGTTGCTAGCTCTTTGTCAGGCCTCCGCATCGGCGGACCTGGCTTCATTTTATTAGCAATTCGGAAAAGGAATCACTGTGAGCGAGCAGAAGCAGCAACCGGCAGCCGCCGAAGGCACCGCCCCGGCCGTCAACGCGACGGTCGACGATCTGGGCGGGTGTAAACGACTGGTGCGCATCGAAGTCCCTGTGGGGATTGTCGACGGCATTCTCGAAGAGACCACCGCGCAGTTCGCGAAGTTCGCCCAATTGCCCGGCTTCCGCCCAGGCAAGGCCCCCAAACACATGGTCGTAAAGTCCTTTGCGAACCGAATCGAAGAGGAAGCCAAGAAGAAACTTTTGGAGGAATCGTTCCGCACGGCCACCGAACAAATTAAGTTGCGCATTATCGTCACCCTCAATGTGGAGGAACAGAGTTTCGGCCGGGGGATGCCCTTCAATTACACGGTCACCTGTGAAATCGCCCCAGAGTTCACCGTGCCCGAGTACAAGGCCCTCGCCGTTCGCCGCGAGATCGCCGTCGCCTCCGATGCCGACGTCGAGCGCGCGGTCAACATCCTCAGGGAACAACACGTTAAGTATAATGATGTCAGCCGCCCCGCTCAGGATGGCGACGTGGTAGTCATCAATTACAAGGCCACAGTCGACGGAAAGCCACTGACCGACGTCGCCCCAACGGCTCGTGGGTTGTCAGAAAAAACCGGCTTCTGGGTCGCTGTCGCCAAAGACTCGTTTATCCCCGGCTTCACCGAACCGCTTGTCGGCGCCAGCGCCGGAGACAAACGCACAATCCCGATCACATTCCCCGCTGACTTCGTTTCCAACGAATTGTCGAATCGCTCAGCCGTGTACGACGTGGAAGTCACGGGGGTGAAGGAGAAGATCTTGCCCGTTGTCGATGAAGCTTTCGCGAAAGGTTTCGGCGCTGAAAGTGTCGAGGAACTCATGGCCGGAATTCGTCGCGATCTCCAAAACGAACTCGATTCTCGTCAACGCACTTCCGTTCGCGATCAACTCTTGAAGTCGCTCCTCGGCGCCGTCGAATTCAACCTGCCCGAAAGCCTCGTCACCAGCGAGACCCGTAATGTTGTCTACGGAATCGTCAATCAGAACCAACAGCGCGGTGTCGCCTCGGAATTGATCGAACAGAAGAAGGACGAAATCTTTTCAAGCGCCAGTGCCAGCGCCAAAGACCGCGTCAAGGCCGGCTTCATTCTCAACCGCATTGCCGACTTGGAAAAGATCAAGGTCGATCAGCGCGAAGTGACCCAGCGCATTATCGCGATCGCCCAGCAACGCAATGAACCTCCGGAGAAGGTGGCCAAACAATTGAAGGAACAAAATGCCATTCAAGATATCGCCCACGATATCCTGACCAGCAAGGTGCTCGATTACATCGAACTCAACGCGAAGGTCGACGAGGTTCCTGTCACTCGGCCCTGAGATATCTCGGAGCCCGCCAACGGCAACTTTGGCGGCGTCGTTTGCTTTTCAGGCGACCTATAATGGGTCGCCTTTTTTGCGCCCCAACCGAGCGCCACACTCCATTTCGCCATCCGCCAAACTCCGAGAACGCCTCGACACGCCTCCTTTTACCCTCATCAGGCCGGTTTGGCAGCCGGAGGTAATTTCCTGAACACACGTGCAGGCAGATTTTCAATCACGACTTCGCTGGAACATTGCAGATTGAGCGTTGTTCGCTCAATTTGCACGACGTGATGCAAAACTTGGATCACCCCGGTTTGCTGGCACGGATTGAAAGGCGTTTCCGCTCCAACCCGGTCGTGTTGCTGCTCGGCCCACGTCAATCTGGCAAGACGACACTTGCTCGGCAGTTCGCCGCTGGGCGCGATGCGGAATACTTCGACCTGGAGTCGCCCGCGGACATGGCTCGGTTGGGTCAGCCGATGACGGCGCTAGAACCGTTGCGCGGATGGGTAGTGATTGATGAAGCTCAGTTGAAGCCAGAGTTGTTCAGCATCCTGAGGGTGCTGGCGGACCGGCGCCCGCTCCCTGCTCGTTTTCTGTTGTTGGGCAGTGCGTCGCCCGACCTCGTGAGCGGAACTTCGGAATCACTCGCGGGCCGCGTGGCGCTGGTGCCAATGACGGGCTTCGATTTGTGTGAAGCGGGCGGGAAAATGATGCGTCCGCTGTGGTGGCGCGGAGGTTTTCCGCGTTCGTTCCTCGCGGAGTCCGATGAGGAAAGCCGAGAATGGCGGTCGGACTTCATCCAGACGTTTCTGGAGAGGGATTTGCGCCGGTTCGGCGTGCAGGTTGCACCAAACACACTTCACCGTTTTTGGCACATGGTCGCCCATCATCACGGCCAAATATGGAACGCCTCGGAAATCGGCCGCTCGCTGGGCGAAGCTCACACCACAGTGAAAAGGCACCTGGACATCCTGTGCGGCGCCTTTGTCATGCGGCAACTGCCGCCGTGGTTTGAGAATATTGGCAAGCGCCAGACTAAATCACCTAAAGTGTATGTGCGCGACAGCGGATTGCTGCACGCGTTGCTTGGAGTACCGTCTTTCGCGGCCTTGGAAGCGCACCCAAACGTGTTCATCATGGGAACTGCTGGCTTCACTTCCTCCCGGTTGCACTCTGCCCATTTCTGCACCAACCTCCACCATCATGCCCACTTACTCGGAACTGAGAAACCGAACCGTGCTGGTCACCGGTGGCGCGAATGGCATCGGCAATGCCATCGTCCGGGCCTTTCACGCCCAGGGCGCCGCAGTGCACTTCTGTGATCTGGACCTCGATGCAGGTCGAAAGCTCGCCACCGAACTGGGAGGTTCCAACCACTTTTCAAAAGTCGATCTGCTCAAGGAACCCGAGATACATCGCTGGATTGATCGCATCCAAAAACGATCGGGAACTGTGGATATTCTCGTGAACAATGCCGCCAGAGATCCACGCATCCCGTTTGCCACCATGACCTGCAAGCAATGGGATGATCTCTTTGCGGGCAATCTGCGTGCCTACTTTCTCGCCGCCCAACGAGCTGAACCCCACATGCCACCAGGCAGTTCCATCATCAACCTGGCTTCCATCACGTTCCACAGCGCGCCCAATCAAATGAGTGCCTATGTGGCGACCAAGGGCGGTGTTCTCGGGTTCACCCGATCACTCGCCCGGGAACTCGGTCCCAAACGCGTTCGGGTGAACGCAGTCTCTCCTGGATGGGTTATGACCGAGCGCCAATTGAAACAGTTCGTCACCCCGGCCGTGAAACGCCTGATACGACGATCGCAGTGTGATCCGGACCTCATTCAACCCGAAGAAATTGCCAGCGTTGTGACATTCCTCGCCAGCGATGGAGCTCGGGCCATCACGGGACAAGAACTCCTCGTGGATCGGGGTTGGATGCACTCTTGAGCTTCTGACATGAACCGCTTCAACGAGGATCGGGCTAGCATTGCCACTGCTCGCGTCCGCGGCTAGGCTGGCGGGGATGCGGAAACTCAACCGCGCATTTTGGCAACGTCACCCCGGATTGATTTGGTCCAACCCGGATGCCGGCGATTCCGCGTATCTATGCGCCGCTCTGTTGCAGCCACGCTTCGATCGACTACTCGACGTTGCATTGGAATTCGGCGTGATTCGTCTGCGACAGGAGTGGCGGAGTCTGCTGGCTGAGAACACCCCAGAAGTCCGGAGGGCCCGACCCGCTGTGGAACGGATCCTCCGACATATTGAAGAAGGATTTCGACTTGCTGTTGCCCGAAACTGAAAAAGCGTGGGGATTCTTGAGGAACCAGCCGGCGCTCGCCGGGTTTGTATTGATTGGCGGCTCCGCCCTGGCCTTGCGCCTAGCTCATCGATTGAGCGAGGACCTCGACTTCGCTTGGCTCACTGAAAAACTTCCACGACGGAGATTGGACTCGCTCCTGCACGCGGCACGGTTGGCGGGACTGACTTTCGAGCGCAACGATCACGAGGGGGACATTCAGGAATTCTTGAACGGCGGCATAGAGTTGCACGATTACCAGCAAAATTTTCTGGTGAACCGCGCGGTCAAAGTCTCCTTTTTCACGGCGGACAATCCGCTAGTCAAAGTGCTTGACCAGCCACCGGAACATCACGCGCGCGTGGCCACATTGTCCGAGCTGTTCCACTCCAAATGCTTGGTTTCCGCGGTTCGTTCCAAAACGCGCGATTGGCTCGATCTCTATGTCCTGCTCCGGGAATACTCTTTTTCGCTCCGGCAATATCTGGAGGCATTCCAAAAAGCTGGCATCAGCGCGCAAGCCGATACCGGGCTGAGTCGCTTGTGTAGCGGGGTGCCTCAGGTCGGCGACGAGGGCTATGCCCATTTGTTGCCCAGCCCACCGACGCTCGAGCAGATGAAAAGCTTCTTCATCGCGCAGCGGGATCAACTCGAAATCGATCTGGCCGCCGAGGCGCGAGCGCGACGTGCTCCCCCCCGAGTGAATCCAATGAGTGACGTTTGACGCAGGCCGTATCACTCAAATGTTCAATTTGTCGAATAATGAGCTCTGACTCCGCACTTCCTCAAAACGTCATCACTCCGAGCTTTCCTTGATCCGGAGGAGTTGGTTGCTTTGGATTGGACCCGGCACCCTTTGGAGCCGCCCTGAGGGCCATTTCACCTGAATCTCCTGGACGGTTTCCGAGTCACCTAACCCAAAGTAGAGCGGCAGTGAGGATTGTCCCAGGTACCCCGATTTTCCGTCAGCAAACTGCATCCGACTGACTCCCCCAGCATTGACAATAACGCGAGCCCCGAGGCCCTCTCGATTGGATCGCGTTCCCTCTAACTTGACAGCCAGATACCGAAGCGTTCGACGTTCCGAAAGGTTGCTGAGGAGCAACTGGGGTCGGTCATTAAAATCGAGTGTCACCAAATCCAGATCCCCATCGCCGTCGAAGTCAGCGGCTGCCGAAGATCTCGAACTGAGGGTGCCCATGATATTGGTTAAGCCGCTGGCTCCCCCACAGCTCGGATGTCCCTTGTCGGCCCCACCACAGTCCAAGGTGAACCAAATTTTTTCCGTTCTCCCCTTGGCACGCGGCTCGACGCCCAGGAGAAATTCCGCATCCACAAACCGCTTGCCAGCCTCGTTGAGCAGCAACGAATTAATTGCGTAACGGAAGGGATATCCCATTCCTGCTGTCACGAAGATGTCTTCAAAACCATCCGCATTAAAATCCGCGATAGTCACTCCCCACGGCCAATAAGTTTCGACTCCCGACACATCCGAAACTTCCTCGTACTTCCCATCGCCCAGGCTTCGATAAAAGGCGTTGCCAAATAGATTATTGGTCGATCTTTGGTAGTAGGACTCAGGCCACTGAGCGGAGCACCAAGCGTCGCTTTTTGCTTTCTCCACTTCCAAGCCGAACGAAAGTGCCTTTTCAGTCTGCGGACGGGTCATGTCCGAATGCATGTCCGTTACAAACAAATCCAACCGGCCATCCAGGTTATGGTCAAAGAACTTTACTCCCATGGCACCCCACGGCGTCTTTGGAAAGTGGCGAGCTGTGCGCTCGATGAATCCCTTTCCGCCAGTGTTTTCGTAATAGTGATCGTCGCCCTGCATATTGACCAAGTAGAGGTCTGGAAACCCATCTTCATTCAAGTCCGTGAACGTCGCGTCACCCGACCAACTCCCATCCCGAAACCCCCACGACCGGGGCACCAGTTCAAATCGACGACCGTCCACATTGCGATACAATCGACTGTATTCGGTTCGAGCCGGATGAAAGTGCCCCTGAAACGCGTCGGGCAAAGCTAGGTAATAACCACCCGGTCCACGTCGCTCCTCCGTGTACACACCGACGTTGACCACCAATAGATCGAGCCGCCCATCGTTGTCCGCGTCGAAGAAGACTGCGCCCGAGGAATGCCCCACATATTCGAGACCTGCTTCTCGCGTAATGTCCCGAAATTGACCTCGCCCCTGATTCAGATAAAGATGATTCCCGTGGCGCACCGTCGTGACAAAAAGGTCTGGGTCCCCATCATTGTCGATATCAGCAAACGAGGCGCCGACACAGATCGAGTTAGCCAACCCAACCCCCGCGCTGGCGGTGAAGTCTTCAAAGCGCCCGTTCCCCAGGTTCCTCCAGAGCTGATTGGTACCCAGTTGGGTTGTGAAGTAGAGGTCTGGCTTCCCATCTCCATCCACATCCGCCAAGGCCAGCCCATTTCCGTGATCATAGTGTGCGGGCTTATAAGTGCGTCCGGCATCGTCCACGATACGATGGGAAAACGAAATTCCACTCTCCACAAGCCGATCGGAGAATCGAAAGTCATGATTCGCCCTAAGACGCCCGGAGGCTGCGAACGCTTCCTGTTGTTTACGTCGGGATTCCAAACGCTGAACCGCGAAGTGGTGCTCAGGGCTGTAGATCTCTGCCGAAGCGATCTCGACCCCAATCCAGCCACCAAGGAAAGCCCAGCCGAAAGTCATGACCCACTGCAACCGCGAGCGCGGAACACAGAGCTGGATAGCCACTTCCGAGTTTGTTATAGTGATCATGCGTGCTCATTCCTGGCAGCTAGGCAGGAATCGTAAAGACAAAACATCCTACGCATCCGAAGTGTGTTTTGGTATATCGACTGTTGGGGCGGAAAAATCGTCTTGAAAGACAACCTGAGTTAACTATGCATGAGCTGCGGTGGGCGGGATGATGCTGGCGATCAATGCAGCCAACACACCAAATGGCTCGTTACGTGTCATAAACTTGTGGGGATTGCATTCACCCATAGCGATTCGCGAAGACTTTGTCCCCAATGAATATTCCCAGTGCCACAGTGCTGCTTGTCGGTGCCTGCCTGATGGCGAACCTAGCGCTCAGCTTGGACTGGCAGTCCTTTGAAAACCACCGGCGAGCGGCCGTTCCTTCGAGAATCTCTAATCCTGCCCTTCAAAAGTCTGGTTTTACTTCTTTCACACCCACTGTCACCGGGATCTCGTTTACCAATCGACTCGACGAAGAGCGCTCTCTAACCAACCAAATCTATCTCAACGGTTCCGGTGTGGCGGCGGGCGATGTCGATGGCGATGGCCTCCCGGATCTCTATTTTTGCGGTCTGGATAGTCCGAATAAACTCTATCGCAATCTCGGCGATTGGCGATTCGAAGACATCACGAGCCGAGCAGGGGTCGCCTGTGCCGACCAAGCCTCCACTGGCACGGCATTCGCTGACATCGACGGCGACGGACACCTCGACCTCCTCGTCAATGCCATCGCTGGAGGCACCCGACTTTTTCTGGGGAACGGTCGCGGAAACTTTCGAGATGTAACCGATACTTCCGGTCTTGCAGCTCGCACCGGAAGCGCCTCGATCGCCTTGGCAGACATTGATGGCGACGGATTGTTGGATGTCTACACAGTAAACTACCGGAATGACACCATGCGAGACATGCCGAATTTGGCGTTCACAGTGGGGATAACCAATGGCACCCGGCGCTTGCTCACCGTTAATGGCCGTCCCGCTGACATCCCAGAGCTCGTAGGGCGATTCAGTTTTGATGCTTCGGGTGGCGTTCTTGAAAACGGCGAAACAGACGCCCTGTATCGAAATCGAGGTGGTGGTCGATTTGAGCGGATTCCATGGGGCGGTCAGGCCTTTGTCGATGAACAAGGACAACCCGTAAGCCCACCCTACGATTGGGGATTGTCCGCCATGTTTCGCGATTTGAATGGCGATCGCGCACCGGATCTGTATGTCTGCAACGACTTTCAATCACCAGACCGCATCTGGATCAACGATGGCCGGGGTCGTTTCCGAGCCCTGCCGAACTCGGCAATTCGTCATACCAGTCTCTTTTCAATGGGAGTGGATGTCGCCGATATCGATCGCGATGGTCACGATGATCTCTTCGTCGCCGATATGCTCAGTCGCGAACACATCCGGCGACAAGTGCAAGTGATGAGTGGTGATGCCGTCCGCCAAAGCCGTCAACTTTTCAGCGAGCGCACCCAGCACAGCCGAAACACACTCTTCCGAAACCGTGGGGATGGCACCTACGCCGAAATCGCACAATTGGCAGGTGTCGAAGCGTCGGAATGGAGTTGGTGCCCCGCGTTCCTGGATGTTGACTTGGACGGCTATGAGGATTTGTTGGTGACCACGGGTCACTGGCGAGATGCGCAAGACGCCGATGCCGCCAGAGAAATCGATACCCAGAACGAACTCCAACGCCGCAGTCCACGCGACCAATTGCGCGCCCGTGTGCGATTTCCCCGTCTGGCCACCCCCAACATTGCGTTCCGCAACCGCGGCGATTTTTCGTTCGAAGAGTCCGGAACCGCATGGGGCTTCGACTCCACCCGCGTTTCCCAGGGCCTAGCCTTGGCAGATCTCGACAACGACGGCGACCTGGATGTGATCATCAATTGTCTCAATGACGGTCCCCTGCTACTTCGCAACGACAGCAGCCGGCCACGAGTGGCTATACGACTGAAGGGAAAAGCACCGAACACAAGAGGTATCGGCGCTCGCATTCTCATTCGAACTGCTGGGCTCCCGCTCCAGTCCCAAGAAATGATTGCCGGGGGGCGTTATGTCTCGAGTGACGACCCCATCCGGGCTTTTGCAACTGTCACCGCAACCAACCAAGTGGAAATTGAAGTCATTTGGAGAAGCGGCCTGCAGTCGCGCATCACCCTGGCTCCCGCCGATCATCTGTACGAAATAGATGAGAGTGCCGCTGCGGCTAAACCCATTGCCGTTGCCAATAGAACTGCGGAAAGCCCTTTCTTCGAGGACCTCAGTGGAATTCTCAACCATCAACACGTGGATGATGCGCCCAACGAATTCGCCACCCAACCCCTGATCCCACATACCCTGAGCCAATTCGGTCCGGCAATTGCGTGGTTCGATTTCAATGGCGACAAATGGGAGGATCTCCTCATCGGAGCCGGACGCGGAGGGCGCATCGCGGTCTTTCGCAACGATGGCCAGGGTGGGTTCATCGCGCAGCGCGCGCAAGTATTGCAAACCCCATCCGACCGCGATGTTACCGGTCTGCTGGGCTGGCAACCTGGGCCAAATGAACTCGGGTTGCTCATGGGGTTCAATCAACACGAACCTGGCACCCGCACTAACGAATACGCCTTGCGCCAACTATCGCTTCTCACTGGCCAATTCGAGAACATCCCGTTGCCAAGCTCTGGACCCACCGGCCCATTAACTCTCGGCGATGTGGATGGGGACGGCGATCTCGATCTGTTTGTTGGGGGTAGCGCGATCGCCGGACGCTATCCAGAAACCACCGGCTCTGCACTGTTCCGTAATACTAACGGACGTTTCACTGCGGATACAAGTGCCTCCGCGGTGCTGAGCCGCGTTGGGATTGTCCATGGCGCTACCTTCACCGATCTAACAGGTGATCGTCGTCCTGAATTGGTGCTGGCCACACAGTGGGGGCCGATCCGTATCTACCGCCAGGAATTAGGCGACTTGACCGAATGGGATCCGCCCGTACGCGTGGTCGATCAAGGCATCACCAACAAACTAGCGCGGCTGAGTTCTCTCACCGGCTGGTGGAACTCCGTTGCGTCGGGCGATTTCAATGGTGATGGGCGCCTCGATCTGGTGGTTGGCAACTGGGGACGGAATACCGCGCGTCAGAAATATCTCCATCATCCGATCCAACTCCATTATGCCTCAATGCCTGGCAACAACCCATCAGGGCTCATCGAGGCCGGATTCGATGTCGTTCAAGGGAATTATGTGCCAATGCGAGACCGCAGCGCATATGCCACGGTCTTTCCGGGCATCGTGGAAGAATTCCCCACTTATGCACAATTTGCCCGCGCCAGCCTCGACAAGATCCTCGCCGCGAATCTGCCACACACACGTGCGGTTGAAGCCTCGACCCTAGAATCGTTTCTCTTGCTACAACGAGGTGACTCTTTCGAGGCTCGCCCACTGCCAACCGAAGCCCAACTAGCTCCCGTTTTCGGAATTGCCATCGGAGATTTCGATGGCGATGGGCACATCGACGCCTTCCTCGCTCAGAACTTCTTTGGGGTCCACCCCACCGAAAGCAGTTTGAACGCAGGCCTGGGTACTTGGCTTCGGGGCGACGGTCACGGGCAATTTCACCCCGTGACAGCCTCAGAGAGTGGTATTCGATTGGTGGGGGAAGGCCGCGCCGCTGCCGCCTGCGACTTCGATCACGATGGACGTCTCGATCTCGCCATCGGCCAGCACCGGGGCATTACCAGTCTTTTGCGCAATGTGAGAGCGAGGCCCGCCCTGCGTGTCACCCTGCGTGGCACTGTCGATAACCCGCAGTCTATCGGCGCCATTTTACGCGCCGAATATCCAGGGGGCCGACAAGGCCCAACCCACGAAGTGCGTTTGGGTAGCGGTTATTGGGCTCAGGAGTCGTCAACCGTGTTGCTGTCCGGAATGGGGGATGTCGACCCGGAAGCGGTGTTGATCCATTGGCCGCGGGGCGATAGCCAGCGCGTTGCGGCCCCGAAGGAGGAGTTCGAGATCGAAATTTCCATCCCGCCTGCGCCCCGGTGAGGTAAATCCTCATCAGAAAAAGTTCCGCGCCGATGCATCCAGCCTCGGGAGTTCATCGTTGTATGGTTTGTGGTCGATAGAACTCTGATGGCTCTTGGCTCATGAAAACCTTCCTCACTGTAACAACAATAGCAGCGCAATCACTCAACGCGGCACTGGCTTCCAGTCATCGTGAAGCCCCGCTCATCACCTCCACGCCCAAGTTGGATTGCACCGACTTTTATCTGTTTGGCAGTTACGAACCCACTCGGGAGGGATACGTCACCCTTGTCGCCAATTACATACCCTTGCAGGTTGTGTGCGGCGGCCCCAACTGGCATCAGCAATCCCAAGGATGGCACAATTCATTTCACCAAACCTCAGGACAACGCTGGCAACAAGACCTTCCCCAACTACTCCGAATACGCGGACGCCTACATTTACGATATCGCGCTTCCTGGCACCGAAAAGAAAGGCCGTGTTTTCGTCGGCCAACGCAAGGATCCCTTCGTGGTCAATCTGGGCGAGACTTTTGATCTGATTAATCTGAATCCGCTGGGCGCCGAAGACGCCAATACCGACTCGTTGGCGTATAAGAATGTCACCGCCATCTGTCTGGAAGTGCCGAAGGAATTCCTGCTTGCCGCGCCCGACAAACCCATCATCGGCGCTTGGAGCACCGCGAGCAGTATTTCAACCAACAGCGAGGGAGCGCCCACTTACCAACAACTCTCGCGGCTTTCCATGCCCCTCGTGAATGAATTGGTGATCGGGCTTAAAGACAAAAATGCGTTCAACGCCAGCGAGCCAAAAGACGATCTTCAGTTCGTTGACTATATTACCCACCCCACCTTGCCGGCCCTGATCAATATCTTGTTTAGCGTGCCCGCCCCCGAACCCCCTCGAAACGAAAGTCACAAGCACCCGCGACCGAATTGGTTTGGATACAAACATTGCTGGGAGAAATCGCAACCCGCCTCGGTGATGTCGCGGCGGCCGACGCACACTTCCAATCGGCCTTGGAGGTAGCCCCAGCCGATCCTTACTTATTGGGCGTCTATGCTGATTTTCTGCTCGATCAAGGACGGGCCAAGGAAATCAGCCGCTGGTTGGCGCCCCATGCCCGAATAGACGCCTTGCTCCTGCGACTCACCGAGGCGAACAGGCTCCTCTCGGGTTGGAATTCCGGAAAGGTCCAAGGACAGATCGCGGAACTTGGCGCCCGATTCGATGCCGCGAGACTTCGGGGCGATGCGTTGCATCAACGCGAGGAATCCCGATTTCAATGCCGGCTTGTCAAGAATCCGTTGGCCGCCATCCGACTCGCCCGCGAGAATTGGAAGGTTCAGAGAGAACCCGCGGACGCCCGCACTTTTCTCGAAGCAGCCCGAGCCGCGAAGGATACACAGGCGACCTTGGAGATTCTGGAGTGGGTTCGCACAACGAAGCTGGAAGACGTGACGCTTTTGGGGCAGTCTCCGCCCCAAACCGTGACGAACCTTTCCGAATGATACGAGTCCGCGCAGAACGAAGGACGCCCCTGCAGTTTCATCGCTGGCGAAGTTGCTGGGGATTGTTGCTGGCCGCCTTAAGTTGGGCAACGAGCGCCCAGGCACATAAACCCAGCGATTCCTACCTGCGGTTGGTTGTCAGCAATTCAGTCGTCATCGGACAGTGGGATATCGCGTTGAGGGACCTGGAGTTCGTGCTGGGGCTGGATGCCGACGAAGACGGCCAAATCACGTGGGGCGAACTGAAGGCTCGTCACCCGGATGTGTCGGGCTTTGCCTTGAGTCGACTCCGTTTGAGTACGGATACCAATCGATTAGACCTGAGGGTAACCGATCAACTGGTCGCTAACCACACCGATGGCACTTACGCGGTGTTGAAGTTTGAAGGGCAGGCGCCCCAACCGTTTGAACGTTTGGAAGTCGAATACCGGCTTTTCTTTGAACTGGACCCACTGCACCGCGGATTACTGAACCTCGAATGGCAGGGTGCCACCAATGCCATCCCCTCACTTCCAAAGGAGCCGATGGTGGCGTTCGGCTTAACCAATCAAGCCGCGCCCCACACGCTCACGAATACCGCAGAACATTCGCGTGTCGCACCACCTACCGTGGAACCGGGGGTCATTACGGTTGTCTTTAGTCCCGCTGAACCCATCCAGACGTTTACCCGGGCGTCCACTCGTGAAGACTCTGGCTTCTTTCAGTATCTCAAAGAGGGGGTTCATCACATCTGGATTGGCACCGATCACATTCTTTTCCTGCTCGCCCTACTGCTTCCAGCCGTGTTCTTCCATGCGCCCGCCCCAAAACGGCCCGGTGGGAAGCTCGAGTTCTTTCCTCACACTCGGTTCCGGCCAAGTTTCGCGAATGTCTTTAAGATCGTCACCGCGTTCACCTTGGCGCATAGCGTCACACTAACGCTCGCCGCCTTGGAGATTATCCAGCTACCGTCGCGCCTCGTGGAATCCAGTATTGCCGCCAGTATTGTGTTGGCAGCGTTCAACAACTTGCGACCCGTGTTCCAAAATCGTGCCTGGATGGTGGCCTTCGGATTCGGGCTAATTCATGGGTTCGGATTTGCCAGTGTCCTCGCGGACTTGGGACTTCCCAAGTCGACCTTGGTTACCGCGCTGATCGCCTTCAACCTCGGCGTCGAATTAGGCCAGCTTGCCATCGTCGCCACGTTTCTTCCCATCGCCTTTGCGTTCCGTCGCACTTGGTTCTACCGCCGTTTGGTCTTTCGCGGAGGCTCGGTGCTCGTGATTCTTGTCGCGATCATCTGGTTCGTTGAACGGGCGTTCGACACCAAAATATTCTGAGCCTGGAATCGCGAATTGAGCGCATTCGAGATGAGCAAACGCTCAATGACGGCCAACTCCTCCAATTCCCTTCCTGTCTTGGTGTGAGTTCGTGTTTCCTGGTGCATTGGCTTTTTTCTATCGAAACTTCTGAAATTCGGGCGAATTGCGCACCTGTTCGAACCGCACATCACTTGGAAACTGACCTCGCAAGTCCCGTTGGTTGGGATCTTTCGCTCGACGAGCGGCATCCAACACGAAAGCGCGGTCAAGATTTTCTGCGGCTTCTTTAGCCTTGGCCTGAGCCGCCTGAATCGCCGCCAGGTCGTACCACGCCTCGGGACTCTCCGCAGCAAGCTTAGTGTATCGCAACATCGCGGCTTCAACCTTGGTAACCTGTGACAATTGCCGGTAGGCTTCCGCCACGGACAACACGGTGCGGGCATCCGCGGCCGGGTTGGCCAACAGTCCATCAAGAATCCCGTAAGCGTCCGCGGGTCGTTGCATTTGGATGTAGAGCGAAGCCAAATTGAATGCGGTTTCCAGATTCGTGGGTTCGGTTCGATATTTTGTTTCCAGTTGAAGCAACCCGTTCGGCGATGGAACCGGCATGGCACCCGCGTTGCCTTTCATGCTGCGCAAGTTGTTCACCAAATCGCGAACCCCGTTATTTTCGGTATCAAACGAATAGCAGGTTTCCGCCACGACGACCGCATCCTCGATGCGACCATTTTCAGCCAGCATTTGTACGTAGCGATAGACAGCCTCCGGACTGTACGGGCAATACGCCCAAGCCTGCTTGAACGCAAAATCCGCTTCCTTGAGGAGCCGCTCCCGCTCCTGCGTGCTCTTCGACGCACGCAATCGCCACGCATAGACGCCGCCAATTGCGCCACGCAACTTGGAAAACGACTTCTGCGCATTGTCGTCGCGGACAAATTTCGGATCTCCTTTAAATCCCGAGAAATCGCGCTGTTGGTACACCCGCTTTGCGAAATCCGCGATCTCTGAAACTTTGGTATCGTAGGTGATCCAGTTTCCGATAAGCCGGTCGGAATACTTGCTCCAGAAGACGTGATCTTTACGCAATACTTCATCGGTCATTTCATCCAGAGGCTGGCGGTTAATCTTCAGGATAATCCCAAATGGCGACAGGTAGGGAAACATCCAATCGAGTGGAAAGCTTTCCTCAATGAAGAAGTCGTTTTGTGGATTCCGATCAAAGATCACCTTGCAAAGGAGGGCATTGATGGACATGACGGCCACTTGACCTGAGACCGACACCCGTCCATCGCCGGTCTGAGTGACCAACTCGCCGGGTTTGAGTTGATTCATGGACATCCGGCGCTGCGCATCGATCATGTATTCCTGGAAGCTCCGCGCGGATTCGTCGGGAGTGGGGGTTAGAACTTCCAAGTCTGGATAAAGCCCGCCCAGAGACTTGGCCACCAGACCTTCAAAGGCCTCTTCCAGCAGCAATCGGTTCAATCGAATCCGATTGTGGCTCGTTGGATTCTGTTGGGCGAATCGAAGGAGCCGGCTCGACAACTGGATACCCGCGAAACGGGAATCATCATAGAGCAGCCCCTTCTCCACGATTCGATTCAATCCGTCGGCGAGTGCCGAGGCGTCCCCCGTCGCAGCGGATCCCAATTCCCCCTTTAGGTAGGGAAACAAAGGGGCCGTGCCGCTTTGCAGCCGGTTCTTGAATCCATCCAGATTGATAAAATGATCGGCTTTAAAAAGTGAGGAGCCGGCTCGGCGTTCCTTCTCCAAGGAATCCCCCAGACCAATGAACAGACTGTCCAATGGCTTCATTAGCCGCGCCAGGAGATTGGTTCGACCCAACAACCGGTCTTTCTCCGAGCGGACAAACGGCAATTCCTGGAAAAAGGGTGGATCCTTTTGTGCGCTCCGATTGTAGTGCGCCCGGATGTAATCCAGGTACGTATTATCCGCCAAAGCGTTTTGCGTGATCAATGCAACATCCCGACGGTCGAACTTCGGATTCCGCCGCTGTTCTGGTTTGATGAAACTTTCGCAGAAGATCATGTAGGTCGGACAGAACCGACCGGGATCCGTGCCCCCAAACAAGACGGCGTCTCGTGTCATTTCCGGATAAACCGGTTTGCCGTCGTCTTCCTTGATCTCGGTCGGATCGAACATGTCATGGCCGAACCAAAATCCAAACAAATGCCCTCGCTGTTCGTTGTCCGACCAATGGGACAAGATCGAATCCATTGGGATCAAGGCAAAGACTGCCAAAAAAGGAGCCAGCACCACCTGTCGACGATACAGCAATAACAGCCCGATGAAGACGGCCGACAACCCGAAACTTGCCAAGGCAGCCCCTCGCATGATGGCAAACAGCGTGGTGTCGAAAACGGCATAGACTTCATACAGATTGAACGCCGCGACGACCGTCGCGCCTATCAACAAAAGATACCGCGTCCGCTGGTACTGCATCAGCAAGCAAGCCCCAATCAGTGTCACGCCATAACCCACCGCCATGGCGATCACGACGTGGGATGAGGTAAAGAACACCTTCACCAATTCACGCGCCTGCTTATCTGTCTGCGGATTCAGTAGGATCAGCAGCAGGAAGGCTAGGCAGAGGTAAATTGCGCTCAGTCCGATCAGCCAAAACCGCTCGCGCTTTTGCATCCGATTCCAAAACGCGAATGGCACCAATCCAATGAGCAAATTCCCTATGTTGAACTCCTCAATGGCTCCTTCGATATACATCCGGACCTGATTAAACAGAACCCCGAAGTCATTGGTTGGATTGGTCTTTTCGTACTGGCCGCGAGTGAACGCGTGGATGAATCCTTCGACCGTCCGCGGATACCCCCAGTTGAGAGGCGGGTTACTCATCGAAGCCAGCGGCATATACAGGTAGAAGCTGGAGCCAACCGCAAACGCGACGCCAATCCAGAGTAACGCTTTCCATTGGTTCAGTGCCGTGCGGGTCTGGAGGGTCAGCCAGATCGCTGCGCCGGTGCAGCCAATGCCAACAAAGTTAAAGATCAAATGAACCGCAGGATTGTCCTTCAACACACCCATGGACAATCCCAATACCCAGACGGCAGCACCGCCCCAAGAGAGATCGCGTCCCAATGCCTGATGACCGACAATGATGGCCACCAGCATGCCGATCAAAGCCACCACCAGTGTTTGGTGATTGCAGATACTGACGCCCATCCAGAAAAACGCCCAATACAGGTATTTGAATTGATGAGGGGCATACATCCACCGCATGAGATACGCCAGGACTCCCATGAAAGAGAGCACTGCCAAGGTATACACTTCGACAATAATTGCCTGACTCCAGATAAACCCATTGAACCCAAGTAGTGCGCCCGCCACAAACCCACTCACGACGCACAAGGCACTCTCCTTCTTTCGATCAATGTCCTTAAACCAATCAATGCCTTCCAGGATCATGCTGCTGCCACGCGAAACCAGGAGACCGCACAAACCACAGGCAAACGCGGCGGCGACGGCGGACGAAACAGCGACCCGCCAGGAGATGTTGGAAAACGGCAAGAGCTTGGTAAATGCCCATGTGTACAAGGTCCACACAGGATAACCTGGTGGATGGGGCACACCCGCGTACATGGAAGCGACCGCCAGTTCACCCGAGTCTTCCAACGTCAGGTCCGACGCAATGGTGTAGAGGTATCCCGCCAATGTGAGAACCGTCACCAACACAAATGTGAACCAATCGATCCGCCGGAACAACGGAGGCGGAGACGACTGGGGCGGAGGGGCAACAGCCGGCTTTCGCCCCCCGGAGATCGGGGCGTCAGAACGACTGGCGGGCTGGCTCGGGCGGCCAGAATTCGAACTCGGATTCTGCATAGGGATCAGAACGGCTAGTTATCGCCGGGAAACAGGGCGTTAGTGGAATGAGCGTGGGCTTGGTTTGTCCACGTAAAACTGGTGACCGGAAGATTATTGGCGGCGCTGTGTGCCGAAGCGGTCCGTAACGACGCATATACCGGCGTCCGCTCAAAAGCCCTGACTTGGGCAGCGTCAATCAATGCTGGAGCCAACTGACGCCCAGCCGGCACCCAACTGATCATAAAGGCTGCGACACAAGCCGCCGCCGACATCAGCCAGGTCGAAACCGCCCGCCACGCCGAAACATCGCAGCCAAATCCCACAAGATCCCCATCGGCTGTTCCGTCGCCGAAGAGTCGGCGCTTAAGCCTTGGGGATGGTTGGCGCGGAGTCCAGGAGGCCATCACTGTCTCCAAAGAATCTTTCCTGTTCATAAGCGTTCTCCGTCAAACATGCTCTCAATTTCTGGATCCCGTATCGATACCGCCCCGCGGCAGTATTTGGCGAGATGCCAGCAATCTCCCCAATTTCCTCAAACGTATGCCCATGCCAAATCTTCAGCACAATCACCTCGCGTTGCTCCTGCGGTAAGTCGGAAAGACATCGCATGGCGATGCGTTCCGGCAAGGACTCCGTCGGGCCCTTTTCAAACCAGCGCACCGATTCGATTTCCCGCAACACGCGTCGCACGAAGGATCGACGGAAGTTGATGGCACGATTTCGCAACGCGCGAACGGCGTAGTGAGCCGGTCGCTCCGGAACTTCCGGCATCTGCACCAACGCCGCAAAAATCTCCTGAACCAGGTCTTCCGCCTCCGCATGGCTCAATCCCAATGAGCGCCCGTACAAGATCAGGTTGCCCGCCTGTTCTTCAAACAGCCGTTCGCACCATTTCAAGTTGTCCGTTGTATCCAGCACGTCTTCGAGAACATAGACACTGCCGGGATGAGATTTGTATGGCGAGCGGAGAGTTTTTTCTGCCGTTGACGCAACCGAAGGCTTTTGCCGGTGTTTTGGAGCCAACTGACACGATGAAGCCTCACTTTTCGAATGCGCCGAAGCTCCGGATCCTTTACAGTGGTTCCATGAGTTTCAGGTTCCAACCGTCTTGGATGCTGGCAATCGCCGTGGCGGCCATAGGCAGCGCTGTATCTCAGCCAAGCCGGGCCGACGAAACACCGGTCGAAGACAAGAACCCATATCAAGGCATTTCGCGTCGTAACCCCTTCGCAATCAAACCACCAGAGCCCGAAGCACCAGCGCCGCCTGCCCCCGCGGCGCCACCTGCCCCCCCTTCCAATGTTTTTCTGACCGGCATCATTGATTTAGGCGACGGGAAACAAGCCTTCTTCAGTGTAAGTAAGCCCAACGATAAGGTGCCTGAGTTCTTATCCTTGAAAGAAGGCGAAACCCAGGGTGACCTCACGGTTTTGTCGATTGATCCAGCGAGAGAAACGGTGCGGATTCGAAACGCAGGCAATGAAACCTCATTGGATTTCAAGAACAACAGTCTGAAATCCGTCGTCGCTGCTCCGGGAGTTACACCACCTCCCGGAGCAGCGCCTATCGCAGTCCCTGTCCCGGCTCAAAATCCTCAGCTCAACCCGAGAGGTGGCGCCGCCGCCCTGCCAGGAGTTGGCGGAGGACCCGTCGTGGTCGGCAGACGCGGCGAGGTTCAGCAACCAGTCGTTCCGACAGTAACTCTGGATAATAACGCCGGCGCAGCAGGTTCGGCACCCAACTTTTCCCCATCAACCCCCCAGCCGATCCGCGAACTGCCCACACGTCGATCCCGTATCGAGCCCTACGTTGGCGGCGGAATTGGAGCCGGCCAGGGCACGACGACAGGAAGTGCCCCAGAAGGCGTGAAAGTCGTTCCACCACCGAATTATCTCCCGCCACTTCCTCGCAGCCCGTAAACGTTGCGTTCATGGCGGACCTTCTATGGGCAGGCGAAAGAAAGATTCGTGCCTTTGAAGGAGGCGATTTTTGGGTTGCTGGCAAAACAAGAGTAACACCTGGTGCCAGAAGCTGTGGTTGAACTGGCAGGTTCCAGAAGTTGACCCCGGCGAAAAAGTTTAGCCGGAAGATCCGCCTTTCCAGACAGTTGGTGCGCACGGCAGGACTTGAACCTGCACGCCTTACGGCACTACCACCTCAAAGTAGCGCGTCTGCCAATTCCGCCACGTGCGCAACCGCTGGAGTGACTAAACTAAACCAAACCAAAAGACCAAACCTCAGGTTGCGGAAGCAACCTCGAATCCAAGCGAAGTGGTCGGGGCGGTGAGATTTGAACTCACGACCTCTTGTACCCGAAACAAGCGCGCTACCAAGCTACGCTACGCCCCGAACCAATTGCCGGGCCAAAATGGTCAATGACCGTCCCCATTGCAACGGTTTTTTCAAACTACCCCGATAACGCACGCATCAACTCCGGAAACTGACATCCAGTGCAGCGTGAATCCGATCGGTCGCAGAAGTCCCGAACGACCTGCAATATTCCTTGCTGGATTGCCGCCGTTCTTGGGAGATTGGGTCTAACGCCACCGAAGAGTCGGTCGCGAGCGAGCCTTAACACCGCATTGTCCTCTCCGGCCGGCCACTCCAGGTATCGCTCTTCAACTCTGGCTCTCAGAGCGTCGTTTCGGGCCAATGTCGCCCGCACCCAAAACCAAGGCAAAATGACATTCATTGCCAAGTCGGTGGCGCGAGCGGCCCCGAGCAGTGGCAGACTGCGCTCCAGTCGCGCTGAAGTCAGTGTCCAATGCTTGGACCAATACGGGTCGGCCTGCCGCGGTTGCAGGATGGTCATCAGCGATTCAGCCGCCGCTGATTGGTCCAACCGTTGAGTTATCCAAGTCTCCAACTGCGTCCCTAAGGTCGTCATCTGCAACCAATGCGCTGCCAAGGCGAGTCTTCGGTGCGGATGATTGATGGGCCGAATCCCAGACCACCGCCAGACCGATCCCGGAAGTTCCATGCCTTCAAATTCATGGCGTTCACGCCACCAGACATCCCAGAGACTTCGCCAATAGGTCGACGGACGAGTCACCGCACTCGAAAGAAAACTGCTCAACCCAAAAACCCGGCCTTGGACGGTTTCCAAGTGAGTCCACGTTCGCGAGGCCATACCAGGACCACCTGGTCTCAGAACTTCGGCCAATCGGCGCATGGGCCAGGCATTATGTTTGTATCCCAGGGCAGCGAACAAGCCCTCCCAGAGCACCTGTTCCCAACCATGTTGACGGGCCTGCGCTTCGAATTCCGAACCCTTTCGAGCCAACCGAGAACGCGCCGCTTGCTCCAAAATCCGATGCGCTTCTTGCGAGGAAACCACTCGCAGCGGACCGGCGCACATCCCCGCCGTCGATGCAGGTAATCTCCAGGGTGCTTCGCAGGAGAGCCAATTCGTTAACTCCGAAAGCGGGGCATCCAGCACCGGCTCCAATTCCAGCACGGGCGGTTCCTTATCTCGAACTTCCCCAGCCGTCGTTTCGCTTGGCCGCGCCCGCCAAACGACTCGCAAGATCACTCGTCGGTAGGCTGGATTGCCTTGGTGATGATGCCCGCGCCATCCGGACACCGACAGATCGATCTCGACGTCACCTACCACCGAAAGTTCGCCCTCATACTGCAGGACAGCGCGCTGGAAATCCGGTCCCGCCTCACGATTCCAAAACCCGGGATGAAGCACACTCAAGCGTCGTCCATCCACGGTTCGGAGTTGATCTCGGCGAATCCGTTGATGTCGCCAGAGCTGTTGAAGCCAGACTTCGGGAGGGAGGCCTTCTTCGCGAAGAAATTCGGGTGCTGTGTGGTGAATGAGCCAATGAGTATAGGCGTCGCATGGCGGTTTGGGCATGCCATTGATAAGCGCGAATTGCGGTAGGGAGTCAAGTGCACGCGTCGGCCTGAAGGACGCTTCGGTTCAGGATGACGTGGGAACGCAAGACAAAGTTTGTCGGTCCGTTGACGGCTCCAAAGTCCAGGGCGATAGTCTGGACGTGAACAACGACATCACCCAGTTGCTCCTGAAATGGGATTACCAACCAGGGCAGGTCGCCGCGAGGCGGTTCAAGGGGAAGGACGGCAAAGAAAAGATTCAGCTGCGCGTGGATCTTGGCATCCTTCAGATGAACGCCGAGGGGAGGCCCGACGGCAAACGACCTATGGGGCAAGATTCGTGGTTCGATTTCTACCGAACTCGTTGGGAGCGAGCGAAAGCTGAAAACCCAGATGCCGACCCGAGCTTCCAACTAGTTGCTGAAGAATGCTCACGGCTCCAACAGGAAGCCATCCAGTACCACCACCGCTATATCTGTTTCTATCAATTGGAGGACTACGACGCCGTAGAACGTGATGCCGACCGCAATCTGGAAGTCTTCGGTTTTGCGCGCGCATTTGCCTCCACCGAAGAACTGGCTTGGTCCGTCAATCAGTTTGCCCCTCAATTATTGCTCATGCGCACGCGTGCGGTCGGCGCCCGTTCGCTCAAAGCCAAACGCCATACTGAAGCCGTCCGACGCATCGAGGAAGGCATCACCGCTCTCGAAGACTTTTATCACGAATTCAACCGTGAAGACCTGCTAGACCACAGCCCTGAAATCAATTCACTCCGCAATTGGCTTGAAGAAGTGAAGCATCGCAAGCCGTTGTCTGAACTGGAAAAGCTTCAACGCGCTCTCGCTGAAGCCATTCAAGTGGAGGACTACGAAAAAGCCGCCCAAGTACGCGACCGTCTCAAGAAGCTCCAATCCGCCAAATCATGAGTTTGCAACTTCGTATCACCGAGGAACTAAAAGCCTCCATGGTGGCCCGTAACGCCGACCGCACTGGAGCGCTTCGCCTGATCAAATCCGCCGTGGGCTACGCCCAAATCGAAAAAAAAACGGATCAACTGGCTGACCCTGACATTGTCGCTGTCCTTCAAAAGGAGGCCAAGAAGCGCCACAATTCAATCACGGAATATGCCGCAGCCGGTCGCGAGGAACTCGCCGACAAAGAACGCGCTGAACTGGCGATCATTGAGGAATTTTTGCCGCGCGCCCTGCCCGCCGATCAACTTGAAGCACTCGTTCAGGCCGTCATTGCCGAGATCGGCGCCACCAGCAAGAAGGATATGGGGGCAGTCATGAAAGCCGCCAGTGCACGAGCCGCCGGCCAGGCCGACGGGAAAACCTTGAGCACCATCGTTTCGCGCCTGTTGCCCTGACAACTTCGCCGCCCCATCCGTCACGGGTTAAGGATATTGGGGCCTTTCTTCGAGGCCCGAGTTGAATTGACCCCTTCAGCTCGTCCTGTCTTTCGGTTTATCGAATGTTTCACCGCTCAGAGTCGTCGTAACGAGGGGTCCCAGGTGTTTCCAGGACTCACGATCTTCAATCCAAATGAGCATCAGTCAAATTCTGCTGGAAAAGGGGCTGCTCACTCCCGAGCAACTGATCGACGCCGTCAATCTTCAGCGCGCCGAAGGTCTGCGCCTGAACCGCGCTATCGTCCAATTGGGATTCCTGTCCGAATGCCAGATGCTGCAACTCATGGCGGAGCAGTTGCAAATACCACTGGTGGACCTCACGGATATCTCAATCGACGCAGAAATCCTGCGTTCGCTCCCGTCGAAGGTCGTTTACCGGAAGCGCCTCATTCCCATCTCTCGCACCAACGGCATGCTCAACGTCGCAACAAGTGACGCATTCGATCTGTACGCCTTTGACGATCTCCGCCTGACCACTGGATTGGATATCCAACCCGTGCTGGCCCCACGCGACGATATCGAAAAACTAATCAAGTCTCATTATGGGCTCGGTGGTGACACACTGGATGAAATGGTCGGTGCCGATGGCCCGGATGTCGCCGGCAATTCCGTGGAGGGCGGGGAAGATCTTCTCGAGATGGCCCAGGAGGCCAGCGTCATTAAGTTGGTCAATGAGATCATCCTGGAGGCCGTGAACGAGAGGGCTAGCGATATTCACATCGAACCCTATGAATACAATATGTCGATTCGTTATCGTATCGACGGGGTACTCCAAGAGGCTTCCGTGCCGCCCCAGATGAATCGGTTCCAGGCAGCCATCATCAGTCGCATCAAGATCCTCGCAAATCTCAACATCGCCGAACGCCGCGTCCCGCAGGACGGTCGCATCAAGTTTCAAGTCGGCGGACGGCAGATCGATGTCCGTGTCAGTGTCATTCCCATGCTGTTCGGTGAAGGTGTGGTTATGCGCCTGCTCGACAAGGCAAACGTGCTTTTCACGCTCCAGCAATTGGGCATGGACGATAATAACTATGCCCTTTTCAAAGGACTCATTGACCGACCCCATGGAATCTTTCTGGTCACCGGCCCAACGGGTGCCGGCAAAACGACCACACTTTACGCCGCACTGAATGCCATTGTCGGCCCCGGTCTCAAAGTTCTCACCGTTGAAGACCCGGTGGAATACAACCTTGCCGGCGTCAACCAGATCCCCGTGAATCATCAAGTGGGGATGACGTTTGAAAAAGGATTGCGGGCTATTTTGCGCCACGACCCGGATGTCGTCATGATCGGTGAAATTCGCGATCTCGAAACCGCCAGCGCCGCGACGCAAGCGGCCATGACCGGCCATTTGGTGCTTTCCACGTTGCATACCAACGACGCCGCCTCGGCACCCATGCGTTTGATCGAAATGGGTGTCGAACCTTTCCTTGTCAGCAGCACCATGATTGGGTCCATGGCACAGCGCCTTGTCCGCCGCGTGTGCCCCAAGTGCAAGGAACAGTACGTCCCCGACCCCGCCAATCTGCCTCGCGACCTAATACTTGACCCCGGCGAAACCCTCGCCAGGGGGGTCGGCTGTCCTAATTGTCGCAATACGGGCTATCGCGGTCGAACCGGACTCTACGAACTCATGGTGATGACCGATGTCATCGCCGAGAAGATCATCGAACGAGCGCCGTCGCACCAGATTGTCGCCGCCGCTAAAAGCTCTGGCTTGTGCCTGCTACGCGAGGATGGCTGGATCAAGGTACGGGCAGGCATCACCACACCCGATGAAGTGGTGCTCTGCACCGCGCTTTGAAGGCTGGAAGTTAGCAGACCTTCAGTTACAGTACGGGTGCTCCGGACGGTTAGACTCAACCGGTTATTAACCATCCCAGAGAACCCCTCTGAAAAGCAGAAGACTCAATGCCACAATTCCACTACATCGCGATCAACGAAACCGGTGCCCGAATGACGGGCACGGTGGATTCGGATAGCGAGGCTGGCGCGTTGCGCTCGTTGGAGGAAAAACGTCTGTTCCCAGTTTCCGTCCAAGGGCTTGGGTCGGCCAACAAGGACAAATCGGTCAAGCCCAAGGTCCGCACACGCGACCTCGGCACGTTGTACGGTCAACTTGCAGACCTCATCGGCTCAGGCGTTCCCTTGCTGCGCGCTTTGGATTCGCTCATCCGGTCCACCCCATCGCCTGGCCTTCGCGATCTGTTGAAGGAAATTCGAGCGGCCGTTGCTGACGGAAAATCACTGACGGAAACACTAAAACAGTATCCCGAAATCTTTCCGCCGTTACACACCGCCATGATTCAGGCAGGTGAACGCGCGGCGTTTTTGGAAGAAGTCCTCCGAAGTCTGTCGGGATTCATGGAGCGATTTGAGGAGTTGCGAAGCAAAGTCATGGGCGCCTTGATCTATCCAGCCATGCTCACAGGCTTGGGTACATTTGTCATGCTCGCGGCCCTTATTTTCTTCGTGCCAAAATTTGAACCGATGTTGGCCAACGCACCCAAACCTCTGCCTTCAGAAATTCTGTTCGGCGCCAGTAAGATCGTCCGCAGCTATTGGTACTTGTTGATCGTTGGCGGTGCCGGCGTTGGCGCCTTTCTCTGGACCAACCTCAGAAGCGAGGCCTCGCGCCGCAAGCTCGAGCGATGGCAGCTAAAGATTCCCGTTGTAGGCACTGCCTTGCGACTTCTCGCGATTACCCGCTTCTGCCGAATTCTCGGCACCATGCTCGCCAACGGTGTGCCCCTCTTGCACGCTCTCAAGATCAGCAAAGACGCGACCGGTTCCAGCATCCTGTCGGAACGTATTAGCGAAGCCACGGAGGCCGTACGCGACGGCAAACGGCTCTCTGAACCACTCTCCGTCGGCGGCTTTATTCCCGATCAGATCCTCGCCATGATCACCGTCGCTGAGGAGTCCAACAAATTGGACAAAGTCTTGGTGCAAATTGCCGACACCGTTGAACGTCGCACCAATCGGCAAGTGGACCAAGCCGTGCGTCTGATCGAACCCGCAATTCTATGCGTGGTCGCCGGTTGCATTGGTTTTCTCGCACTCGGGCTGCTACTCCCCATCTTCACCATGGCCAGCGCCCTGGGCTCCAAGTAACGGTTGCAACACCGTTACCGGCCAAAAGAATCTCCCCTTGCACCCCGGCCCCAGCTCAATAACGTTGCACGTGCATGGCGAAATCACCTGCTAAAAAAGCCTCCGCCAAACCTGGAGCACTGATTTTGGGAGTGGGCCTGGACTCCGATGGACATAAGCGGGTGACCAAAGGCCCTAACTTCGCCCTGGTCGGCGGAACCAAGGAGACGCACGCTGAAATGACCGAAAAGGCCGTGAAGATTAACGAAAAGCTCGCCAAACGTGGCAAACAACTGCACGAGGTCAGCCGTGAAGAGTTCGATGACATCGCCCACGAGGTGGGTCTCCGCCGGAACGAGCCGAACAACAACTGAATCTTCATTGCCACAGCTGGGAGGTCGAGTTGAATCGTTGTCGTCATCGGTTCCAAATAGCTCGATGGGTTTTTTTGGCGTGCTGGATTTGCAATGGAGCCCTTCTGGCCAACATCCAGATCAATGAACTCATGTTTCATCCGGCGTCCGAAGATGATCGGGACGAATGGCTCGAACTGGTCAATACCGGAACCAGTGGCGTGGACCTGTCCGGGTGGCGCTTCACCTCGGGAATCCGCTTTCAGATTCCCCCAGGCACCCGACTCAATGCCGGGGAGTTTCTGGTCGTGGCTGCGGACGCCGAGGCCTTTAAGGCCCGGTACACGAAGGTCACTAACTGGGTAGCGGGCTGGACGGGAAGTCTGGCGAATTCAGGGCAGAAGATTGAGCTTCGAAGCGGAGACGACGAGTTGGTGCAGAGCTTGGAATACGCCGATCAGGGGGATTGGGCCGATCGAATTCCTGGCCCGCTGGATTCCGGGCATCGGGGTTGGCAATGGTCTTCTGCCGCTGATGGTTTTGGGGCTTCCTTGGAACAGTTGCAACCCGGACTTTCGGGATCCAACGGACAAAACTGGAGGTCCAGTGTTGGGACCAATGGTACACCAGGTGCCCCCAATTCCAGATATACCAACAATATCGCCCCGTTAATCCTCGATGTGCGACACTCGCCTCTGGTTCCAAGGACGAATGAGCCCGTCTTGGTCACCGCGCGGTTCCTTGACGAAACCACGGTGAGTCGCGCGACATTGTATTGGCGGGTAGACGGCACTCCCAACTTCGTTGCGGAGCCCATGTTGGACGACGGATTGCATGGCGACCGATCACCGGGCGACGGACGGTTTGGAGCGCGTATTCCGCCTCTGCCGAATAAAACTCTGGTGGAGTTCTTCGTGGAAGCATCGGATGAGGAGGGGCGGCGGCGCTCTTGGCCCGCACCGGCGTTAGTTGCAGGAGTTCTCAAGCAGAACCTGAATGCACTCTATCAAGTGGACCAGGCCGCGCTGCCGGATCCGGGACAGGCTGGGACGTTGCCGCTGTTTCGGCTGATAATGACGGCGGCGGATCGGGCCGTTCTCAATGACATTAACCGCAATGTCGGCCGATCCTCCCAGAGCCAGGCTCAGTTCAATGCGACATTTGTGGCGTGCGATCCACGCGGTGACACGGTTCGGTACACCGTGGGCGTTCGCAACCGCGGAAATGGATCCTCGCAGAGGCAACCCCAGAGTTTTCGTATCAATTTTCGAGAGGACGATCGATGGAATGAGGTGGCAAGGATCAATCTGAACAGCCAATACACACCCGTTCAACTGCTGGGAAGCGCGCTGTATCGCAAGGCGGGGCTGGCAGCGGCGGCGGCTCGTCCAGTTCGGGTTCGGGTCAACGGCGACACGTTGAGTGATCGAACTGGAGCCCCAACATTTGGATTCTACGCGGCGAACGAGGTGATTGATTCCGATTACGTGAAGCGCCTGTTTCCAGTGGATGATCGGGGAAATGCTTATCGAGGCATGCGCCAATCGGGGCGAGGCGCGGATTTGCATAATGAAGGAGAGAAACCGGCGCCATATCGCTTGAATTACTTCAAGCGCACCAACGAGAGTGAAGACGACTGGTCGGATGTGATCCGACTCTGCCAAACCATCGGTAGTCCCGGTGCGGCGACACCGGCCTGGGCGTCGGCCATTCGAGAGGTGGTGGATGTCGACCAATGGATGTTGTATTTCGCCTTGGAGGCGATCGTCGACAATCGCGAAACCAATCTCGCCAATGCCAGCAATGGGACGGGCCAGGGCGATGATTACTTTCTCTATTTCGGTGTCGTGGATCCACGTGCCCGTGTGATTCCATATGATCTGGACACAATTCTGGGTCTGGGTGATTCCGTGTTTGACGCCAACGTTGGGTTATTTCGGATGAGCGCCAATCCGTGGCTGGCCCGATTTGTGGAATACCCAGAGTTCACCGCGGTCTATTATCGGACCTTGCAGCGGCTCTTGGACGGGCCGTTTAGTGCTCGAGAATTGGATGTATTCATCGACGAGGTGTTGGGAGGGCTAGGCGTGGCACCGCAGATTCAGACGATGAAGCAGTTTGCTCAGGCGCGACGGCTCAATCTGGACCGAATGATCCCGAGACACTTGAGCGCGACGAACAGCGAACTGACGTTCACCAATGGCGTTTACTGGACTTCAGGCTCCACGTTGAATCTCGCCGGCCGTGCCGATGCCGCGACGACTTTTGGTGTCCGTGTCGATGGTCAGCCCGCGCCCTATGTCCAATGGCGGACGCGTTGGACCGCGAAAGACATTTCATTGGCTCCTGGCCTAAACACCGTGCTGGTCCAGGCGTTGGATGCACAGGGGCAGGTAATCGAAGAATTGCGCCAACCGGTGATTCGTACGGGTGGGACATCTCAGGAATTGTCGGGAACATTGATCTCCGACCGGTTACTCCTGGCAGCGGAGGGGCCGCATCGGATCGTCGGAACATTGACCGTAGGCGCAGGAACAACCCTTTCAATACAGCCAGGAACAGTTCTCCACTTCGCGCCCGATGCGAGAATGGTGATCGCGGATGGCGGTCGATTGTTGGCGGAGGGGACTGCAGAACGGCGCATCCAATTTACGGGTGAACCGGGTGGCGAATCCAACTGGAATGGGCTCGTCATTGAAGGGTCGTCTGGATCTCCTGAATCGCGGTTGAGCCAGGTTCATTTCGAAGGCAACGCGACAACTTGTCTCAAGATTTCGAGAGGAACCTTGTTTTTGGATCACGCTACGTTTGGCACCTCGTCGCATCCGTATCTGGATTTGGATGGAGCATCGTTTGTGCTCAGCCATTGCGTCTTCCCATCGGCGACCGCTGTGTTTGAACCGGTGCACGGCACTCAAGGTATCAAGCCAGGAGGACACGGCGTGATCCGTCACTGCTACTTTGGCACGCCCATGGGTTACAGTGATGTGGTGGATTTTACGGGCGGAAACCGCGAACGCGGCCAGGAAATCCTCCACGTGATGCACAATGTTTTCGCGGGGTCCTCCGACGACATTTTGGATCTGGACGGCACAGATGCCTGGGTCGAGGGAAACATCTTCTTACACGCCCACCGAAATGGCGCGCCGGACAGTTCCAGTGCAGTTTCGGGCGGAAGCGACGGGGAGCGCACCTCCAATGTCACGGTGATTGGCAATCTATTCTTTGATTGCGATCAGGCGGCCACCGCGAAGCAGGGTAATTTTTTCACGTTGCTCAACAACACCATTGTTCGAATCACGCACGACGGTGGTGAGGATGTGGATTCGGCAGTGGTCCAGGTGAGGGATATTCCGACTAACGGCCCCCCCAACATCGTTGGCAAGAGGCTTTTATCTGGAAAACAATGTGATCGTGGACGCGAAACAGTTGGTTCGAAACGCAGATCCGGAAAAGTCGGTCGTCACATGGAATCGGAACATTTTGCCCATAGAATGGCAGGGTTTAGGGGTTGGAAATGTTGTGGGCGATCCGATATTGCTCCATGTCCCAACCGTCGCTGAAACACAGTTTCGTTCATGGGCTGAGGCGCAGGTGCTTTGGGCTTGGTTTTCTCTGAGACCTGGGTCGATAGCGTTGGGTTTCGGGCCTGACGGTCGCGGCGCTGGCGGAGTGTTACCCGCTCAACTAACGATCGAGGGTGAACCGCTTTCCTTGACCTCAGCGACCTCGGCAACCCTCCGTGTTGGGCCGCTGTATTCAGAAGATCGGATTCCATCGGAGCCATGGCCCCGTGGCTCGGGTTACATTGGGTATCGATGGCGACTGAATGCCGGTGAGTGGAGTGCTGAGATCCCGTCCGATACACCCATCACACTCCGGGAACTCAAGCCAGGAACATATCAAGTCGGGGTGATTGGGCTTCGAGATTCTGGGCGCTATCAAAACGATCCCATCTTTGGCGAACGCGCGGTGGCAACCTTGTCGAGGGCCTGGACGGTGGATCCTTTGATCCCAGTTCTGACTCCATCGCAGACGGTGCAATTGAGTGAGATTCAAGCCGTGGCCAGAACCGGCGCCAAGGATGTGTGGGATGCCATCGAACTGCGTAATTCGTCGGAGTTGTCGGCTGATCTGAGTGGCTACCGCCTCACTACCTCGACCAACGAATCCCGGCGGTTTGTGTTTCCACCGGGTACAGTGATGCCACCGAGAAGTCATCTAATTCTCAGTGACAATCCGCTGGTGGAACGTCCTGGTCTCTACATGGGTTTCGGGTTGTCGGTCAAAGGTGACACCGTGTTCCTCCTCGACCCAATGGGCCTGGTCCAGGATTCCGTTCAGTTTGGGCCACAGCTCATTGGAAGTACCATCGGGCGGGTGACGGATTCGCACGCGGCGAGATCCAATCCAGTGGAGGCTCACCGAACCGTATGGCGGTTGTGTGAACCCACGGTTGGCAGGGCAAATCGGGCGCGTTCGACGGGTGATCCACGTCGGCTGCGCTTGTCAGAATGGTTGACCAATCCCCGGGCACGTTTCCAGAATGACTTGGTCGAAGTGCAGAATACTCACTGGCTGCCAGTGGACATGGGCGGCTTGCTGTTTAGCGATCATCCCGTGGCCTTCTTGCCAGGAATGACCGATCAACTGGCCAGGGGACATCGAATGGCACCCCTGAGTTTCATTCCGGGTAATGGCCTGATTGTTCTTCAAGCCGATGGCAAGGCCGGGCAGGGCGGGGATCACTTGAATTTCCAACTCGCGTCTGATTCCGGAGTTCTGGCGCTTTACGACACGTCTTCTAGTCCCGGAGGGGGGTCTGCCTGGACCACCGGATCCCTCATCGATTTCATTTCTTATGGGATCCAATACTCGGACACCTCCCAGGGTCGTTCCCAAGGCGCGGACGGTTTGCGTTTCTTCGCAGACCCAACTTTTGGGATCTCGAACTCAAGCACACCCGAAACGGTCGTCTTGAACGAGATTCTGAACCACAACCGAGGATTGCGCGAGGCCGATGGGCGCTTCCCGGATTGGGTAGAACTTTACAACCCCAGCGATACGGCGCTTGACCTGAGTGGTATGCGGCTGAGCGATTCGATTGACGAGCCAAACAAATTCATGTTTCCGAACGGCACACAGATGGCAGCCCATGGGTTTTTGCGGGTATGGTGTGTCCCCGATGATGGCGTGGACGAGCGTGAAGGACACCTGGATCCCAGGCTGCCCCACCTCATCGCCCCCTTCGGATTGGGTCACTTGGGTGAACCGGTATACCTCTTCGACCGCGCCGATCGCAGCGATCGGATCATCGATCAATGGGCCGGCGGGTGGTTGCCTCCAGATTATTCTATCGCGCGGATTCCAGACGGAACCGGCAGTTGGCGACTTGGAGTGCCTTCACCCGAGCAAATAAATATCGCGACGGAACTTGGGGATGCCACCGATGTGTGGATCAATGAATGGATGGCCGATCCCAGCAATGGCGATGATTGGTTCGAGCTCTACAACGCCGGCAATCGGCCGGTAGACCTCTCCGGATTTTATCTGACTGACGACCTTTCGGATTCCCGGAAACATCGGATTCCGGCTTGGAGTTACGTTGTGGCGCGGGGTCATTCCCTATTTCAGGCCGACAATCAGTTGGACAAGGGACCCAATCACGTGGGCTTTCAATTGTCCGCTCGAGGCGAATCCATTGGGTTGGCGGATCCAATGGGCACATGGGTGGATAGCGTTACTTTCGGCACTCAGAAACCGGGTCAAAGTGAAGGTCGATTGCCAGATGGCGGATCGACCATCAGCACATTTGTGCGTCTGAACACCCCGGGGCTGACGAATCAGATGGACCTCGATTCCGATGGAATGAGCGATGACTGGGAGCGATTGCATGGTTTGTCACTACAAGACCCGGCAGACCGTGAAACCGATCCGGACGGCGATAGTGTTTCCAACGAGATGGAGTATTTGGATGGCACAGACCCTGCAAATGCAACGAGCCGTCTCGGGATAGCATTGCAATTGGAAGCCACCGGTGACGTGTGGCTGCAATGGCGCGCAGAGGCTGGCAGAGCCTACTTCTTCCAGGCTCGAACAGACCTGACCGCAGGCGCTTGGGAAGACATGGCATCGGTAAATGCCCGATCCGTGGAGCGCAACATGCGGGTTCGATTAGGCCGATCGCAATCACAGCAACGCTTCTTTCGAATCGCGGTTGAATGGCATTGAATGGCGTTGATAATCAACGGGTCGCAAGGGTTGGCACAGGGCGTCGACAAGGTTTACGCTCGACGATTTACTTAACAAGTCAGAGCACCCCATTGGGTTACTTGACTCATAGAAGGAGCGCACTAGAGAGTGTCGGATTTATTAACATCAAAGTTGGTCATCTAACTGAATTCGTCGCGAGTATTCTAGGCAGGGATATATTTATGGGACGCAATTTTGTAGGGGTGCGACATTTGCACTCCTTCAGAGGGGAATTCGGCATCTTGGCATCCCCGCTGCTTGTGTGGAGAAGACCGTATTGATACGGCGCAACGAAAAAAGCAAACAGACGATAAACCTAAACTCGGCTCTTCAGCAGAATCTGTGGGTGATTTGGAGTGGAATAGGGTGTAAGTCGATGACTTTTGGGATTGGATTCAGGTTGGTGGGGTAAGCGGCGAACTGGAGGTGCTGGGTGTCCAAGCGCCCGACGGCGCGAGCTTT
>SXGU01332174.1_pt1 | contig 37028 bp, 49 predicted proteins | sample 3174531 | NCBI WGS metagenome assembly SXGU01 (sample SAMN11356863, study PRJNA531348) | freshwater metagenome | isolation source: freshwater sample F1-140 | place: China: Fuxian Lake, Yuxi | collected 2017-12-25 | reverse complement strand
TAATCAGAAGGTCCCGAGTTCGATTCTTGGTGTCGGCACCATAAAAACAATAGGTTAAGTAATATTTTCAGACTCCTGATTTTTCGATTGTGTCAAAATTGTGTTTTTCAGGAGTTCATCTACAACCATTGCATGTTTCCTGAATTGCTCGGGAGCCAAATGAGCATAACGCTTCACCCAGTGCAAACTTCAGTGGCACATACTGTAAACTTGCGCGTTATTTGGTACTGTTTTTCGCGTTATTTAGTACTGATAATTTTCTAAAAATTCATGATTATCAGCTCAGATCGCTTTGCGGTTTTTCCTGCTCCTCCTACTGTGTAATTAATGCCGGTTGTTTGTAACGATAGGCCGTTAAATGCGGCTCGCATTTCCGGGGTGTCGTTAACTGATTGGGCGGTCGTATTTGGTTATGCAGTCTTGCCAGGCGCAGGCGTGCCTGGCTTAGATCTTCTTCCAGCCTGAGCAGGTTTAGCCTTGGCGGGGCGGTGGTTGCTGTGCCGAATGCTTGATCGGACACTTTACCGCCAAATGCCAGCTTTTGCAGATAGCAAAAGCGGGCGGCGCGCTGGATGTCGGTTAGCGTTTCCTCGGGTGTGATTTGCAGCCATTTATATATTTGGCGGCTTGTTAATGACCAGCGGAATTGTTTAACGAATTCGTCCAGGTGGTGCTTTATTACCCGGTACAAATTAATCAATTCGCCGTTGATATCGTTGAGCACTTCCGCTTCCGATTGATCTTTCATGAAATACAGCGCGGCTGCACCGCCATCTTTTATCTAATCTTTACCTCGCTCACAACCCAATCTTTGCCCGCTCACTTTTCCCCCATTGCCGCACGGCTTCCACATACGCGCCGAACGCAACCAGCGCCTCCTGCTCCCCTGGTTGAAACACATACAGCCCGAGCGCTGCGCCGACGCCGATGCGCGCATAATATTGCTCGACCTCAATTGGGTATGCGTCTCTGATCCGGCGCTGCATTTCTGCATAAATTAACTGGCACGGTCGGCTGGCGGCCTTGATCTGCTCTTTTATGGCGGCGTTTGGCTCGACAGCTTGCCATTGTATTTCCGGCTGCTGATCCGGCATCGTGACGCCATCCGGCACGCAGACGTAATACCAGCCATCAAGCTCCGCCAGCTCGATGGCGCCATCGGTCTCGGTGTTGCGGAATCGCAGCTCGGTACCATCTGGCCCCGGCGTCACGGCTCGTTGATATTTATGCATTGACATAATAATTCCTCACTGATATTGATGCGGGGCTGCCGCCCCTCCAACATGCTTACGATCCATAGGCGCCGGCACGGAAGCCCATGCTGGCGCCGTCAGCCGACCAGCCATAGTCCCCCTGGCGGAAGAACACGCCCGCAGACGCTCCGCCGCCCCAGCTGCCCGCAGAGAGAACGAACGGGTTGGCCATGTTGATTTGGAGGCAGCCGTCGGAGCCAAATTGATTTGTGCCGCCCGCGCTAGTGCCGCTGGTTGTATCCTGGATACCGCAGCTCGTGCGCTGGTAACTCACCCCGCTGGTTGCGCCACTGAACACCTGATTTGCACCGTTACCGAAATACGTCCAGGCAATTGTCGCGCCCCATGGGAACAGCCCGGCAACGTTGTCGTACAGCAGTCCCAAATGCGCCGCATCGCCCCATGCATCCGTCCCGCTCGCTCCGGATGTCCATCCAGCCGTGAGGCTGGATAGCGCCACGCTGGTTTTGAGCACATAGGCGTCGCCGTTGCCCTGCAGCGTTGTGTCTGTGGCTCCAGTGCCTGGATTGGACACTCCAAGGGTGCACTGATAAATACAGCCGTTTAGGTCGGCTACGCCACAGGCTTGGCCGTTATGCGTCGTTTTCGCAAAGGGCGACCCGCTGCCCGTTTTGGGCTTTGAGCTCGAACCGAAATCGCCCGCAGTGGTATAGGTCACGCCAGCATCGTTCGTGTCAGCCAACGCACCAGAATTGCAGCCCTTGGGGAAATTGTTGGTAGCATCATACCAAGCGCAATAGGTCGTACTGCTGCTAGCCTGGGCATGCGCCAAACTCAACAACGCCAGGGCGGAATACATAAATGCCGATGCGGCATTAAATACACCGGCACCACGGCTGCGCGCTAATACAACTGCGTCCGCAAGGATACCAGTACAACCGGTCATGCCATTTGATGCCGTCCAGTTCGCGCTGTCAGTAGCCAGTGAAATCGGTACGCCAAGGGAGACCGATTTGCAACTGGTTGTGCCGTTTTTGCTGGCGAGGAACTTGTCGATGAAGAACCCGGACTTGTCCGCGCCGCCGTCCTTGACGGCTCGGTGCATGGCGTAGCCTGCCGTGTTGGCCGCTGCCTCGGTGGCGTAGGTGTCGATGCCCACGATGTCGATGGCGTTGGCACCATAGGTTGCGTAGCGCGGGCTGCTTGCATGACCAATCCGGTAATAAAATCGCGGAACAAAAACCAGGATAGATCCATCGCTGTATTGATAATTACCATAATTCGCATTGGCTGGATCGCTCGTGCCGGCCATTGCGCTGAACCCGGCGGGCAATGTATCCGGGTACTCGCCGACACCAAACCCCAGCCCGCCCTGCGTGCCGATCAGCCCGCCGAAGGTCGACTTGGTCGCGAAGTTGGTGCCTGTTGACCACGCCGACACGCCGTTGTTCGTGCCACGATGGCGCACGCGCCAGTAGTAGGTCTGGCTGGTTGAAAGCCCCGAAACCAGCCATGATGTTTTATTGGTAGCATCGGCGCTTGTGCTTTGCACGACCGTAACAAACCCGGCATCTAGCGACAGTTGCCAGTCAGAGTTCAGGTGAGTGTCTGCCACGCCGTACCAGGCGAACACCGAGCTGTTCAGCGTTACGGTGCTGTTTTGGTTGGTAGCGCCGTTGCTCGGACTGCTGTTGGTTGGCGTGGTGACTCCGGCGGGCAATATGGGCACGCTGAAGCTGGTTGCCACACCGTCTTTGAACACGGTCAGCGCCACAGTTTGAGCAGCGGCTGGAGCGGTGAAGCTGACCTGATCTCCCGAGATGCTGACCGAGCCTGCGCTAGCCTGCACGACATAGGTAGAGAAAACGTTGTAGTCGGTGATGGTGAGCGCAATTGCCTGCCCAACGTACGCCGTGGCCGGGCCGCTCAGACTGACTGTAGCGACATCGCCTTGCCTGCCGTTCACGCTAGCCACACCGGCGATAGCTGATATCCCCGCAGCCCAGCCCCCGGCAATCGTGTACGCCCGCAATTGTCCGGTTGCTGTGTTGATGTAGAACGCGCCGTTCTGCAACGCGTTGCCGTCGTTATCGACCAGCGGATCGCTCGATTTCGCGCCCAAATAACGGTCATCGAATTGATCATACAGCACCTGCAAATCGATAAATGTCTGCTGCGCTGCTGCGGCACTTGCTGATGATAATCCGGCCTGCACGGTCGATATCCCGGCTTGCGTGGCTGCAATACCGGCCTGTGTTGTTGCAGCGGCCGCGCTGGCTGATGAGCTACCAGCGGAGTTATAAGCCTCAACCGAATTGTTATAACAATTCAGCGCAACATTGTAGATTTGCGTGACGCCGGTTTGCAGCCATGTCACGAACGCGTCGACGCGGCCGGAAAACGTGGATCTATCTGCGCGCTGCGGCGCTGGAGTCGGTGTTGGGTCTATGCTAGGCGGTGTTGTAGGCATTTATATAAATCCTTTAACTGTTAAATTCAAAAAACACTGACGGGCATTCTTGTACACCAAAGGCCCGCTACCCAGACCAACTACGCGCAGGCCCGCGTAATTTGCAAGATCAACACCGATCCAGACAGCCGGGGCATCCTGTAACTGACGGATTGTTTCTTCGGCAAAATCCGCGTTTTCGATATCGACCTCGGCGCTCAACCTCATGTTTTTAGCCGATGGACGTTGAATTATTTTGGTGTTGCCGTAATTGTCCTCGCCGATATAGCTGTAGGATTTCGGTTGCGCTTCCGCGTCGAATTCTGTCATGCCGAGCGGACGCAAATCGCCGGCCGATAAGAATCCACACGAAACGTTGCCTGACGTTGACGACAGCGTGATCGTAATTTTCATATTCGCATAGGGCGGGATGCCGGTTAGCAGCAGATCATCCTGTTGCCGAAACGGCATGAAGAAATACTCCCAATAGTCCGGCGGTTGCGAGCTTTCCAACGATTCGCTGTGCGTGAGCACAACCGTGCCGCCAGGCGCATCCTTTATCGTTATGTCGCACTGCTCAGCAACCAGCCCCGACAAATAGAGCGCGCCGATAAATCCGGGCCGCAGCACGACGGTCAGCGGCGTTGCGACCGTGGTCGCAGTGTTGATGTATCCATCGAACATTGCCCATTTATTTGTCGGCCCAACATCGATCCACCAGGGCGGTGTGCCTGTGCGGCTGACGATATTTGTCGGGTCTTTGCCGAGGTTGCCGTTTTGGCCGCTCTCATAGACGCGGTGCGTCGTTGTGCTGATCACCCTATCGCCCAGCGCGTAGGTTGTTGCCGGGTTGTATGCAGCATAATCGTTCTCAACCGCGGTGCTCGAAAACAGGATCGAGTCGGTGATCGCGGTCGGCACGATGACATTGAGCGTTAAATCCTCGGCCATCACGGCACCTGTGTGACGAGTAACGGCCCGCCACCAGCGGAAACATCATCGAGCAGCGCGGCAGTTTTTGCGTTGCTGGCGGCTGATGCGCTGGTGCTTGCTTTGATTTCCGCGAGTTCGGTTCGCAGCGATTTCAATTCGGCAATCACGGCGGATAGATCGAGCAGTTCGCGCGATTGTGCGTTGCTGAAAATCCGGCTCGGGCCGGTGTATTCGATCTCGGGGCCGGTTTCGCCAACAATTCGCAGTCCGCCGCGATGAAAGCCGCCGTCGGCAAAACCGGGAATAAGTCCCTTCTGCTGCACGAAGCCGCGGATGTTGTCGAGCGTATAGCCCTGCATCCCGCCCATCGCATCAACAACCTGCTGCGCACTCACGCCGGTCTCGAGCGCTTTGGCGAGGATCTGATCCGGCGTGGCGCCGGATGTGTTGATATACAGCGCTATGTCGCGCCCGCTGATCGCGGCATTCCCCGCGCCTCCCAAGACGGCGCTGTCCAGCCCTGCGGACGCGACTTTAATATCCTGCTCGATTTGGCGCACGGCAGCGGTTGCTGCGGCGAACCCGGATATTGCGCTGGCGAGGCTGGCAATAGTTGTATTCACCCCGATGATTGCATCGATTTCCTGCTGCGCGGCAATCAATATATTATCAAGCGCGGTTAGCTGAGACTGCTCGAGTCCAAGCGCGGCATCTTGCGCACCCAGTTGATCTTGCGCCATCCGGTCGAGTTCTCTGATGTCTGCGGCTGTGCGCGCGAAATCGCGCGCGTAGTCGACAAACGAGCCGAACAATGCCTCGCTCGGTTGTGCGACAACGTCAAGCGCGCGGCTTAGCGACTGCGCATCCGGCAGCGTTCCGGATGCTTTTGCGATCGCAAGCGCGGCGGTAATCTGCGCCTGCGCCGCGACACGATCCGCCGCCTGGTTGCCGGATATCTGCATGCGTCCAAGCGCCGATTGCAGCGAGCCGGATAGGTTTTTCAGCCGGTCAATCGATTTTGCGATATCGTCGATATGCTTCCCGACGCTCTTGCGCTCCTCATCTACAGCGCGCTGCAGCGAGCGGAATGCATCATCCATCCCCGCGCGCAGCTCTGCGCGTTGCGCCGCAAGCGCGGCCTGACGGGTGGTAATGGCGGTTTGCATTAACGCCTTAACACCTTCCTCGTTAATTTGCGCCGTATTGCGCGCGGATTCTGCTAGCGCGGCGTGCGCGTTACGGACATTGATAAATTCCGGGGCGAGCCTTAACAGCGAGAGCATAACTTCTTCGCTGACGCCGCCAACCTCTCCGAACGATCGCACCAAGTCGCGGAATTGATCTCGCGTTAAATCGACGGATAAACCGAGGTTATTTAACTCGGTGTTTAACGCTTCTTGCTTAGGCGCGAGGCGTTCAGTATCCGTTAAAAAATTGGCGGCGAAATATTGAGACATTTGGGTCAGCGCGTCAGCGCCACCGGCTGCATCGACAAAGCCGGTGCGTCCCTCAAATGTCGCGCCCAGGATCATGGTGCGGGCATCGGCGGCGGATTTTCCGAGGATTAGCGTGGCGGCATCGACCAGGGTGGTAAATTCTGTACCCAATCGGCTGACTGTTTGCAGTGCGGTTTCGCCGCGCTTCGCCAGCTCGTCAACTTGCGGCAGCAGGCTGTGCGCGAGGCCGTCGGTGATTTTTTGGATCTCTTCACCGATTTGTTCCTCCGTGAGCATTTTGCCTTTTTCAGACAATAAATTAATCGAGTGCCGGAAACCGTCGATGCCTTCGATGCTGATGCCCAAATCTTGCCCGATTTGGCGCAGGCTGCTGGATGTTTGTTTGGTAGTGTCGTTGATCAGGCCGAACAGTTCTTTGCCGGTTTTGGATAGATCGTTGGCGTAATCGAGCAGTTTGTTGTTGTCCGTCCACACTTCGCCCGAGACGGCATCCACGCGGGCGTAATCGATTTTGTCGGATCTAAACAGTCCACCTTCGGCTTTAAACCGGGTTTGCAAATAGCCGGATCCGAAACCTTCCGCGCCGATTTCACCAGTCAACAGTGTACCTTGCTGCCTCGTCGGGCCGCGACCAAACAGCGCATTCAGCAGCGGTATCCCCGGCATCAAGTCGCCAAGAATCGGGATATCGCCGATCTTGTTAATAAACTTGCCAAAACCGCCCCCAATTCGTTTATCTCCGGCCAATCCTCTAAACAACTGGGTCGCCATATATGCGGCCATCAGAGGCCCAGCAGCGGCTGCAAATGCAGATCCCATGCTGGCGGCAGAACTTATCCCGGAAGCCCCCCAGTACGTACTGGCAAATGATGCCGCAGCGGTTTGAGATGCAGGCATACTCATACCGGTAAAGAACGAACCCATTGACCCTGGCAGGGAGCTGCCCATATTGCCTATAAAACCAGGAACTCCAAATCCGCCCTTAACCAGATTCAGTGCACTCGTTCCCAGGTTGGCAATGCTCAATGCAGTCGAGCCACTTGATGCTGCCGTCGTGCCAGCAGCACCGAGGAATGTGCCCTCGAGCGACGCGCCGATATTGATTAACCACCGCCGAGCGGTGAGCTGATACAGCACATCGGCAACCGCGATTTTTAGCGTATCGCCCACCGATTCAAACGCCGATTTGCCGTGCACCAGCAATTGCGTGAATACCGTGCGGCCCGTTTGCTCGACGTCGCGCCACATTTGATTCCAGTAGGCGGACGACTCCCTCGCTCTCGCCTCGGTTGCGCGAGCGGCTTCTTTTTCCGCTTGCTCGATGGCTCTTAGCCCTTCGATGCGCTCTTTTTCCGCTGCTTGTAAGTTTTCTTGCTGTTGCGCTGCGTACCCCCAGGCTGCGGCGGCTTCCATGATTTCGTTGGCCAGTTCTTGTGTTGGCGCTTTGGCCGCTTCCGCTGCGGCGGACATCATGCGTTTCTGGATGGCGTTCAGGCCGATTTGCTCGGTCTCTAACTTTAACGCGGCGATGATGCGGTTTGAGCTATCAACCGCTTGTTGAGCTTGTTTTGCTGCGTCTGCTGCGGCTTTTTCGCGCGCTTTGGCTTGTTTTTCCAGTGCGTCCGCCCACTCTTTCGGTAGTTCCGGCTTGGCCCCAGGCGTGACGGTTTTTTTGCCGGACATCGCCTCGGCAGCATCGGCGGCGGCTTTTTCGAGCCTGGCCAGATCGGCCACACCATCGTCGATGCGCTGCGATAGCAAATCGGCCTGCTTTTTGTCAAAAAGCAGGTTTCCGATCACCAGAATATGTTTGCTGTTACCGAGCGATTCCAGCTCAGCGCGCATTTCCGCGATTTTTTGTTTTTGCGCATCGACAGCGGATAGCACTTTGGCACCAGATAATGCATCGACAAACCGGGTCGCCAGCACGATGCCGTTTGATAGCAGATCGATCAGGCCGGTATTGCCGATGGCTATTTTTAGATCGGTGAATGCGTTATCGAGCCGGTTGATTTTTGCGCCCAGCCCTTGAGCGGCCTCCTGCGCTTGTGCGCCGAATGTTTTTTCCAGTTCGATGGCCAGGGCGGGCAATAACCGGGTTGCGGTCACTTCGCCCTTGACCAACATTTTGCCGAGTTCCTGGGTGGTGACACCCATCGCTCGAGCGGCCATCTGGAACGCGCCGGGCAGGCGCTCGCCCAACTGACCGCGCAATTCTTCGGCGGATACATTGCCCTTGGAAATCATCTGCTCGATGGCCAGCAGCGCCCCCGCCGTCTGATCTGCGCGCAATTCGAGCACGGTCGATGCCTTGGCGATCCCTAAGAAAATATCGCGCGTGGCTTGGCCTTGCAGGGCGGTGCCTGCTGCAGCGGCTGACAGTTTTGCGTATTGCTGCGATGTGGTGGCAAACTGCAGTCCGAGCTTTTCGGATTCTTCTCGCAAAAATTGCGTTTCTCTGGCTGCGGCTTCGGCGCTGCCGGTGCCGACCTTGAGCGTATTGTTTAGCCGATCCTGCGCGAGCGCGGCATCGATGATGGCTTTACCGCCCGCCAGCGCCGCTTCGTATGAGATATAAGCACCGGCTGCCGCAACCAGACCGGATTTGAGGTTGAAAACAGACGCCCGCTGAGATTCATACGCGGTGATGGCGCGGTTGCTGGCTTCAAATGCCGCGCGCTGCGCTTCGTTCATTTTTAGCTGCGCGGCATCATAAGCGCGCACTTGGCTCGCCGTCATACCAAGCGTATCGGCTTGGCGCTTCAGGCTCGATACAAAACGATCGGCGGCGGCGGACGATTCGGCATTCGATGTTTTTGCCGTATCACCAATGCTTCTAATGGCCTCTTTAGCTGCGCGTGACTCTCCGACCAGACCTTTGCTGTCTGCCGTGATTTTTACGCCAACTTCAAGATCTTTTGCCATTTTATTTTTTACGATTTAGGATTGGGAGTGCCGCGTCTTCCATGATTTCGAGTTTTTCCAGGATTTCCGGGCGTTTGCGCTTTTTGATACCCAGCATCTTGAGCACGCTTGCTAGTGCAGGGCGGTCAAGACCAAAATGATGACCGGTGAAACCATCAACACGCCAACAGTGGCGCAACCGCACAAAAACCATGACTGCTTGCCAGTTCTCTTGAAAAACTTCGAATTCGCTTTCGTCATCGTCATCCTCACGCCCTGAAATTGCCGCCTGCCATTCGGGTGGATCGGCTGCGCGTTCGTCTGTTTGGGTTGATCGCGCGGGCCGATTCGCCCAGTAGCGGGCGGCTTCGGTTAGTTTTTTGCTGCTGCCGCCTTGCCGTACAAACAGTTGATGTACGCATTGATAATGCCGTTGCGGATGTAGGCGGTTGTAACCAATTCCTCTTTGTTTTCCCCGTTAAATTCGAGCGGATTGCCAGATTCGTCGCAAAGATCAGCACCGAAGCCTGTTACCACGCGGCGGATAAGGCCGATATCTTTTTCGCCGCCTTCGGCATAAAAGGCATCGTATTCATTTTGGCTGATCAACTCAAGCTCCAAAGTAAATGTTTGCTCCTTTTTTCCGCCGCCGTCCTGTGGTTCGTTAATCGTGACCGGCCATTTGATTTTCTTGATTTTTTTGATTTTAAACATGGGGTTCTCCTGAGTTTGTTCTAAAGATTTCTCGCTGCGTTCGAAATGACAGGCTGTGTTATTGCGTTGCGTAGGTCAGTTCGTCATTTCCGGCGCTGGATGGCAGGAAGATCATGTCCATTGCCAGCATGACCATGTTGTCTCCTTCGCTGGTGCGTGGGTTGGTCAGTTGCACGGTGCTGGCTGCCAGGATGCCTTTGTTGCCTGCCGTGGTGCCGTGCGTGAGCGCCAATGCGCCGGTGGTTTCTGCGCGGCAGATTGCAAAAAAGTCTTTCACATCCGGTTTCGGGCACTCAATCGTGACTTGCCCGGTCACTTTGCGATCGACGTAGTGGATCTTTTCCGAGTTCGGGCGGTTTTTATAAATCATTTGCGCGCCCTGGTTGATCGATAGCGCCGACAACACTGCGGAATAGCTATGCAGCGAGAAGGTGGTATTCGCTTTGTTGATACCCAGGGGTTTTTGGAATGCCGTCAAACTTGGCGTGCCGCCCAGTGCGGCAACGGCGATGCCGCCGTAAAGGCCAAGCATGGTGACGTGCATGACCGGTATCTGGCCTTCGTTCAGGCGCCATTCGACACTGCCCATTGATCCGAGCATCTTGTGGCGCACGCCGTCCCAGTAAAAATAAACGCTGCCGGATTCTTCGGCATCGGAGATCGGGCTGTACGTTACCGGCCCGGTGACCGCCGTGATGGTCTCCGCCATCGCGCAGGCGCGCAGCACCGCTTTATAAGCTGGCGCCGTCGCAACCGCACCGCCTCCGGCAATTTCCAAGTCGAATTCCATTTGCATGTATTCGCCGACATTGATCATCCCTTGTGCGCCAAAAAAAGGGCGCGCGTTGTTGCGTTCTGCGTATTGGATGTTGACCGGCGTGATCGAAAAACCGGACACCAGCACATCGTCGGTACCCACCGCGGGTGTGATATCAACGCCGTAGGTGGTTTCGATCTTGCACGTTAAAAACTTTTTATTCGATTTCATCGGCTTTCTCCATTTCGGTTGTTACGATTGCGCCGGATACCTGCTCATCCGCCACTACGTCCTGGCCTGCGACGCGGACACGTTTTCCGGTTGCCGGGTCTACAATGTAACTGCCGCCCATACCCCGGAATTCATCGTCCTGGATGTCGACCGGCGGTTGCTCCGTTTGCTCAGGATCTTTTTTCTTTGCCATTACAGGCTCCTTATTAAATGCGCCGTGGCAAAGCTGTCTTGCCACCACAGTACTTGGTTATTCAGTCCAGCCAGGTTGCCGCCGCTGAATTCGATCGGGTCGAAATCGGCATCCGGTTGCCAGCCGTGCAGGGCGGTCATGATGCTGTTTCTCAGCGCTAACAAATCGCCGCCCGCATTCTCGCCGCGTGGATCGCGCAGGTTCTGCACCGCAACAGCCACCGAAAAGCGCACTGTGTTGTATTGCGATACCACCAGCGTGCCCGCGCTCGACGGCGCCGCTTTTTCAGCCGCCGGGATCACGAATGCGGCCGGTGTCTGTTTGAGATCATCACTGGCGGCGGCAAACTCGGCGCTACCGGCGACACGCTTGAGCGCCGTCACCTCGGTTTGCAGCCGGGTGATGATCGATTGCGGGTTGAACAGGGCGATGGTCATGTTTTGCTGTTACTGTACGTAACCAAGCAACCAGGCCGCGACAACAACGCCGATCACAATCGCCCACGACCATTTGCTTTTGCCGATTTTTACCAACAAGTTGTCGATTTGCTGGTCGACGACCATCCGTGCTTGCTCGAGTTTTTGCTTTTGTGCTTCCGTTAACTTGATTTTGTCCACGGCTTTCCTCCGTTAAAAATTGATGGATTAAGTCAAACTTGCGTTAATGTTGTTGATCACGATGTCGATGATGTTTTGTTCGTCCTCGGCGTTGATGCCCAGGAATGGACGCGCCGGGATGGTGACTTTCTTAATCTTCCGGAAACCACCGTCCGGCAATTTAAACGCCAGGTACGGTTTGTTTTTGGGCCGGATTTCGCCGCCTGCCTGGTGGATCGCCGCATAAATCGCATTCGATCCCCATTCGGCAAAATCTTTGCCTGCGTTATTCACAATCGAATCGAGCAAGTGCCCGTGATCGATCAGTGTTTTGCCGCCACGTTCTTGCGCGCGCTGGCTTGGTTTCCAGGGCTTCCCGGCAGGATCAACGCTTCGGCTGAACCGGTCGCGCGTTGAGCTTTCGCCATAAGTTGCGATGTCTTCCATCACCGGCGCCAGGTTCTGTCCGGTTGCGATCAGCCGGGACAGCACTTGCTGAATGCGCCGGTCATCGATGTCGATTTGCAGTTTTACGCCGCTCATCACAGGAACCCGTCCGATTCGCTACGCCGAAACACCGGCGTAGTTGATGATATTTGTACCGAGTTGCTGATCGTTGCCGCCGTGTCGCCGTTGCCGTCCACGCCGAGCGTGACTTTTCCGGCTGCCACATCTTTCAAAAAGCGGACGGCATTTTCATAGCGCTGCTTGACGATTTCCGTCGCCGCGTTTTCAAAGAGTTGGTACCGGGCGATATCGCACGCCAGTTTTTCCAGCACCGCCGGTACCGGCGACAATGGCAACGTGTAGCGCGTCGACAGATAACCGTTGATCTCTGCATCCGCGTCAGCCAGCGCGCGAGCGACCACTGTCGCATCGATCGCGTCGAGACTTGCCCGGCCGGTGAGCTGGATCAGCTCGTCCTGCCCGAATCGGTCAATCAGGTTTTGCTGGCTGGCGTAGGTCATGCGTTAAATCTCTTCGGTGGCTTCGGTCACAACGAGCATGGACTCTTCTTTTAGCTGCTTGACTTGCTCTGCTGTCAGTTCATCGACAACCAGGCGAGCGCGCTCGGAACCGAACGCAAAACCGGCGCGGCGGAATCCTTCGCGCTTTGCTACGACGTGCAGCACTTTGATTGTTTGCTTAGGCGCGGGCTTGGTTTCCGTAGCTGCTGGCTTGGTTTCTTTTTCCGTTGTCGCCGTTTCGTTTGCGCCGTCCGGGTTATCGGTTACCGGTGCATCGGTGGCTTTGTTTTCTTTACTGTCTTTTGGATCTTTTGCCATTTAAATCTCCGTTAAATTTGGGTTTTCGGGATGGGGTGATCGTTAAATCACCCCGCGGTCAGATCAGTCAGGCATTAACCCGCACCGGTGGAACCTACGGCCATTTGCCAAAAACCGTATCCGCCATTGGCGCGGGCTTCGGCTCCAAATTTGAATTTTTTGCGCTTGAATACGTCGTCGTTGCTCGAATCGATTTGCTCAACGAAGACCGGTGCTTTGCGTTCCTGGTAGATGAATGGCTTAACCGGTTTGGTGGTATCCAATAGGTGCCATTCAGCATCGGTAGCCAGACGGGCATCAACGACGACTGTTGCGGTGCCTCTGTATGGGTTTTGTTTGCCGTCTTCCAGTCGCTCGTTATTTACTAGCACCAGCGCGACAGCTTCAAGCGCAGGCGGAACCAACAACACGTTAGGATTGAGATTCAGTGGACGGCCTTCGTCGTCCTTGAATTTCATCATCGCGGTACGTGCTGCGCCGTAGCTTGCGATTGCCGCAGCCAACGTGGAAACGCTCAATGCAACGGTTAATTTGTTCGATACGCTGGCGCCAGCCACAAGGTGATCGGTGTCGTAGAAGTATTGGCCGTCGTAGCAAAGGTTGCTGAATCCATTGGTGACCAGATTCATCACGATTTCATCGGGCAATTGGGCGGCAGATTCACCGGCCATTCGTGCTTGCGGCCCGTACATGCCGAGGCTATCGTCCTCAATGTCGTTGCGATCGACCTCGACAGTCGCCTCCCAATCTTTATTGGCGACGGTGTATTTGTAAGCTTGCAACGCCTTGATGACCTTGTCACCCAACCATTCGCGCATTTTCGGGAATTTGGACAGCCAGGTGTAATCGTTCTGCCCGGTGGTGGATGGCACTTTCATTGCGATTTTCTGCCAGTTTGATGTTGCCGCAGAAAATGCGTTGTTGAATTCGGTTTTCAGGCTGATGAAAACAGCGGAGATCGTGTCTTTATTAACCAGCATAATTGCTCCTTTATTTTTAAGTTAACTGTGGCTTGGCGTTAGGTTTTGATGACCGTTGCGCGATAAGTAGCTGCAGCAGGATCGACTGCACCTGCGGTGATGTTTGTTGCGCGCACCGTGACCGTATCCGCCGCAGATACAAATGCGTTAAACAAGATTCCCGCGGTTGGCGCGGCCGGCAGGCCGAGCGATACCGAATCATTAACCGCAGCACCCGCCACCGTGATGGTTAAATCTGCGCTTGCGGCTGCATTGATCGACGGGAAATTTAGCGATGCCGTTGCCGTTAAGCGTGCCTTGCCGACTTCTGCCACCCAAACACCCTCCGATTCCACGCCGACAATGGTTCCGGCGGCTGACAACGTGCCCGCCTGATCGGTCTTGCTAACCGTTTGGTCGTCCTCGATGTAACAAATTTTGCCGAGATCGGCCTGGGTGATGGCGCTGGCGCCGCTGTTTTTCCATTTGAAATCTTTGCCGCGCCGCACCAGGATGTTTTTGGTGCCATTGCTGCCTGCCGAGTTATCCACTTGCTCCTCGGCGCGCCCGATGTAGGTCATGCCTACTGCCGCCTGGCCTTTGGTTGCGTAGCCTGAGCTATTAACCGCCACCAACGCTCCGGCATAAACCTTCGCCGCCGCCATTGGCAGGCTTAACAGCTCACCGTCTTTCATTTCCGTATTTCGATCTGCTGCGAGAGCCATGTCGTTCTCCTATTGAGTTCTAAAAAACTGTTAACCGCTTAAGCTTGCGCCTGTTGCGCTTGCAGCGTTTTTGCAAAGTCAACTGGCGCGACGCCCATTGCTGCGCAGACTGCAAGTTGGTTTTCGTCGAGCTGATGCTCGTTCGTCGTTACCGTTGGCGGATTGCCGTCGGTTTGGGTTTTAGTTAATGCGGCGATCGGTTGGGCGGTTGCCAGATAATCTTTGAGGAATTTCAGGTTCTTTTCCCCGCAAGAACGCGCCCAGTCTTCTTGATGTGGTAGCAATTTGCCGCTCGATAGCGCAACCTCAACCAGATCGTCAACTTCCATCTTATTAATCTTTACATGGAGTGCCGTAACCTCGTTTTGCAATGCCTGCATGACGGACACCGCCACGTATTTGGCTGGATCTGGATTGGCGGCGGTCGCGGTTAATGCGGCGATTTGTTCGGCTTGGGTTTTGATCAATGCCACCACGTCAAAACCGGGCAGCGATGCAGCGCTTGCGGCGGCCGCTTTGATTTGATCGATGGCCTTTTGTAGCTCGGCAGTGATTTCTTCGGCCGTTGAGGTTACCGGCAGATTCAGCAGCCAGCGTAATTGCTCCATGAGTCCTTCCATTTTCAGGGTCTCCTTATCATGATGTTGGTTAATGAGTAATTGACTGGCGGCAACGGCTTCCATGCCATCCAAAGCCGGGTTGTTGGTCAGCGCAGCATTGAGCAGGCTTTTGATTGCGCCTGTTTTTTTGTCGTAGGTAAAAACCGGGGATATGTATTTGTACTCTTCGCCTTCGATCAGGCCGGTGGCTCTCTCAGTCCATCGCACATCGACGGCATACAAACCGTCGCCCCGCCACTCAAGCTTCGAGAACCATCCGGCAGCCGGTGCCGGTTGGCCGTTTTCAACGGTCAGCATGGTTTGGTGCTCGTAATCGATAACGGTGTCGTTCTGGCGTGCCTCGAAATCAGCGATGATCGCCGCCGCGAGTTCGGCATCGATATACCAGTGCGGGGCGTCTTTGGGGCGCCCGTCATTTGCGCGGAATTCACCGGCGGGAAACAGTTGCACCTCGCCCGTCGGCGTGACCGAAACCGCGCAAGCGGCAATTCCTAAATTTTTGTGGAGGTTTTTCCGATTCATGCCGCCATTATTTCAGCGTCAAGTTGTTGAGTTAAGACGGAAAGGCTTCCGCTTGAAAGGGGTATTTCTTAAATTTAGGCTAGCATTTTTGAACCGAAACCGTCAAACCGGGGTTAATATCAAATACGTCAATGCGGTTTCGGCTGGATTTAACGGCAGTTTAACGCGGGGATCTGATGCTCGGCCTTATCACGATAGCCACCGGCATACAAAAACGCTTAAAAACCGCTTTAATTCGATTTTGCGTTTTTTGTGGATTGGGCATACAATTTTATCAACGGGTGAGCTGTGGAAATTCGGAGTCTACAGGCTTGGTCATCAATTGATCCTGGATGGAGGGACGTCCGGCCTTCCGCCCGTTACTCAACGCTTCCGCGTATCACCTGATACTTCTTCCTCTTCAATGCTGTCGCATCTACTTTAAATGCCGTGCGCGCCATGTTGATCTTGCGCTTTGGTTTCTTCGACACAAAATCCATTTGCACCACCATCTTTTGCACACGCGGATCGCTTGCGGCATCCGTCACGTATAGCAGATTTCCGGTTTCATTGTCGTACAGCACCGCTTTGGGATCTGCCAAGGTTTGCGGCAGGCTTGCCCACTCTGCCTGAGTTAGCGCATCGGCAGATGCCTCGTGCCGCTCCGCTTTCGTGCCGACCATCAGGCGATCTTGCACGGCAATCTCGGCGGATACCGGGGCTTTGTCCAGCTTACGCAAAAACTCGACATCGTCCGGGTGCGCGAAACCGGCCACGGCGAATTTTCCGCGACCGGTGCCGTCGGCAAATGTTTCGCTTACAAAATCCCGGAATGCTTTTGTGACACCAGGCGCTTGTAGCGGTTGCATTGTTTGCCACCAGCTCGCCCCTACATCCGCCGGAGCCTGGATGATCTTTTCCGTGACGAACTTCGGCAGATTATTCAACCGCCCGCCGGGCGGATAGTTAAAACTCGGATCAACACCGCGCGGGATTTTTTGGATTTCGCCGGTGCGCTGGTTGATGTACTGGTACTGCTGCACTTTCGGCGATTCGCTGACTGTCAGCCCGCGTTGCTCGAGCATTCTGCCGCTCATTTGCGTGACATTGCACTTGCAGCCCCAGGCTTTGACCGGGAAATGCGCTTTCCAGAATGGATCGTCCGCCGATAGCACCAGGTCATCCCAGCCGGAATGCTCAAGTCGAGGATGTTCGGAGTTGTTGGCGTTGTAGCGCAAGTACGGGAAGCTTTTCTTGGCGCGTTGAATGCGCGCCCACTGACCCTCGGAATGCGCGGCGCGCAGGTTGGTATCAAAAATAGTGCGCAGCCTGCGCGTGCTGCCGAGCTGCACCAGTTTGGGTTCGCCGGTTGTTGGATCGATCATCTCCGCTTTGCCCCACCAGCCTTTTTCCATCAGCAGCGGTTTCAAGTTTTGGCGGAAGGTTTCGAACGTGGTGCCGTCTTTTAACGCGGAATCGATGCCCGCGCGGATGTCGCGCAGGATGTCGAGTTGCATCGCCTTGGCCACGGTAAACGCAGCTTGGTGTTCCTGTGCGTCAATATCCTCCCAGCTAAAGGTTATCTTCGCGCCTTTTTGCTCGAAAAAGGCGATGGCATCCTTGGGCGGCAGGGCTTTGAAACTAATCATCGGTCAGTTGATCTTTAACCCGACCATAAATATTTGCGGCAAACTGTGCTTGCGCGAGCGTTTCCGTGAGCTGGTCTGTGTCCATTTGTTTGATCAGCCCGGCCAAGCCTGACTGAAATTCTTCAAAACTGTTTGAATTGGCGGCGAGCTCCAAGATCGGCGCTACCAGCGGATCGGTCAGTCGTTCCCAGTCTCCGGCCAATTCATCGGCGAAAACGTCGAATTCGTCTTGATCCTGGGTGGTGGTTGCTGCGGAGATAGCGGTTAATCTTGCCGTGGCCGGTGTTGGTGCCGGATCGGGCGCTGTTGGTTGCGCCGCCGTCAGCACCGCTTCATCGCCTTCCGGTTCGGGGATGCGCAGTTTTTCGTGCGTCCACTTGACCGGTATCTTCATTCCCAGACCAACTAGGCCAGGCAGCGCCTCGGAATAGGTTTTTAAGTCCTCCGATTCTGCAAAATCAAACACCAGGCGCGGACAGCGGCGCATGTCTTCGATGCCGCCGAGATTGAGCGCGTAGAGCGGATACACCAAATCGCGCGTCAATGTGCCTGCCAGTTGTTTGGCGTCCGACATCATCAGGTCGTGGCGCACTTCGTTGTGTACGTTGCCGAGTGCATTTGTGGATGTTTTTCCATCTGCCTGGCTGGTGAGTGTGCCGCCGAGTATGACTTTGCTTTGGGTGCGCTCGGCCCAGTCGATCATTTCCTGGAATGGGTCTGAGGCTCCTTTTGCGGCTTCCTGAAAAGTTATCATCATGCCTTCCGGGATGATCCCGGCGGCATCGTGGCCGATGGCAGCGACGGCATTCAGCAGCGTGGTTTTTTCGTCATCGCTAGCCCCTGATGGGTATGTGCCCAGCCGCAGCGGCAATCCATAAATCTCCAGGAATTCCGCCAAATCGCGCACGGAGAAGTTTTTAAACAGGAATGGCCACGCCAAGACGCGGTGCAATCCGGCGCGGGATAGATACCCCGATTTGGCTTTATGCACATGAGTGATCCAGCCGAACGGCTGCAATGCGGCGCCATCCATCGATCCATCGCGCAGGCGGATTTGCGTGCGGGTTTCGCGGTCTGTTTGGAACCAGCTTTGCGGCCGGTGCTCGATGGCCTTTGGCAGCCATTCCTTTCCCAGCATTTTCCATTGCATTTCCAAACATGCAAAACCGTGGCCAACGGCGTCCATTGCGTCCTGGATCACATCCTCGAAATTCTGCACGTCCGACAACAGCTCTTTGATGTAAGCAGCGGCTTTCTTTTCCTTGGCGGATGGATTGCGCGGCGGCGCGATATCCCAATCCACCGTCAGCAGCGCACGGCGGCGCTTGCTCATCTCGGCGAAGATGTGGCCGTCTTTTTCTTCCATGTCCAAGAAAAGCTCATGCTGCGACTGGATGTCGCCTTGCTCGGCAGCTTCCATGATGCGCGCCAGCTTGGCGGGCGTCAGCCCACGGCTCGGGTGCCCGGCGAAGGTTTGCCGCATCCAGCCCAGGCTTGCTGTTTGCGGTTCGCGCATTTTGCCGCTGTCGATTGGGTTGCCGTTTACGTCTACGATTCTTACCATGCGCCATTACCTCCAAATCTTCCGCCGTCATCATTTGATTTTCTTGCGCCGGTGTATTCGATGCTGGCGGATCGAGTAGTGGCCAGCATCCATAGCATGTGCAGCGCGTCCGGGCCGTCGTCGTGATCCGCTTTCGGGAAATGCCGCAGTTGGTCGATCAGCGTGTTTTGCGTTTGACTCAGCCGGATCAGGCCGTTTTTCATGTGCGGCTGCAGCGATTCGATGCGCAGGATCTTGTCCGTCGTCGGCTTGATGCCGGTTGCGGGCACCGGTATTCCGCGCGCGGCTGAGCGCTTCACCAGTTCCGTTTTAAAAAACTCCTGGAACTGTACGGTTTCAACGCCCCACAGCACGCATTTGTATTGTTTTTGCAGTTCGATGACATCTTCGATGATCTTGTCCGGCACGCGCTTCTTGATCAGCGCTTCGACCACGTCCAGGATCCCGGTATTGCGGTTAAACCCGCCGACCAGCAGCGCCGAAGGATCGCGACTAGCACCCTGCTTGCCCATGCTGGGATCGCACGCACCGAAAAAACGCCACTCGGGCAGCCGGTTGACCCAGAACGATATGCAGTTGGCAAAGGGCGCGTCATCGCCGGATACCGGGTCGTTTTGCTGTTCGGAGTCGAACGCGGCACGGCCATCGCGGGCACGCTTGATCATGAGTTTGTAAAGCGGTTGAGCGGCTGGCCAGCTCACGATGCCGCCTGCTTCCATCTCCGCTTTACGCTCGGTGTAGAAATTTAACGCGGCGGCTTCGCCTTCGTTCAACAACAATTCTTCCCACTTGTCCCACAGGCTCATGTTGTGCGGCCATTCGATCACCGCGCGGAATTTTCGGGATGTCCACAGCGGATTTTGGATCAGGCGCGATAGCACGGAGTCATAATGCAGGATGGTACCGATGATGATTACGTCCATGCTGTCATCGGCGGGGCCGAGTGATAACACGGTTTTTTTCAGCCAGGATTCCAGTTTGTCGCGCTGTTCCGGGCTGCGGACGTTTTCATCGTTTTCGAGATCATCGCCAATGGCCAGATCCGGGCGGTGCGGGCCATGCCGCAAGCCGCGCATGCGTTTGCCTGAGCCGAACACTTGCACCTTGGCATCGTTGGCCGTGACTATCGTTCCGACTTGCCACACGCGGCCTTGGCCGGTGGCGTTGGGGTAATCCATCATCAAGCGGGGGTTGAATTCCAGCTCGGCTTTGATTGCTTCGAGCATCGGCAGCGCCTGGTCGAGCGCGTCCATGATGATGACCGGGTATTTCTTGCGGTTGGTGACCAGGCACCAGATCACGAATATTTGCGTGACCAGTGTCGACTTGGCGTTACCGCGCGGGGCTGCGATGGCTTCGTGGTCGCCGATGCCGTTGTCGACGATTTCCGGCAGGCGCCGGTATAAAAACTCATGCAGTTGTGCATTCGCGTGTTTGATGTAGTGCGGAAAATAGCTGCGCGCAAAAAACTCAAGATCGTTGTTTGCGCGCTCAACCCGCGCTTTGCGCTCAGACTCTCCGGGCGCGAAGCCGTCCACCTCCGCTTCGATCTGGATGCGGAATTCGTTCGCCAGTTGGGCGATTTGTTGCAGGAATTCGCGCTTTGTCGTTTTGCTGGCCATAATTACCCGTACCGATTACCGATTTCCTGCCCGAATGGCACCAGCACTTCTTCCATCGCCTTGGCGTGCTGCGGATAATGGGCTTGGATGTATTGCACCAGATCGCCAAGCAGGCTGGCTGCAAAGCTTAATTTGTCGAGTTTGGGGTTACCTTTGGCCACGGCGGCGATGGTCTTGGCGTAAGCATCAGCGAGACGGCTTAGCATTTCAACACGGTCTTGCGCCGTTATCCCTTCAGAACCTTTGATTTGTTGAGTGGCTGATTGCAGCATCAAAACAAAATCTTCCAGAAAAACACTGGTAACCGATTCAATACCCTGCCCGGACAAACGCGCAGCCGCACGGGCGCGATCCCAATCGTCGCCATTGCCAAGCGCTGTCTTTTTCCAGCGCGTGATGGTGCTGCGCGGGACGCTAAAACGCTCAGCTACCGCCTCGATGTTTAACGCTTCGTAAACATAGGCGGCGCGGGCTTTATTGATGGTTTGCGGGGAGTAGGCCATGTAATTGTTTATAAACCGATGGTGCGCTTACCCTTTTCGATCATCAACGCCACACCGACCGACACCAGCGCACCGGCACCCGCGCCGAGCACGGTGGATCGCGTTTCGACTCTGCGCAGTCGGCTGTCCATACCGACCACCATTTCTTTTGTTTCGGCTTGTTCGCTTAGCAAGCGGTCCATTTTTCCCTTGATTTCACCGAGCAACAAAACGTGATCTTCGCCCATGATTAACCCCTCGTTTTTTTCATCATTTCAAAAAATTGCTGACATTCAACGCAGCGCGTTGCCGACGCGGCTTTTTGCCGTTCCGGCGGGATTTCTTCACCGCAGTCTTGGCAGTGGCTTAACGATTGCCGTTTTGGCTGGATGGCGCGTTGTTGATTTTCTTCGTATTCTTTTAACTCGCGCTCCTGCGCCAGATCCTCTGCACTCACCAGCCACCCCTCGCTATTTCTTGGGGGTGCCCTTCACCGGCGATGCCGCCCATTCCGACAATGCTTTGTGCCGCGCTTGGCAGTCGTAATACATCTGCGAGCGTTCCAGGCTGTTCTGCAAAATCGTCGACAGTTTTCCATCCCGAGCCGCTGGCAAGTCCGGACACGCAGCTGTCAGTGCCGGTGGCGGCTGGCGCGGGATGGTTGGGGTTATGGTTGTAGAGCTGCAGGCCGCCAGCATCCAGACTGCAATCAGCATAATCAGGGTGATTTTCAATGTTTTCATGGGTTTTCTCCTTGACGGTCACGTATACAGTGCGCAGGGTTTCGCGCGCGGTTTCATAGTTCTGGGCGGTTTGTTGGTCTGTTTCGGCCTGTGCTTCGGCGATTTCTTGCGCCTCGACCACGACATCAAGTTGCTCGGCTTTGTTGTGGTCGTTGGCGTGCTTGTAGCCGTTGTGATAACCAGCGCCGAAAAGGGTGATTGCTGCGATCAATGCAGCAATCCAGAAATAAGGGGATAGGATCATCGGTTGCCTCCGTATTTGAGCGATAGCAGTTTGCTGGATAGGTTGTGCGCGCCGACGATGCCGAGATAAATCAGCCAGATTTCAGGGTTTGACGGTTCGCTGGAAACAAGGGTGACGCGCAGAAAAGCGAGTGTGGCGGCGAGATAGGCGATGTTTGCCCATAGCTTGGTGTGCGATAGCTGGCCGGTGCTTACGTCGGTAATCAGATCGATGATTTTCACGGCTGCGGATCCAGGATATGGCCCGGCAGAGGTTGCATATCATTTGCCAGCCAGTCGGCGACGTTGAAGCCGGGACATTCTTTTTTGACGTCCGGCAGGTCGCGGTGTCCTGCTATTTGGGCGTTCGGGTAATTGCTGTCGCGCTTTAAAATGCGCACCAGGTCGCGCAGCGCTTCCCATTGTGTTCGACTAAATTTGTCGGTGCCGATCAGGCAGACGCCGATGGTTTTGGCATTTCTACCTTGCGCGTGCGCGCCGATCTCGGCTTCACTGCGCCCGGTCGCAATCGCGCCGTTGGTGTAGATCACGTAGTGGTAGCCGATGGCGTGCAGGGTCGGGTTAAAGCTTTGACGGTGCGCCTCGTCCCGCTTAAAGCCGCGCACCTGGTGCCATTGGTCGATGTCTTGCACGCTGAACCATTTGCCGTTCGGCGTGGCCGCGCAATGGATGATGATGCCGGTGATTTGTCGTGTATTCATGCCGCCATGATGGCGGATGATGCGGGATTGATTAAGGCGGAAACAGTTCCGCCCGCGTGAGCCGGGCGGGAGAGAATAGGTTATTACTGATTTGGGGAGGTGTCAAATGCAGTACAGATTACCAAAACAAAAACCCCGCCGAAGCGGGGTTTGATATTTGAGCGTATCCAGCGATTAAGCTGCTTTCTTCATGGCATTTTCATGCAGCATATTGTGCATGTCATCAATTAATTTATTTAATTTCTCTACTTCTTTAATGGCAATTTTTAATGCCTTAACCATTTTCATGGCTGCTTCCACTGTTTCTCTATTCATATTGCGCTTTCCCCGTGGTTAAAGCCAGCGTGTTTAGTTTATCGAATTGATTTTTGAGAATATCTGTCAACCATGCAATATGCATCTTTGCAATATACAAAAACACGACCGGTACAATCAAACACAACAAAAGCACTGATGAAAATATAAGATGCTCAATTATATAAAGATTCATCTTTATATAATAGCTTTTGAATATCTCTTTCTGCTCATCGGTGCAGCGTTCGATATTCCTATCAAATTCCTTATCAAAAGGGTGCGTTAATTTCCCATCGTCTCTATCGATTAACAACTCAAATAACAATACTTGCCAAATATTCAATCTATGTCCAAATCGAATAAACCCATTCATCGCGCCTCTTAACATGCCATAGGCTGGATCATCAAAACTTATCTTTCCGTTGGCGGCATCATCAAATAGATCGTCTCTCAGTTTAAACATTTTTTGCCTGAATGCATCCGTCTGATAATCCGGAAATAGCGAAAATATCCAAATCACTAGCAAAGCAATTGAAATTAAAGAAGTTATAGCATAAAATTCACTCATAGCCTGTCCTCCTTGCGCGTTTCTCCCCGTGCTGTTAAATTGCTTGATGAACGTTTTGAATCAATCATTGATTCAAGCTCCTGATTTCTTCCTTGCAGCCTTTCAATAGTATCTTTCCTAAGCTTTCTTTGCCAAAGCCCATAAAAGAAACCGCCAGCTCCCACGAACAAAGTTAAAGTAAGTGACACCTCCAAATTACCAAATAAACTCATAGCAATATCGGCAGAAGTCTCCTTTCCCGCATATTCTATGAGAACTTTTGCAGCCTCGCGAGCTATTAAAACCAACGCCCCCACATGATGAGTTGATTTAATACCTGTACCACACCGCTTGAGAAACGGATCAACTTTAAGGCTTTATTTTCAGCAATTAAATCCGCTTTGCTTTTATTATTTCCCACAAAACCTCTAATTAGTCATGCAAGAAACCATTATCAAAATGCAACACAAAACAAATTATTAACATCTGTCCGGCGCGTTAAATTAGTTTACAGAATACTTTATTCAGTAAACTACCGTCAAATTTTAAAAGCCCGGCATAGATGACACCTGCCGGGCTTTTTTTACGTTAATCCACTTGCCCCATCTGCCTGTACGCACGCTTCACATCATCGCGGCATAAATCGATGATGTCGGCCATTGCTGCTACCAGGTTTCCGGCCTCAGTGACATAGTAGTTCATGTCACGGCCTTCGGCTGGCATTGGCAAAGATTCCAGCGTGCAGCTTGCGATTGATCTGAGCGCATCGAGCCTGCATTCGATGTCCGACAGCGCGCCTACTAATGGCGGTTTATTAACCGCTGCTTGCTTGGTTTGGCATTCAGTGCACACGACCGCCTCCTTTCTTTTCGTCCCTAGCCAATGTCCCTTGTTTCGGCCCTTTAGCTATCTTGCCTGCCTTGCGAGCACGGAAGAGCATGGTTCTGACAGTAGCTATTGGCACGCCAGTGCGATCGGTTATCTCTGCCGGCATCCAGCCTTTATTACCAAGATCAAGAACTTCTGCGCGAACTTCGTCAGAATAATGCTGCCCGTTTGAATGCTCGGCAATCTGGTTACCTGATGATTTTCCTTGAGTGAGAGAAAGATATTCCGACGCTGAAATGATTACAGGGCGCGCTAATACCGCCGCCAATTCTTCAGGTGTGATGGGGTCTTCCATAGCCACCCGCTCAACCTGCCCAGGCATAACGCTGGGTTGCTGTTGCATTTGATCGTATGCGCGGATGACTTTAAGGTGGAATGCCGGGCTGATCCACATAGCGTAGCAGTAGACCATTTCTTTGCAAACAAAAGTACCAACTCTTTGTTTTGCCTCAATAGGCGTTATACCGCCTATTGCCAATTCATTAATCAATTCTTTAGTCTGCTGGTTTTCCAGCCAATATTTGGGTCGATGACGATTTGTTCCGCCCGCTGCTCGATGTAGATCATTCAGCAGGTAACGACCGACTTCATCCTGTCGCACTTGGATATTCGCAATAACTAAATTCATTTTACTGCTCCTTTTGATGGATTTCCTACGTAAGCCATAGGCGGCCAGGTGCTCAAAACCGGCAGTAGTCGGCGGGCATATTCGCGGGGAACCGCTATTTTATTAGCCACACACCCGGCCATCTAAAAACGATGGACGTAAAAAAACCACAACTTTCGGGCGCGGTCTCCGCTACTGCTGTTCGTGTTTTGAGCACTTGGAGCGGACACTACACCCAAAGATTATTAATTGTCAACTACCGCTGAAGATTGCTGGCAGAAATACTTTGTTCTCCACATAGCGCAGCCGCTTCATTGGCGCGCTTGATAGACGCCTGGAGTTCACGCTCGGCCGCTTCGATTTGATCGATGGATGCACGAATTTCTGAGATGTCTACTGGATTTGTCGGGCTTTCCGCCAGTGATTTTGTGTGTGTTGAGAGGTTATGCAGTAATGCAAATCTTTTTTGAGCGGCATCTTGGGCCTGCTTTTTATATGCGTGAAATTCACCGAGTGCTTGATAGTTCATTGTTTTCTCCTTTATTCAGGCCGTTAAATCAAACTCAACATGACCACCAGCCACGGCTACCAGTGACGCCGCTTGTTGCGGCGTTAGGCTGTTGGCCTGGGTGATCGTCAGCTTTCCGCCGCCTTGGGTGATTGCCGCCGCTAGTTGGTTAAGCTGGTTTTGCGATAGTTCGCGCGCGCTTACGCGCAAGGCTGCGCCTTGTGCGGCTAAGCTTATTAAGGTGTCTGGTAGTAGCGTCATGGTTTTCTCCTTTGGTTAAGTTTCTTTACCTTACGATGCTCATAAGTAAAGAAAAACACGTTTCCTTTACTTATAACCACCAGGGCGCGAGCCTCGCGCCCCTACGGGTTTATTTCTGCGGTTCTGTTGCAGCGTCGATTGCTTGATCGCTTGTTGCTTTTGCTTCGGTTGGCTGTGGCGTTGACGGTTGTGGCGCGACAGCTCCTGGGCATTTTTTCGCGATGGCGGTTTGGTGTATGGCGTCATATTCGCCCTTCAGCCTGGCGTATTCGGCCTCTTGTTCTTTAGTTCCGCCGACAGCAAAGAGGATTGGCCATGCCACAAGTATGCCAGCGGCAACAATCCATTTGTCGTTTGTCGCTGCGCTGTCCAATCGTCCGCCGAGCTGGGTAACGCGGGCTTGTATGCGTTGCGATTCTGCGGTCAACTGGTCGCAGTCGTAATTGTTGAATTGCATCGGTGATGCATACGATGGCGCGATGTCCTTCGATGATGTTGCGCAGCCGTATTGCATCATTGTGATGCACAGCATTATCGCAGCTGCTTTCCTTGATGTTTTTCTCATTTTTCTTCCCCCCTTTGGTTAAAAATATATTGTTGCGGGTGTAATCATAAAACAGCTTTGTTAATCATGGCCCTGTTTCGTCAAACAGCGCAAGCTGCCGTTCATCTGTTTTCTCGCCGACGATATTTCTGATCTGGCGTTCGGTCAGTCCGTATTTGCGTGCGAGCTGGCGTTGGCTGTGCGTTTTGTAATCGTTTTTGATTTCGGTGTTGCGCCGGTCGATGCTGGCGAGTAGCGCCCTGGGCATTTCTTGGGCGCTGCCGCCGTATTCTTCTGATAATTTTGTCGCTGCGTCCATGCCTATGAGCTTTGCCAGTTCGTGGTCTGCGTGGATTTTTTGCGGGACATAGAATCTGATGCCGCCGTATTTTTCCACGAGCTGGAACACGGCCTTGGTGCCGATTAGCTGATCCATTTCTTGCAGGGTTATTGGCAGGCGTGTGATTTCGCCAGTATTTTGGCCAATTGCGCTCATGCCCGGTTTGCCTTGTATTGCAGGGCGGCTGCGATTTTGCGCAGTTGTTCGGGTGTGCACCATTGCACAACTTCGCCAAAACCCATTTGTTTTGCGATGCCGTCGGCATAGCTCCACGATAGTTTCATGTCCGCCAGCAAGGCACCGATTTTGCGGATCAGCGGGGCGCGGTCTGGTGCGACGGTTCTTGGCCGCCCTTTTTGTTTTTTGTTGACCCAGCCTTTTTGCTCGAAACGTTCCAGCACTGCCTTGCGTTGCTTAGCGTTTAGTTTAGCGGCGCTATCGACACCGGCGACATCCGTCAGCAGGGCGCGATAGGTGTCGTCATCCAGCCCCAGTTCGCTTTTGGCGATGTGGATTTGGGCGAGCTGACGGCGTCGGATGGCGTCTTGGTTGGTCATGGTTAGTCTTTGGTCATAAACTCAATGGCAACGCCGTTACCAAGATCGACGATGTTTTCATTCGGTACGGCATCAAGAATTTTTCTCATTTTGACGTACATGGCCGATCTATCAGTTAAATACAACTGCGCAAGGGTGTCCCAGCGCTTCACCAATTCCGCCCATTGTGGCGAGCGTTGCGCCATTTCTTCGATGCGCGCCCTGAATTCTGGCACGGCTTCGAGAAGACGATGGCATCGACCGAAATCTCCCGCATCCCTCGGATAATCTGATCCCCGACCGCTTTGTTGTATCCCCGTCATTTGGCTGACTATTGCGATCGATGATCTGCCAGTATCTCCACTCAAAAACCAGCGGATAATTTTTTCGTTTGTGTCCATGTTTTCTCCTTTAAAACGGTGGATTGCGCTTTGCTTAATCCACCCTACAATTGCTTGCGAGCATCCTTGCCGTTGCGTGCAGCCGGGCGTTAAACCAGCGACGGATGACATAGCTGCGAATCAGGCTGATGCCGGTAAACCATGCCCCGATCAGCAGGTTGTCGGATAGCGGCAGGTGTACATCGAACATCGGAAAAATCAGCAGTTGCGACGCAAGCGCGACGAAATATCCGATTGCTATGTTTATGATCGATTCGATTAGTGATTCAAGTCTGGTTTGTGGCATGTCATTCCCCGTTAAAACCCTCACTCGATAGCGCTAGTTTTAACGCTATCTGATGAGGTTTTTACGCTTTCACTTCTTGCTCAAACGGCGAGATCACAAAGTCTTCCACGCAGGTGATGACCGTGAGTCCGGCGACGCCTTTGACTTCGTCTGGTTCGTTCAGTACGGCTTCTTTGTTGACTTCTTCCTTAGTGCGGATAAAGCGGGTTAGCCCCAGGCGTTTGAGCAGGTCGATGACGGCTTCCTGGCCGCGCACCGATACGCTTGGCGGGCGTTGGCGCCACAGCACTTCGCCAGTGATGAGGTTGGCGCTTTTTACCTTGCCGCCGTCTGTGAGTTCGATGCGGTGCGCTTCGCAGTAGCCTTGCACGCCGCCTTGCAGCGTTTTGATTTGTTCGGCTATTGCTTCGAGCATCGGTTGGTATTTTTCGGTAATGTGGGCGATGGCGTCGTTCATTTCGGCTTGCGAGCGCAGGTGCTGGCGTTGCAGGTCGCCGATTTTGCGGATGTCGGCGGCGGCTTCATCGCGGCTCTGCGGGACGTAGACTTGCGCTTTGGCTTTTAGGCGGGTTGCGGTTTTTGCCATGATTTCTCCTTTGGTTAGTTGGTGACTGTTGTTTTGTTTAAGAATTGGTTGAGCTGCTCGCGCGTTGCTTGCGGCATGGCATTGGTTTTGACCGGTTCGCGGTGGCGCAAGTCAGCGGCTTTGCGTGCTTCGGTTTTTGCTTCTCGCTTGCCTTCCGCTTTGTCGGCGTAGCCGCTGATGATGGTGAGTAGGTAGCTGTGATTTTTGAGCGGCAGGCGCAGTTGTTCGCGGCTGTCTAACATTTGGCGGATGGCGCTTTCCCAGTAGGGGTGCGGCGCTGGCCATGTGCGGCCTTTGTGGTTGATTTTGGCATCCTTGATCATCGGGATGATTTCGTCCAAAAGTGCCACCAGGCGCGACATGGACAGCACGCGCTTTTCAGGTTTGAATAACTGCACATACGCCAGCAGCAGGTCTCCGAACGGGGTGACGGAGAACGCGGTTTTAATGGCTGCGCGCGCGTTCACGTCATTGATCCCGGCTTCGACCGGGAAGTCCGTCTGGCAGCATGGGCAGATTATTCGCACAGCCCACCCTCCGCCGCATGGTGCGGCTGGTTGCGCTCCGCGCATGGATCGTTGATGACGCACGAGACCATGAGCATTGCGAGCAAGCAGCCGATGATGACGATTGCGTCCGGCTTATCCATGATGCGGAATCGTCCATTCGATTTGCACGCCTTCGATGCTGGCGGCCATTGTGATTAGCGTTGTGGCTGCACCTTGGCGGCGCTTGATCGATGCGCCATTCAGTTTTTTGCATTTATAATTTGGGCTGATGTAGATGACCGGGTTGCGCGCTCCAATTTTGATGTCAAGCAGATGGAAGCCTTCGTGACAGAGTTGTACGGCCACTTTTCTGGCTTTTGTGATGGCGTCGATGATGGGTTGGTTTTCTGTTCCGATGGATTTGATTGTCATGGTGCTATCCTTTTCGCAATGTCGTTATCGATTTCGTTAAGCGGGATTTGTGTCCCGTTTTGTTTCGTTTTGAATGTTTTGTTTGCACGTTTGGCAGGCGCGCCAGAATTTCATTTCGCGCGGGCTGCTGGTTGGTGCGGCTCTTGTCCGGTTTTCAGTGCATTGGGCTTGGGTGATGTCCGCGCTCAGGTGCGGACAGGCAATGCGGCCGTAGACTTCCATTACTTTTTTCGCGATGCGGTCTGTTTTGGCCGGGTATTTGTCGTTCATGATCAGGCTGATCGTGGTGCGTGATACGCCCAAATCCAGCGCAACCTGTTGCTTGCTGGTGGCTGCGACGGCTTGGCTCATGAGTTCGAACCACATTTATTCATCCCCCTGTTTTGCCGGGAGCAAGTCGATTTCCGTGTCCGTGTTGGGATCGTAGACGGTGCCTGCGCTTTGTCGCCAGACCGGCGCTTGCGGGCCGGTGTTTTTTCCTAGATCGAGCCGCCAGCGGGCAAAGCCGTTTGATGTGAGCGCAGTTCCTTGCTGCCTTTTGGCCATGCGGATCAAATAGCCTGCGCATTCGAGTGCTTTGATATATTTGCCGATGTTTGAGCGAATATCTTTTTCGCCACCTTGGGCGACGACGATGATCAGGTCGTCAATGCTGAAGCTTTTGCGGATGCGGATTGCGCGCCAGACTCGTACACGCACGGAATCTTTGTGCTGCTTCACTTTTTGCAGCACTCCCTTGGGGCCGGAGCGGAATTTTTTGCCGGATTCCAGTGCAGCAATGCCGCTTGCGGTTATACGGTAGCAGCCTAGGTTTACCCGTTTGATAAACCCGTGCGCATGCAGTTTTTCGGTCGAACTCTGCACTTGATCTGGCGTTAAATCGGTCATTTCTACCAGACGCGCATTGGTGATGCATTCGTTGAGCATGTGCACCTGGATGGTTTTCATGATTTTTTCGGATGTCCAGGTCATTGTTAGCCTCCCAATGCGCCCGCATACCGCGTTTTCGCCGTCTGCCAGTCCAGCGTCAATTGCCGTCCGGCAAGGTTTTTCAAGCCGACTTCTTGCAGGCCGTTGAGACTGGCTTCGCGTTCTACCATTGCGATGGCGTTCATGATTTCGCGCATGCGGCCTTTGCTTTGGCGGTGAATTTCTGCTGCCAGGTCGTTTGCCACTTTCACTTCGCATTTTTGGGCGCAGGTCATGATGACGTCTTCGATCGTTGCAGGGCCGAACATGACGACGTGGGCAATGCGGCTGCTGATTTGCAGGTGTTTGCTGATTTTGGCTTGTACTTTTTCCATACCGACCAGCACGACGATGACTTCGGTCAAGTCCGACAAATCGCGCACGGCTTCCAGTACTTTGGCGTTGTCGCGCAGGCAGTGGTCTACTTCGTCGATGACAATCGAGGTTTGATAGCGGCCGATGTAGCCGGATACTCGCGCGAATATGTCCTTGGATTTTCCTGACGGGTCTACTTTGAGATTTTCCGCGAGTTTGGTTAAAAAATAGCGCGGTGTCCAGTCGGTTTTGGCGCGCAGGTAGGCAGCTCCCGCTTGGATTGCCCATTGGTCTACGGTCTCCGATTTGCCGTATCCGGCTTCTCCGGTGACCAGCAGCAGGCTGGATTCCGCTGCGCCGCGCCCTTCAACGGCGGCCAGGCCTTCTTGGAACCGCTGATAATTCTTTGTCTTTACAAACACGGGTTTCATTGTTTAAACTCCTTTTGCTAGTTGTGTTACAAAAAGGTCATTCAGTAGCTCCTACTACTGAGTGGCCGACTTCTCCGGATCATCAGCTTCCTTCTCTTCCGGTTTTTCTTCTGCGTCATACATTGCCTGCGCTTTTTCATCGTCCGCGATTGTCCATGCAATGCCTTGGAATGAATAAGGTTCAAGCATTACTGCGTATTTTTCCGTGTCGACATGGTCAAGCAGGAAAACCGCATCCTTTCTTGTCCATGCGTCTTTATGCTTCATCAGCCATTCGTACCGGTCGAATTCGTTTCTAAACCAGGGGCGTTCGTCCGAATCAAGATCAAGCAGCGGTACAATATTCGATTGTTCGATTGCCGCTACTGGCTCCGGAATGCGTTCGAGTGACATGAGAGGCAAATCAATATTGGGCTCATGCTCAAGTAAGTTGCTTGGGCGCTGCGCTTCGATGTCCTCGGCCTTTTTGTTCAGGCGCATGAGCTGGTTATCCACGCGTTTTTCGATGGCGATTTCGTAGAAGCTGCGCATCCGGAATCCGCGGGATGCGTAGAATCTGGCTTCACAGATTTCAGCGCCGGACAGGTCTTTTATCCAAACACGGCTACCGTCTTCAATGTCATAGGCGACCATGACTTCTTCGCCGTTCATGTTGTCCATATCCGGGTGGTGGTAGTCCTGGTGCATGATGCGTACACGGCCACGAAAGACTTTTTTGCGCTCGTGTACGCGGAACACGTCATCCAGCTCACCAACAGACAGCGGTTTACGTTCCCATCCTTCGGCGATGAACCGATCCATCCGCTCGTTTGGGGTCATGTGGCGTTTCTTGCCTGTCGCCTGGTCGGTTATTTTGGGCAGCGAGCGGTGCGGCATGTCGTTAAATTCACTGACCACGCGCTTGATCCATTGCACGGCCTCAGCGAAGGTTTTAAACATCAAGCCGCATCCGGCTCGTTCGGCTTCCGCTTGCAACCTGTCCATTTCATCAAATGCGTTGGCTGATTGCGCCCTGACCATCTTTTGAGTGATCTTGAATACGCGCTTTTGCGCGAGGCTATCCATACCTTTGCCTTGATAGGTGGCCAGTTCTTTGGCGCGGCTATCGAGGTATTTGTTGAAGTTTTCCGCAATGCCGTTGGCTTGCGAGTTTCCGGGTGTGTTATGCACGATGCTCATGCCGCGCCGTGCTGCGAGCGACGTCACCGGGTCAAATTCCACGCGCGCATTTTTAACCGATCCGGTATTGTCTGTTTGCCATACGATCGGCTCGCCATCTTCGCAATAAACCGCATAGAGGCTGCCAAGAATCACAATCATTGATTCCGATAAACCGATGGAATGCTCGTGTACGTAAGCTTTACGTGTCGCGACATCGTGGCTGTGCCAGATTTCAAAGGTGACGAACTTTCCGGATATCGGGTGGGGCGCGGTGAAGTGCGTGTTCCATCCGTCCGAATGCACTTCCAACAATGGCCACATGCCTTCATTGGTTCGGGTGTGGCAGAATTTGTGCGGGTTCAGTGCGCTGCCGGTATTGCGTCCGCGCTGCGCGTCGAGTTTTCCATATTTTTCGTTGTACCATCGCCGAACGGCGCAATAGCCTGGATATTCGCGACCGCCGCACCGTTGATTGCCTGGATTTTGTGTCCAGCCTTCTGAATGCAGCCATCTAGCCATGTTTTCCCAGGCGCTGGATAGGCTCGGCTTTTGCGGCCGTTGCATTTCTGCCAGAAAATAGGGTGCCCATTTAGGAACACTCATGTCCTTGCTGCGCTTTTTCGGGATCAAGGCATCATCGCCTTGCTCTAGTCGCGTCCTTACCCAGCGAAATAATGTGTTGCGCGATAATCGTTTGGCTGCCTTATGCAAATCCTGACCAGGCGCAGGCACTCCGACAGGCTGACCGCTGCTCCAATCCACATGCCATTCAAAGCCATTTTTATCATTCGCCATCGCGCACCACAGCAATTGCGTTTCAACCAGAGAGCCTTCTTTGACATACTCAAGCCACAAGTTGATTGAGCGCGATACCGTTATGCCGCGCATTTCCGATGCGCGCATGATTACATTGACAATGCCAAGGCGCGCATCGCGGATCATTAATTGCGCGGCATCGGCGGCACCACTTGCAACCGGAAGTCGCGTGGACTCTGGAACCGCTGGCAGTTTTGGCGCAGCCACAGGGACTGGCAGATTTTTTAGCGTTTCCTCGAATGCTTTTTGTTTGATGAGTGCCATTATTTGGGCGGGGGGTTGGTATTCAAAACCGCCGCCACGGCCTTCGCGTTTTTTCCCAACCCAGCCATCGCGATTGGCTACTTCGCGTAGATTTCTCCCCGTCGCAGGCAATCCCGGCAGCTTCATTTCAGCCAGTTCAGCGCAGGAGTAGTGGGTTTTAAGGGTGGTCATGATTGCCCCCAAAATTGGCGGGAACCATCACTTGTGACAGAATGCGGATTCCCCAACCCGACATCCTTCACAGGAGGTTCCCAGTGATCACCAAAGAAAATATTAATGCTTTTTTCAGTAGCAATAATCATCTGATCTCTAAGCTGGCAGACACGCTTACCGTTATTTCTTTCATCGGCGTTGCCACCATTTCTTTTTCTGAGAATCTTGATAGGCTCTGGCCATTTGTGGCACTTTTGGCCATAGCTGCTTCCGTTCTCATGGCTATTTGCTTGTCTCAAGCAAAAAAGGAAGTCCTGCAGATAACGCAAACATTCAACGACCTCTATAGCAGTTACAGCGACCTCCTTTCCAAAACAGTCGCGACTGACGCTAAAAACAACCCAGAGTCTTTCACTGTCGCCAGAATCGCGGCTATTGCTGGCGTTATGAGAACCATAAAAAAAGATCCTGAAGAAATTGACGAATTTATTAGACGCTTGTCTGAACGTTCCAAAGAATGATTGCTTGATATCACTCATCACGCTCCCCCATCGCTTTTTTAATAGCCTTGATTTGTTTAGTTGCCTCGTCACGCATCCGCTCAAGCTGACCAAGTTTTGCGTCCAGCGCTTCTTTGCCATGCACCAGTTTTGCTCCCACTTTTCTGGCAAAAAGATCTGCCAAAGCACTCGTTTCAGTTGCCAGATCGAACGCGATGGCGGTATCCAAGGGGGGTATGTGGTCTTCTCGTGATTCTGCAGTGTAGGCGTCCAGCATGTGTTTGCTGATTTCACGCCCAAGCAATTTGCTCATTTTTGCGGCAATCTCAAAACGGTCGTGATTTTTAAGCGCGTCCGACATCGCGTGCGCGATTTCGGCACGGCACGACAATCCGCCCGGCGTCGTCACCGGTGCCGGTGGCAGATCGCCGAACAAATCCATCGTGTATATGTCGCGCTTTGATTTTTTCATATCGCCGTCACGCCGCCTCTTGGTTGTCAATATGATTTACATTGTCATTTTTACCGGAATGGTTAAACTTGCACTTGGCTTTGTAGCGTCCGAGTCCTCGCTCGCCCCGGCCTGATTTTGGTGTGCCATCGGCCCGGTATCTGCTCGGCCAAATTAAGTGTGGTTGTGTGCCGAGGTGATCGGCAATGATCCGCTCGTAGCTCGGCGCCGGGGTGTGAACTGCTTTATGCAATGTTGTGGCATTGAACCCGTGCTTGATCGACAGCCGTTGCAAATTGGTTCCTGTTTTACGCACCGCCGCAATGACGTCAGCTTTGTGCCAGTCTTTTTTGAGTCTGGTTTTTTTTAGCATGTTTAACGTTGAGTTCTTTTTTGACATGGCGCATCTTACTTTCATCTCAATAGGGATGTCAAGCATCCCACTTTTAAAAGGTAGTAGATTGCGTTATTTTTATTTAAGTATTTGTTTGTTTTGTTTTTATGTACGGAATTGATGATTGGTTAAGTGGGATGCCTGCATCCCACTTATTGATAAATAAGGTGGATGATGGGCATTAGAGATAAATTGTTGCTTGTGATTGGTGATAGCTCTATTAACCAATGGGCCAGGGATCGAGAATTGCCGCCGCAAACCGTTCACGGATGGATAGACAAAGACAGAGTGCCAAGGAAAGGTGGCATGGAAGCGCTTGTTAACGCAACGGGAATACCAGAACACTGGTGGATAAGCGGCGTTGGCCCGCCACCAAGCAGAGCAAACAATTACCCACCGCCGGATAAAGCAACCATCATAGTCAGTGGTAGCGGCAAGCACGGCGGGTTATTGCTGGAAGATAGCCAGGCAATGGATTCGCGGCATTTCAGTGACGATTTCGTCCTGGTGCCTAAGTACGACGTGCACGCGAGCGCCGGACATGGCGCGGTTGTTCATTCCGAGCAGATCGTCGATTATCTCGCGTTCAAAAAAGCTTGGATAAAATCAACCCTCGGCTGCGGCGAAAAAGATTTGGCGTTGATCACGGTAAAAGGCGATAGCATGGAGCCCACGCTGAGCAGCGATGATCTGATCCTGGTTAATTTGCGGAAAAACCAGATCGCCGATAATGCTGTGTATGTGTTGCAATACGATGGTTCGTTGCTGGTTAAGCGTATTCAGCGATTGATGAGCGGTTCGGTGATCGTCAAGGGTGATAATCCTGAGTACCGAGCCGAGGAATTAAGTGCCGATCAGGCTGGCTTGCTGCGTGTTTTTGGAATGGTTGTCTGGTATGGCCGCAAGATGTGATTTATTTTTTTCGTTTTTGTTTTAATTAAGTACCAAATAAAGCGCAAAACGCACTATTTTTGTCCTGTTTTTTCTTATTTAGTACCAAATAAGGATTTTGATGTAAATATTTGCCAAACTAGCTATACATGCGCTTTTCACACTTTTTTTCTTTTCCTTTTCTTAGTACCAAATAAATCACCCCCTCACACATACGCCGTTTTACTTTGTCCACCTTGATTACGCCAGTTACGAACAAAATCGCACACAATCGTATAACCACCAACATAGCCGTTCTTCCTGATTTCCTCAAACAGCATCTTGGCCGTACGACGATCTTTCCTGGGGCGTCGCGCATCTGCTGCCAATGCCAGCAATAGCATGGATTCAAACAATGTCAGCTTACCTGGCTTCTTCGCTCTTTGATATTTCACCGCGCTATCGCTTGGCGCTTTTAACCACTTCTTTATCGTGTTCCGCGACAAACTCGTGCGGCGTTGAATCTCATTAATCGGCCGGTGTTCACGATAAAACATCCGCCGTATCTTATGCATACATAACCATGGTAATCACCTCTTAAATTATCCTGCCTAAAATTTAAGCAGGATACGGAAATTACCTGGTCAATTTTCAACCGTTACAACCAGCTTTTTCTGGTCAATTTTCGTCCGGTGTCAACATCTTTGGCAGCCTCAAGCAGGAACGTTGCCAATGGCGACATTACCAAACCCGCTATGAAGCACAGTAGGACATTTTGCAGTATATCGCCGTGTTTTATAACAACCAAAGACTGCATTCATACCTGGATTACAAAAGCCCAATCCAATATGAAGCAGAAGCAGCAAAATCGATGAAAGCAGCTTAGCTGGGGTGTCCGGTTTTACTTGATCAGGTCAATTAACTTGAACGCTCTCACCGCTTGGTGCGCCTTTCAACAAGGCGTCTTGTGCAAATGACGGATCTGCTGGATTTCCGTGTCCATTCGCTCGTTCCGTATCTTGTTTTGGCTGTGGCCATGTTTTTTTGTTGCGCTCAATCCAGCACTTCGGCTAAAAAATTGGCCATCGCTTGATAAGCCCGCTTTGCCGCTGTTTCGTTATAGACCGTGCCAAATCCTGGGTTATTGGCTTTGGGGTTGGTGAATGCGTGCATCGTGCCGCCGTAAACATGCACTTGCCAATCTGCATGGGCTTGGGTCATTTCGGTTTCAAACGCGAGCACTTGTTCGGGCGGTACCATCGGATCGTCGTGGCCGTGCAGGCATAGTATTTTGGCATTGATGCTTTCGTTGGTAATTTTTCCGGGGGCAAAAATACCGTGAATGCTCACCACCCCGCGCACATCGGCACCCGAGCGCGCCAATTCAAGTACGCACATGCCGCCGAAGCAATAACCGATTGCCGCTATCCGGGTTGCGTCGAC
>SXGU01350821.1_pt1 | contig 37037 bp, 25 predicted proteins | sample 3174531 | NCBI WGS metagenome assembly SXGU01 (sample SAMN11356863, study PRJNA531348) | freshwater metagenome | isolation source: freshwater sample F1-140 | place: China: Fuxian Lake, Yuxi | collected 2017-12-25 | reverse complement strand
GTATTCAATGCCGTTATGCACCATCTTGACATAATGCCCGGCGCCGTTGTCACCGACCCATTCGCAGCAAGGCTGGCCGTCCACATGAGCGCTGATGGCTTGAAAAATAGGTTTAACGGTAGGCCATGCGGCTTTATTGCCGCCCGGCATGATGGAAGGTCCGTGTCTTGCGCCTTCTTCGCCGCCGGAAACGCCGGTGCCTATGTAGTTAATGTTTTTTTCGCTCAACGTGACGGTGCGGCGATTGGTGTCGGTAAACAGTGAATTGCCGCCGTCGACAATAATATCGCCGGCTGATAATAACGGCACTAATTTGTCGATATACTGGTCGACAACCTCGCCGGCTTTAACCATCAACATGACAATGCGCGGCGATTCCAGGCTGTCAATCAGTTCTTCCAAAGAATACGCGCCGATAACTTCAGTGCCTGAGGCAGGGCCCTCTAAAAATTCATCAATAGTGCTGGTCGTGCGATTGTAAACTGCGACTTTAAATCCGTGGTCGTTCATATTAAGGACCAGATTTTGTCCCATTACCGCCAGACCGATTAAACCAATGTTTGCTTTCATAGTTGCCTTTTGTAAGATTTAGTGTGATTACACCGGCTATTATAATCAATTGCCGGAAATAACCCGCCCGATTTAGTCCTCTATTCTTACCACCTATCACTTAATTCCAACAGCGCGTCATACCGGCATGGACTGCCGGTATCCAGATCACAGGGATGTGATCCAAGCCTTGCCATCCCTGGCGTCTGGATTTCGGCAATCCCTGCCGAAATGACGAGCTAAGAAATTGAAATGAGCGGTTTTCTCAGAGTCATGCCCCTAGATAAACCGCGATCAAGTTCGCGCTGTTCGGTTGCAGCGGGTTTAATCCTTTTTCCGATTCATCCCGGCGTACAACTGATAGGCCATCAGGCCCATCACCAATACCCCTGAGCACAATAACAGCCACAGCAAAATCTTGCGCCAATCCAATTCCGCCAGTGTTTTCAGCAGCTTTTCCGGCTCAGTTGCCGGGACAGCTTTTTCAACCGCCCGGACCTTAAGGAGATGCACTTTTTCACTGTTGTTATCGTTTAATAGGGGAGGTAACGCGCTACGGGTGGGTTTAACGCCCGGATTACCGAAGAACAGGTGATAAGGCGGGTTGCCCTGGGCTAAAAAAGTGACCATGACCGGACGCCAGGCGCCTTTAATGACAGGGATTTGTTGAGGTAAAAGGCTGGAAGGCTGTTCCAACAGCAATTTCCAGTGCCGGTCTTTAGTGGCCGGAACGCTGATCGGCCCGCTTTTGATCTCGCCAAACGCGGTTAATAAGCGGTATTGCGTTACGCTTCCCTGATAACGCCAGGCATCTTGCGCGTTTATTTGCCGTTCCGAATCCCGGTGCAAAACCCGCTTTACGCCCCGTTTGAAATTAAAGCGGCGCTGATCCCTGTTCGGGTCGGGCTGTCTTGAAGTGTCGTCCCTGGAATACAAACTGCCTTGATAAAACAAACCGGCGGCGGGTATTTCAAAATCGATTTTAGTCAGCGGCGCGTAGCTGCCGGTATCAAACAACCATTCATCAGGCTCTTCGCCGGGCTCCAGCTGGAAGGTTTGCCAGTTTTCATGGGCTATGGTTGTTGTATGCCGGTATTCGCCGCTTATCTTTTCTATCTGTAGGGTAAAGCTGCCGGACGGCTGGAAAGATAAACGCAGGTACTTGGCATGGACGGCATCGGGAATATTCAGAGTGTCTTGTATTAACGCCGTGTCCAGATGCTTTAAGTTGTATAAAGTGACGCCGTCGTTGAGCGCTTGCCAGTTTTGCAAATCGTCACTGCTTTCCAGTTTTACCTTGATGCTGAAAGCGTCACTCGGTTGCCGCCAGGTCAGTTTTATCGATTGCAAATTTTCGGCTTGATGCGTGTTTTCAACGATCAGGTAATTAGCCGGTTCATGGTTGCCGTTGACCGCATTAAAACTAAGACGGCTGCCGTGGTCGTCAAACTCTATTTGTAATCCGCTACGGTGCTTGGCGGCCTTATCGGCCAGTCTGAAAAACCGCAGCTCATAGCGGTTCGTGTTCTGTTGAGTTTGCGGTTCAGGCTGGGTAACGGTAAAGGGCACCGGCTGGTTTTGGCTGTTAAAAATCCGCATATCGCCGTAATCCTGTCGCGCCAGACCGGCCAGCATCGGATAGGGCAATTCAAATTGCCGTATGGACTGCTTGCCGTCACTGAGCGTGGCGACAAAAGCAAAATCCTGTTGCTCCGGGATAATTTCCGCGCTAACGATTTGCGGCAAGAGCAGCATTACAATCATGAGTATTCTTGCAAATTTATTCAACATGTTCGCGTTCCTGAGATTTGGGCGGCAAAGGCGCAAAATAACCGATCAGCATCAGCAATGCCCCGACGGTGATAAAGGAAAACACCCGTTCGATGGAATCATGCGAATGCAGATCAAACAAAAATAATTTAACCACGACAATCACCAGAAGCACGGCGCCGGTGATCCATAATTGCCGTACTTGTTTTCGGGTTGCCGCTATCGTCAGCGATAAACCGGTCAGCGTCCAGAAAATGGACAAACAGGTTTGCGTTAAGGGATCGCTCAATATATCGCTCGACCAGGCTAATCCCGCCCAATGATGTATCGTCCGGAGCAACATAAAGTTCAACCATACGAAGCTAAAGCAGGCTATCGATAGGTAAGCAATACGCTTTTGCGGGTCAGGCATCCGTTCCTGCGGCAGTAAGAAAATAAACCGTATCAGTAATACCAAAACCAGGGTTTGGGCCGATTCAGCCGGGTTGATCAACGGTAGCCACGGCAAAGGATAAGAATCGGCCGGTGATACCAGGGCCAGTATTGACCAAAGCGCCAGCCCGGCCAGTAACGGTTTTGCCGCCCAGTCCAGGTAATCATCGTCATAGCGGGTAAACGGCCAATAGTTTGGCGGCATCATTAATGCTATCGCGGCAATCGTGAACAAAGGCAATAACGCAACAAGCCAGCCATTTGCCAGGTCAACATAATCGGCAAGATGCCAGCATGATTCCCAGGTCAGTAAAACTACCAGCAAAAACAAACTTAAACCGCGAAACGACGGCAGGCAAGTTAGCGTTTGTGCTTGTTTTTCCCAATCAACAAACAGCCGGTACAGTACGGCAAAAGCCAAAGGCCACAGCACGAAGCCCGGTTCAAACGGCCAGCTCAGGCCCATGCTGGTATCCGGTAAATAAAATGGATGTGCGGCAGAGCTGAACAGGGTGCTGAAACTTAAAAACACCATGATCGGGAATAAACCGGCCGCGACTATGCGTAACTGCGGCCATTGACAGCGCGAGGCAAGATGGTTAAACAGCAGGCATAACAACGAGCCGACCAATAACAATTGCCAAAAGCCTTCCCAAAATAACAGCACGGCTAAAAACAGCCCGGTAAAGCCATGCAGGGTTAAACCGGTTTTATCGTCCAGATAATCCGCATCTTTTAAGACCAGGAAATACACGGCAAAAGCGGAGGGCCATAACAACACGCCATAGCCTGCACTCGGGTGACTGGAAACGCTGAAAGTTATAAGCGCCCCCAATAGCAACGGCAGCATCATGCTTAAAGCAGCATAGTGGGCGGCTGTCCAGGCTAGGCGCCGGGCAAGTTGCATTAATAAAACCGTCATGACTATTGTTAACGAGAGCATCAAATCATTTTGCACCGGGATTAAGCCATGCTGTTCGATTTGAACGTTAAAGCCTGCAAATAGCCACACCAGACTGTAAGCCAGTAACAACGGCGACAGTGTTTGCTCCCATGACCGCCGTCCCGGAAAATCGCGCGACAACATCCAACTGCTCAAGCCGCCGCAAAGGCTCAGAATAACGACGCCGATAAAAGCACTGTTAAAAAAGGCGATACCGTGAAAAGCCGTCGCATCGGACAGTAACGCCACACCCGCGCAAAACTGCAACGCCAGGGCAAACACCCTGCGTACGAAGTGTTGCTGGCGAATGCTGACCCATAACACGCCGGTGCTTTCCACGGCCCAAGTGGCCGATGTCGTCGAGCCGTCCATCGCAAATGGAGCCGCCAGCGTGACAAAAATCACGCAAACGGATAACAGCGTTTCGCTTAGGAATTTCAGTGATTCCCCGAGGCGATTCCAGACGAATGAAGCCAGCGTCAAATAAAATGCGCCCAACACAAAGGCGCTGATGGCAACGCCGTATGGATAATCCTTGACCATCGCCGATTGCAATCCGAAAGCCAAAATCGGCGTGCCGAAATGCAAGGTCCCGTCTATGTAGTCTTTAAAATCAGGCGCGCGCCGGGTTGCGTACAAAATGGCGATGCCGACATAAAACAGGAAAAACAAGATTAAAAACGGCTCGACGGTGGCGAAGTTTTCCGGTTTATAACTGCTTACACCCCAAAAAGCCCCGATCGAAAATGTGAAGGCAAAGCCGACCAGGTTCAGCACCCGCCAGGTTTTAAACCAGGCGATGGCAAAAATACCGGCGTTTAACACGGCATAAAAACTGAACAGGCCGATGTAATTATTGGTGCCTGACGAGGTTAAAATCGGTGCGAGAAAACCGCCTATCGAGCCGAACAATGCCAGGGACAGCGCGTTTTGCAAGACCGCCAGGGCGGCGGCTAAAGCAGCGATCAGCACCAGCAGGACAAAGGCCAGCGTGGAGGGTAGCAGATGGTATAAGTTATAGCCGGCAAAAATAGTCAAATACAGCAAGCCCACGGCTCCACCCTGGATTAACAAGGCATAAGCGTTGCGCGTGGCTTGCAATCGCCAGCCTTGCACCAGCAATGCAACGGCAACCGCTGCCACTGCCGCCAAGCGCAATTCAATAGGGATGTAGCCGCGATCGATAGCTAGGTTAAGTAAAAAAGCCACGCCGACAAATAAAATGACGATACCGACCCGCACAAAGGTGTTGCCGTCGGTAAACCAGCCCCAGATAAAGCCGATCACTTTATCGAAATCGGAAGGTTCGGTAACAACAGGTTCAGGGCGGGGTTGATACGGGTGTTGTTCGGCTTTCGCCTGTTTTATCAAAATGGGTTCGGAGACCGGCTCGGAAAACCAGGGGTTTTCTTCCTCAGGCGCTTCGGGTGATGTTATCGGGATTGGCGGGGATTCTTCAACAGTGTCGGTAAAGATTGCCGGGTGGCTACTGTTTGGCTGTGATTCCTGTTCCGGTAATTCCTTTGCCGTTAAGCCGTTGTTTTTAAGTTTTGCCAGTTCCTTTTGTAAATAAAGAATTTGGCTTTCCAGTTTGGCGGTTCGGCTGGACAGGATCAGCGCATTGCCAATCAGATAACCGATAACTCCCCATGCCATTATATTTTCATTAGCACCCAGCGCCATTACTGCGGCGATAAAAGCGATTAGCCACTGCATAGTAAACTCTCCCCCTTTGACTTTTTTATTATTGTAATGGGAAATAGAAATTTTGCCGGGATTTACTGATATGAGTCAGCGCCGGTGCGTGGGAACGCTGTAACCGGCGCCTATTTTGCGAGTGATCTACGCGTTCTCTTTAATCATGAATGCGCAATCTGAAGGGTCTGTACATCAGTTCATCGCTGAACGGCAACGTATCTTCAGGTGCTACATAAGCATCCACCAGACCGCCCTGAACTTTCGCCCAGACGATATTGTTGGCGGTATCCTGCCAAAAGGTTTCGCCGCTGGATGAGATGACCTCGGCAAGTGACGCCGCCGCTGTGTAAGAATGGCAGTGCTGGTCATTGCAATAGCCGTTGACATTATTGGCGTTGTAAGTGGTCGCGGCAACCTGCGCATTTAGCAAGCCGGAGTAACGAACACCGATCACCACGCTATCGTTCGCTGTATGCATGTTTTGCACTTCGAAAATAACATCTTCAGGGATAGCTTCGGGAAAATCCAGTAAGTAAATGCCGTTATGGCGGGCCGCAAAATGGCGTTTGTTGGGGAAGGGTTGCTGGCCCAAACCGTTCGTTACCGTCCAATTACCGACCACATTGTCCGTGTCGTTTTCATCAAAGCGACTGACCGCAATCGCCATGGTTGCATCGTAGGGTTCGTTGACCTGGTTCACGACAAAGCTGTCCACGCCGTAATATTGACCGTCGCAACTCGCCGCACCGCTGCCGGGTTCTACTGCGACGCAATTGGCGTTATGGGTGAAAAACGGTTGGTCGTAAACATTCCAGTTATTAGCCGGTCCCCAGATGCCGTTTGGGTCCCACAAGGCGCCGGATAAGACATAATGCGGGAAATTGGCCGGGGAGCGATAACCGGGATGACTGTCTATAATCAGGTTGTTGGTGTTGCGGATATGGCCTTTGTCAACCGCGCGGATGTAATAATCCGAGGTGTCGAACACGCCGCTACGCCCGCCTTCCACCAGGGGTTCGGAAGGCACCAAGGGGAAATTGATGACGATGTTGTCGTACATGCTGAACGCGCTATGATAACTGGCGAATGCCACTTCTCCGCCAGCCCAGGCACTGTTAGGGCGCGGCGTCAAGTTGTTCAGGCTGGTGCCGACCACCAAAGACCGGGTGATGTTGCCTTCCGCGCCGGAACCGGCAAAATACCGTCCCTGATTGTCGGCGGAAACAAATTCACTGTAATCCGACCATAGCACCCGGTTCCATAAACCGCTCAGACCGTTTTTCCAGGTGCTGAGCCGGCGCATGCTGAAGCGTTGCAAGTTGGGGTCATTCGGATAGGGGACATTTTGTCCGTTCAAGGTTGACCAATATTGCAGCGGGGCGATATTGCCGAGGTCATCGGTTTCCGATTCATCGAACATAGTGCCTTCATGCTCATTGGAATGCGTGGTGTTGTCGTCAAAATTACCGAACAACAGCCGATTCGGGATTATCGCCACATTGCTGCTCAAGCCTACCGGATGGGCTGGGAAAGCCATCCATAAACCAAAGCCTTGGGCGTCAACGGCTGTGTTATTGCGCACCGTATTGTCGGGGTTGCTAACCCACAGGCCGCTGGAACCGCTGGGCAGGCCCGGATAGTCGGCAAGTTCATGCAGTTTTAACGCCATGCCCGGTTCGGGATTGCGGACATGCATGATCAGGTTGTTTTCAACAATATTGCGCCGTTCCACGGCGTCTTCAAAGAAAATGCCGTGGCCCCGGATGTCGTAGCAAATATTGTTTTGCACGGTCAAACCGTTGGTGGCATGGATGGTGATGCAGCGGTTGGCGGACTCGTGGATGCTGGCGTTACGCAGATAATCGCCGGTTACGTCAGACAGCACCGAACCGTCGGCGGCATAGCTGCGGCGGTGGCTGTGGTAAGGATAACGACCGAGGATATGGCGCTGGCCGACGCGATGGAATTCCACGCCGTCGATATGCGCCTCTGAAGATTGGCCCATAATCATCAGGTGCGCGCCGAAGCCTTGCTGTTGCCAAAGCATGTCATCGGGGGCTTGGATGACGATATTTCGGGTCAGATTGGCGACTTCGGCGCGCTCATCAAGCACCAGGGGTGTGTCACCGGTTTCAGGGGCGGCGGGCGGCACAACAGAATTGTCATTGGTCAGGCTCATGCCGGAGGGTGTCGGGTATTGCAAACGGCCCCAGCGGAATGCCGACAAGGGATTGACCAGATCAACGGTTTGCCCGGCCAGCGCTGCAATTTGATGCTGCTCGGTTTCGGCGACGCCGTAAAAATCTGTCGGGGCGATAATGATTTGATCGCCGACATGCCAGTCGACCGCTTGCTCCATGATGAGTTGCGTGGTATTCGCCTCGGCGTGTTCGTTGATTTTTGTCCAGGTCACTTCCGGCGCATTGCCGTGCAGTTCCAGGACGCCGTCCATGACCAGCAAGCCGCGTGTGCCCATGCCCATGACATTTTCAGCGACATTACTGCCGGTCAGGGTAATGTCGGCCTGATGGGTAAACGGCTCCAGTTCGCTGCCGACATGCAGTTCGCCGGTCAGCAGTATCCAGTCCGTTGTTAACGCCACATCCTGGCGGCAGAAGCTGAGCGTGCCGTTGACGGTTAAACCGGCCAACGGAGCGGTATTGGTATCGAGGGCGATATGCACGCCTTCGGGGATTTCCACCGCCGCGCCTGCGACAGGAACGCCCGCCGGCCAACTGGCGGGGTCAGACCAGCGGTCCGCACCTTCAGGACAAGCGCTAACAACCGGATCATGGACATTCAGCCGGTAGCGATTGCCGGTACTGATTGCGGCGTTCACGGGATTGGTCATTTCCAGTCTTAGTTGTTCGCCGGTTTCGGGCAAGCCGTCGGCTGTTGCATCAAGTGACAGTACAGCTGATTTTGTCCCTTTGGGAATGATAAGGCTGGCGGGCAGCGCTGCAAAATCAGCTGCCGTCGCGCTACCGGTATAAGTCAGGTCGACGCTGATGTCGTAGCCGCTGGGAGCCGACAGCCTGACGGGAATGTTTATTTGATTGCCCTCGTCGACATCGTGAAGACCGGTGCCGAATCTGACGGTGGGCGGCGCATCATTATCCGTTATCGTCACTATCGGGTTGGCGCCGGCGCTGATGATGCCGGGATAATTGGCGCCACTGGCGGCGACGCTAAAGGATTCATCGGCTTCGTCACGGATGTCGTCGACTATCGTAATAGTATAAGCGAGGTCGCCGCTTTCTCCGTTAGCCCAGGTCAAGCGTTGTCTTCTGGCTCGATAATCCACGGATTGCTCGGCAGTTGCGGGCAGGGCTTCCACAATTATCGATGCCTTGCCGCAGGTCCCACCTACTCGCGACGCCGTTACCTGGATAATTCCCGCCGCTTCGCTAACGGACCCGCCGCTGACCGGATTCAGGACAATTTGCCCCCTGTCGCAGAGCGCCCATGCCGAAACCGGCATCACTTCTATTGCGGCAAGAACAATAAAATACGGCCATCTGTTTATCGCAATTCTCTTCATATTCTTACTCCTGAGATTATATAAAACACAGGATGAAATGCAGTGGTTTTCTGCCGGCGACCTGTGGTTTTTAATTGGGTGTCTGATTCGTTCTGAGCAAAGTTTAAGCTATCAAACTTGGATTAAAAGTATTGGGCCTTTGTGTTTCATGAGTATTTCTGTAAAACGGGGATTTGTTTCATTTGTTTCAGTGAGTTTCACCTGAAGGCGAGCCGATATATGGGTTGGACAGTGAATAACTTACTTATATCAGGCGCAAGGCCGTCACGATGAACAACGGTGCCTGCATCAACCCATGTTTTTTTTGTGAGTTCCCCCTGCAAAATTAAGGTAACATCGAAAATCAGTTGAATTTACCATATAGTTAAAGTGGTTTTTATGATACTTTTCGCTTTCCCATTACTTGGTAACGCTTACCTATTTTTTATTGATGGGTAAGTTTACAGTCCTACGCTAAATAAGCGTCCCCTGTTTTAAGGAGCAGCCCACATGCCTAAAAAAAATGACCCATTAAATCAATTAAATCCTGATTCATTGTTTGTGCCTGGCGATCCAATGGCGGCCGACTTCGGCTCTAACAACGGCGTGCTTAACAGCCTCGCCACCGGCGACATCAACAACGACGGCTACCCCGATATCGTTGCGGCCCACGGCTTCCGTACGGCGGGCCTATACCTGAACCATGGCGATAGTTCGTTCTCCGCCGAGCTGGTACTTTCCCAAACCTGGTGGCGCATCGACCAAAACATAGGCGCCACATCCATTGCGCTAGCTGATCTCGACCTGGACGGCAACCTAGACATGGTCATTCCCATTTACGGTAACCACTACCAAGAGCACATGACCCAGCTCTATCACGGCCTTGGCGACGGCACTTTCGAGCTTTGGCCGGTGGATGGCTACAATGCGCCGCAGGATCATGAAGGGAGTAATCAGGACGGTGTCGATGACGGCATCATTGTGGCTGATGGCGCGGCCAACCCGATGTTTCCGCTCATTGCCGATTTCAACGGCGACGGCCTGCCTGATGTCGTGGTCAGTAGTAATAACGGGCGCCATTCGGTGGATGTGCTTATCCAGTCTGCGGACCATGAATTCTCAGTATCCGACTCGAATCCTGCGGGCCAAAATCCCCAATTCATGGCGCTCGGCGACTTCAATGAGGATGACTCCCCCGATGTAGTCGTTGGCGCCCTCTATAATGGCGTACTGGTTCTCCTGAACGGTGCCGATGGCGAAGGTACGCTTTATCAGGAAGGCGGTTTTTATCTTTCGCCTAACAACCAATACGTTGTGGTCTCAGACTTCAACGGCGACGGCCATGAGGACATCGCCGCACGCGGTAACCTGAAGGCACGAGTGTCCATCCTCTACGGTGACGGCGCCGGTCACTTTCCGACTTCGGCCACTTTTTCCACAAGCGGCATTGACGGCTACCTGGTTGCAGCGGACCTCGACAATGATGGCGACAGTGATCTTGCGGTCGCCTCAGCCTCCACCAATTCGGTCGACTTGCTCATGAATGATGGGGACGGGCGCTTCGATGCGCCGGTATCCACCGTTCTCGATGCGGCTCCTTGGGGTATTGTCGCCGATGATTTCGACCTGGACGGTTGGGTGGATGTGGCCGTGGCGCGCAAAGATAATACCACCCAGGTGCTCTGGAATCAGGGGTTGGTCTCCGTAACTCCGGCCACTTTCAATGTGGCTGAGAACAGCCCGAAAGGGGCTACGGTCGGCACCGTCATTGTCGGCGGTGAAACCCCATTAACCTTGGTCATTAGTGCAGGCAACATCGACCCGGATGGCGACAGCCGGTCCGCCTTTGCCATCAATGCCGAAACCGGCGTCATTACCGTCAACGATAGCGATGACCTGGATTTCGAAACGACACCAATCTTCGAGCTCAGTGTGACCGTCACTGATGCCGGTAGTTTGTCCGACACGGCTGTGATTACTGTCGAGCTGACTAATGTCGATGAGCCGGGTAACGAACCGCCGGTAGTCCAAGACACCGAGTTTAGTCTGGACGAAAACACTGCCAACGGCGTTGAGGTTGGCTCGATCATCGCCGCTGACATTGATGCGGGAGATACGTTGACCTACGCCATCAGCGCAGGCAACAGTGACACTGACGGCGATGGCAAGGCGGCTTTCGCCATTGAGACCACAAGCGGTCAGATTAGCGTCAACGACAGTGGCGATCTCGATTTTGAAACCACGCCAAGCTTCAATTTAACCGTTACAGCCACCGACGCCGGCGGCTTGTCCGATACCGCCACGGTCGCCATTGGACTATCCGATGTAATTAGTGAACCCATCCAATGGCAAGTAGCTGACGGTGGCAACGGACATATTTATCAGGCGATTTTGGTACCCGATGGGATTACCTGGGATGATGCCAAATTGGCTGCGGAAGCGGCGGGAGGGCATCTCGCCACCACTACATCGACAGCGGAGAATGATTTTGTATTTGATTTGGTTGCCGATAAACCTGAGTTTTGGAACGAAACTTGGGGACCTTGGCTAGGAGGTTTTCAGCCCGGCAATTCACCTGAGCCAGGTGGAAACTGGCAATGGGTGACAGGGGAAGATTTCGACTTTACTAATTGGCGGAGAGGTGAACCTAATAACAATGGCGGTGAAGACGCTTTACACTATATTTTCGCTTCATCGGAATGGAATGACCTGAAGTCTAGCAATTATTCGACTTTTGGCTACCTACTCGAAATCGAAAACATCCCCTACGCTTTCACAATAGCGGAAAACAGCGCAGACGGCACGGTAGTCGGCGCTATCGAAAAATCGGGCTTGGTTGATCCTGTTTTTAGTATCACGGAAGGAAACGCTGATCCCGACGGCGACGGTCAAGCTGCGTTTACGATCAACAGCACCAGCGGAACCCTATCTGTCAACGACAGCGGCGATTTGGATTTCGAGACCAGCCCTCACTTCACCCTTACGATACAGGCCGAAGGTATCGACGGTAAATCCCTGACCAGCACCGCTCATATTGAGCTCGTGAACGTAGACGAACCCGGCAATGAGTCGCCGGAGGCCGAAGATTCCACTTTCACCCTGCCCGAACTAAGTGTAGCCGGAACTTCGGTGGGAACGGTCACCGCCACCGATGTCGATGCCGGAGACACCCTGACCTACGCCATCACCGCAGGCAACAGTGATACCGACGGCGACGGTAATGTGGCTTTTGCCATCGACTCAGGCACCGGGCAAATCACTGTTAACGATAGTAATGACCTCGACTTCGAGAGTAAACCAACCTTCAGCCTGACCGTCAAAGTCACCGATACCGGCGGTTTATCGGATAGCGCCACTATCAAAATCAACCTGACCGATGTTTTTGAACTGGACGGGACGTTAGGAGATGACATCCTCACAGGCACCTCAGGCAACGATGTCATCAACGGCTTGGCCGGCGACGACACTCTTAGCGGTAGCGCCGGCGATGACACGCTGATTGGCGGGGCGGGCATTGATCGCGTCAGCGAACAAGGCGACGTCAACTTCATCCTGACCGACAGCCAGTTGACCGGACTGGGCGTCGATACGCTCAGCGGCATTGAGCGGGCGACTCTTATTGGCGGCTCAGGTAATAACGTACTGGATGCCTCAGGGTTCAACCGTGGCTCGGTTGTCCTCAACGGTGGAGCGGGTGACGACACGCTGATCGGGTCGTCTATGGCAGGAAGTTTTTTCTATTCCGGCCTCTACTACAACATCTTTACCGGTGGAGAAGGCAACGATACGCTGACAGGTGGTATAGGCATCGATTGCATCAAAGAAAGCGGAAACGTCGATTTTACACTTACGGATGGTCAGTTGACCGGCTTGGGCACAGATCACTTCAATAGCATGGAATTAGCGCATTTGATCGGCGGTTCGGGCAATAACCGACTGGATGTATCCGGTTTTACCGGTAGTCGGACGGTGCTCGAGGGCGGCACGGGTAACGACACCCTGGTAGGTGGTGCAGCGGAAGACTGGGTGCGGGCGCGAGGCAATGCCGATTTTACTCTGACCGACACTCAATTGACCGGCTTGGGGATTGATACCTTGGTTAACATGGATAATGCGACCCTCACTGGCGGAGCCGGCGATAATCTCATTGATGTCTCCGGTTTCACCGGCAAGCTTGTCCTTCTTGCCGGCGGTGATGGCGATGACACGCTTATTGGCCGTGTCGGCGGCATCGACCGGGTACTGGCGCGCGGTGATATCGATTTCACCCTAACCGATAGCCAACTGATAGGATTGGGAACCGATACCTTCTCCAGCATCGAACAAGCGGCGCTTTTTGGCGGCGCGGGAAACAATAGTTTCGATGTGTCTGCTTTCACCGGCAGCCTCACCATCCTTGAAGGAGGTAAGGGAGACGATACGCTTATCGGACGTGCGAGCAGCATCGATCGCGTGCTTGCGCGCGGTAATGTCGACTTCACCTTAACCGACAGCCAGTTGACGGGAGTGGGAACCGACACTCTCATCGATATTGATCAAGCCAAACTGATTGGCGATGGCGATGACAATACGATCGACGCATCGGCTTTCACGCGTGGATCGGTTTATCTTTATGGAGAATCCGGTAATGATATTCTCAAGGGCGGACAGGATGATGATAGACTTGTCGGAGGGGTCGGTGACGACACCCTGAACGGCGGCACCGGAAACGACCGCGTCGAAGCACGAGGAGATACCGACTTCGCGCTGACCGCCACTCAGTTGACCGGTTTGGGCGTCGATACGCTGGACAGCATTGAAGAAGCGTACCTGAGAGGCGGTTCCGGCGATAACAGTCTGGATGCCTCCGGCTTTACCGGCAACTTGGTTATTCTTGAAGGCCAAGCCGGCGATGATAGCCTGATAGGGCGAGTTGTCGGCATGGACCGGGTTCGCGCACAAGGCGATGTCGACTTCACCCTGAGCGATAACCAACTGACGGGATTGGGGACCGACACGCTCGTCGATATTGACCAAGCCATACTGATAGGGTATTCCGGCGCTAACGTCTTTGATGCTTCCGGGTTCACGCGGGGATCGGCCACCTTGTTCGGCGGCGGGGGCGATGACATCTTGCTTGGCAGCGACGGCAACGATAGTCTTAACGGTGGTTATGGCGATGATGTTCTTAATGGAGGCTTGGGTAGAGATAGCCTCGTCGGAGGCTTCGGGGCGGACATCTTCACCTTCGCTTCGACTGCTGACAGCGGTGTTACGAACGCTCTCCGTGACATAATCAAGGACTTTGACTTTAGCCAAGGCGATAAGATCGACTTGTCAGCCATTGATGCCGATACCGCTATCACCGGCGACCAGGACTTTGCTTCGTTGACGGAGGGAGGCGCTTTCTCAGGCGTGTTTGCAAACCCGGCGGAACTTTACTTCGACCAGATAGCGCATATTCTGTACTGCAATAATGATGCAGACAGTGCGGCGGATTTTTCCGTTCAGTTGGTCGGTGTCACCGGTTTAAGTTTAGATATGTTTGTGTAGCAATCAAGCGTATCCGGTTTTTCCAGCAGAAACGCAGCATTCATTAAATGGGTACGTTTGGGGGAGGTAAATTATGGACTGAAACGAAATATTTCGCCGATCGTCCGGGAATGAGATTTGATGAGCCCTTCCGCTTTATTGCCTTAATACGTCAGGGATCGTATTAATCGATACTCGCAATGGAGGTGATTATTATTGTGCAGGCGGCGTTACGCCATTAAGTGTAGTGCCAACGCTAGGCTCCTCGGCTTCCTCCATTCTGTTAACAAAAATAAAAGGCGCGGAAACCAGCTCTATGCCTTTATTGTATTGAACCGCAAAATGCAAATGCGGGCCGGAAGAAATGCCGGTATCGCCTGAATAGCCGATCAATTATCCCGTAACTACTTTCAAACCCCCATAGACTTGGGCCTTCTCCAATTCCAAATGGGCGTAAACCACCATGGAATCGTCATCGTGCAGAATCCTAATGCTTCTTTACTGTAGGCCTTATTGACTCCGCCTTTAAAGAAGTCATTTTCAACGGCTATGACGATACCCTAGCGGCATATACCGGGGTGCCTTCGGGCATGGCAATATCGACGGCATATTTATTTTGTTCGTCCTGGTGACTGAAAGAGCCGCCGAAGGCCTGGGCAATGGGAAATGAAGCAGTCGGCGCGATCGGCGGGTAGACGTTTTCTTTGGAACTATAATTTTCTAAAGGTTTACCGAGGGTATAACGGTATTTGAGGGTAGTGCTCCATGCTTCAGACTCGTTGATGACGCCTATTTCAAACCAGGGATCGGGTGTTCCGGGGGGGAATGATAAACCGGCTGGGGAATTTTGGTGTTGCCTGAGCATAGTTTACCTCGGCAAAATCAACTTCAACTTCGATAGGCCCTGCATAATCGTTTCGAATGGCGTAATTGGGATTCCGGCTCTCTCCCGACTGCGTTAGCCAAACCATTTGCTAGGGAGCAACCTTCATTTGTCTGACAATGACGTTTTCTTCGGTTTTCGGAGGCTTGTCGGTAAAATGCCATACTCCTTGTTTATCCTGAAATTTATAGAGTTTTTTAGCGGCGGCATCGAACATAGTCAATGATAACAGGATAAAAATTAACATTGATATTTTCATTTTCTTCTTGCGGTCCGTTTTGTTATGCAACTATAGATTTTGCCGGGAAATATTTTGATGACTTTTTAACTGATTGTAGCTAAAAATAATAGCATAACAAGACTGAAAAATAATACCCATGCAGATCAACTGGATAGCGAAGCTGCCTTGAGTTGCTTTAAAGGAACTGCTTTATCGAATGGTTTTTATCCCAGTTTAGGGTAATGCGTACGCACTACCCTAAACGTATCAGTTAACAGTTGATCGAGTCTATCAATTTAGATGGCGTTGATACTTTTCAAATATTGCAATAGTTGCCGCAATGCCTCGGGTTTATTGGTCGGGCCGTTGGCATTCACCTGGTTTTTATTGTTAACGCCATGACAGGCAGGGCAGGTACGGATTTCACCGGGTTGAAAAGACAGCCAGTTGCGTTCCCGGACTACAAAATTGCCTTGTGGGTCTGTCAACTGCCAGCTGAGTGCGCGGCGTGTTGGTAACAGCATCGCCACCGAGCCGTCCGCGGCAATTTTTACACTGCCTTTGGGGGCATTGGGGTTAGGCGGGTTAGCGTTTACGCTGTGCAACTTCTGGGCTAAAACGCGCCGACCGGGTAAAGGCGTTGCCGAGCAGCAACCTTTCAAACCGCGAATCTGATCACCCTGAAAAACCTGGAAATGGGCGACATCATAAATTTTACCGGTCGGAGTCAGCGTTTCCGTTCCGGTCGGCACTCTTAAATTAAAAGGTTGTTGCTTGTCATCATCGTCGCGGACTGTGACATTACGCATGATGGCTAGGGCCAGGTTTTTACTTCTCAAGTATTGGCGAAATGCGCTTTCCGATACGCCTTCTTCCAGGAAAACCGACGCTTCGGGGGCCGCCAGCGTTGACACCAGTCGTGCCGGTATCGGACGCGCCTTGACTTCGACCGGCTGCAGTTCCCATAAGTCACCGGTGTAAGTCACCAGAGTATCGGGATTATAGTAGCTGATGTTTTTTTGAATGCCGTTGGTTAACGGTTGATCCGCCGCCCATTTTCCGTTCGGCAGTTGTTTTAACGTGCGAATGCGATAGTCATAACGTGATTGCGGATTTGCGGTGGTGCCGAGATTTCTGTCCTGGTAGGTATCAAAGCTATGAGCGCTGATCATGCTGCCGTCGGCTAACACCAGCGGGTCGCGGTATAAGCCCGAATGAGCCGGGGACGGCGTCTGGCCGTCTGATGTTGTCGATTTGGTGGTCGGGTCGGTGATGTAGTCAATCGTCATGGTGTCGGCATTATGACTGGGTGCGCCGTTTTTCAAGCGGACAATCTGCCCTGAGGCATGGGTGCCGAATTCAGGCGCGTCGATACCGACATAGTAATTGGGATTGGTCGGGTCTTGTTTGATTTGAAAAAAGTTATTGATTTTAGTCGGTTTAAAACTGCTGGCGGTTAAATACGTTAAAACAGGATCATCGGTAAATACAGGATCCACATAAGACCCGCCTAACTCGTGACGACCGACATGGTTAACGGTTTCCAGCTCAGTGCCGTCTTGATTGATTTGCCAGGGGAAAAAATGATTGAACGAGTGGCCTGTTAAATTAGTGCCGGCCAACGAAACCGTATCGAATTTTAACGGTTCGGGAAAAATTTCGGCGCGGCTGTTGAGTATCGTTGATGACGTCTCGCTGGCATAGTTAAAGGTACCGTAATTACCTGTATTATTACGATCACCCGCTGCCTGTTGGTCTTGTTGCAGATGATCCCACTGGGTAAAGATAACGCGCCCGAAGCTGTCGACAAAGGGATTGAAATCGCCGGACGGCGCATGGTTAAGCAGTTTCAAATTGCCGGTTTTAGGCGCCAGACTCCATAGGCCGGTATTGGTAGGCGCTTCTTCATATTCATCCAGTTGCGGATAAAGTAAAGCCTGGCCGTTGCGCGGACGGTCGGAAACAAAAATAATCCGGCCGTCAGTCCCGTAAGTGGGCGAGACGTTATTATAGTTAGCGGGTTGATTAGGCACTTTAGTAATCACGGGGACCTGGTTTTTGCCCAAACCGGTAATTTCATAAAGCTGCCAATAAAATTGCTTCACTTGATACTGAGCGGTGGGTGCGCCGACCACCATACTGAAAACGGCTTTTTTACCGTTCCAGGACACCGCCGGATCGCGTACCTGTATGGCGTTGGCGCCTTGTAGACCGGTCTGTCCAAACCCTGCCGCCGCAGTCAGGTTTTTTAAACTGCCGTCAGGGTAACGTATCCATAAATCGCCGCCGCGTCCACTAATGTCAATTGCGGCTCTATGGTTGCAGAAAGTGGCGTTCATGGTACAAAAGTCTTGGGGAATAGGGACTTGCGTAACAAATAAAACAGGGTTTGTGATCGCTGCCGAGCCTAGCGGACTGCCGAGCGCCAAACTAAGCGCCACTATAATTTTTTTGTATTGAATGTTCATGGTGGTCTCCTGGTGGTGGTTGATGATCGGGCTTTATTCATCGGGTCGGAAGGCAGTGTCAGGTATTCCTGTTTCCAAACTATTTCTGAAAATGGCAAGATTTGTTTCAATTGTTTCAAACGGTAAAAAAGAGCGGCTGGAGATTTTTTAAACGGCTAAAAAAATGAGCAAAACTGCCGTTATGATGCTAATCTTTGCCCCCTTTCGACGCTGCTTCCGTGTTGCTGCAAAGCTGAAACAATAGATTATTTTTATGGAATTAACTGTGACACGCTTTGGTTTTCAGCGAATCAACCGCTAACCTGTTGATTTTTTGCATAGCTAAAGCCCTGGAGTTTATGCACCGGGAATCGATACAACCACATTGACATAACTAAAATGACTCATTCAACAAACTTCTGGGCTGTTGTTCCGGCAGCCGGTGTCGGCAAGCGCATGAATGCCGACAGACCCAAGCAATATCTGGAACTAGCCGGTAAAACTGTGATTGAACAAACCCTGACGCGTTTATTGCAAGCCGAGGTTTTTCAAGGCATTGCCGTTGCCATTTCGGAACAGGACCCTTACTGGCCGGAATTGGAAATCTCAAAACATGAATCGGTGCTGACCGCTCCCGGCGGAAAAGAGCGCGCCGATTCCGTGCTTTCCGGATTGAAAGCGATACGCGCCGACGCATCGGATGATGACTGGGTGCTGGTGCATGACGCCGCGCGGCCCTGTCTCACCACGAGCGATATTCATCTGTTGATTGATTCGTTAAAGGATGATCCCGTCGGTGGAATCCTCGCCTTGTCATCCCACGATACCTTAAAAGATGTGCAAGGCAAGCGCATTACCGGCACTTTGGACAGAACCCATATTTGGCGCGCATTAACCCCGCAGATGTTTCGTTACGGCATGTTAAAACAGGCCTTGGAAGAGGCGGAAGGCAATCCCGCCGTCACCGACGAAGCCAGCGCCTTGGAATTACAGGGCCTGCAACCGAAAATTGTCGAAGGCCGTCCCGATAACATAAAAATCACCCGGCCCGAAGACTTGGCATTAGCCGTTTTTTACCTGAACCAGCACCTGGAGGGCTTATGATTGGAAAAGGCATGATTAGAGTAGGCATGGGCTACGATGTCCATCGTTTTAACGAGGGCAATACAATTATCTTGGGCGGCGTGGAAATCCCTTATGAACAAGCGCTGGAGGCGCATTCAGACGGCGATGTCGTGCTGCATGCCTTATGCGATGCCTTGTTGGGCGCCGCCGCCTTGGGCGACATCGGCAAGCATTTCCCCGATACCGATCCTGAGTTTAAAGGCGCCGACAGTCGCGTGTTGTTGCGTCATGTTTATAGCATCGTGCAGGCTAAAGGGTATGCGCTGGTCAATGCCGATATGACCATTATTGCCCAGGCCCCGAAAATGGCCCCGCATATTGCCGCTATGTGCAGCAATATTGCCGAGGATTTGAACGTGGATGTCGATTGCATAAATGTCAAAGCCACGACCACCGAAAAGCTCGGCTTTGAAGGACGCAAGGAAGGGATTGCCGTGCAGGCTATTGCTTTGATCGAAAAAGCGCTTTGATCGAAAAATCCTGAAGCAATGGTGCTATCTCTGAATCATGCGAGAACCCTCGCAGATGGAGAGCGACATGGCCCCGCACGGCTGGAGAGTTGTGCGGTATTGACAGGCGCAGTAAACAAGCCTAATTTGATGGCAATACACATCATTAACCAGAGCGACAATACCATGGCCACGATAACTGACACTCACAAATTCATACGACGATTGCGAGCCTCAGGCTTTGATGAAGCGCAAGCAGAAGCGGTAGCGGAGGCATTTCAAGAAGCCCAGTCTGAATCGTTACCTGTTACCCGTGATTATCTGGATGCCCGGTTGTTTGAAATGGAAAATAGGTTAGTAAAATGGGGAATTGGTTTGGCGTTGGGGCAGTTTGCCATGATTGCCGCCCTGATTAAGTTGCTGTAATTTAAATAAATAGATGACAAATCTTTCACCCCCCATTGAAATTCCCACTTGGCCTTATGTTTACGGCCAGCCTTCCGCACAGGGCAAAATCCGCACGCTTCCCGAAGACTTTATCGTTATCGAAAATCTTGCCTTTGAGCCGTCCGGCACGGGGGAGCACGCCTTTTTGCAGATAACAAAATCAGGGGAAAATACCGACTATGTCGCCCGGCAATTGGCTAAATTCGCCGGTGTCCGTCAGCATGATGTTGGTTACGCAGGCTTGAAAGACCGCCATGCCGTCACCACGCAATGGTTCAGCGTCTGGTTGCCGGGTAAGGCCGACCCGGACTGGACGCTGTTCGAAACGGACAACATCAAAGTGTTGCACAGTGTGCGTCATGCCCGAAAGTTAAAGCGCGGCGTATTGTCGGGTAATCGTTTTCAACTGCGTATCCGCGATTGGCAAGGCGATAAAGACAAAACCGAACAGCAACTGCAAGCAATGAAAGCCAACGGCATCGCCAATTATTACGGCACCCAGCGCTTCGGTTATGCCGGGCAAAACGTCAACAAAGCGCTGGAGCTGTTTCAAGGCAAGAAAGTCGGCAGGGAGCAACGCAGCCTGTATTTATCAGCGGCGCGCTCGTATTTGTTTAACCGCATTCTGGCGGAAAGAGTTAGCCGGGACAACTGGAATCAGCCGCTGGCCGGTGATGTTTATATGTTCGATTTATCGCATAGTTATTTTAAAGCGGATGACCCGGATGCCGAGATTATCCGGCGGCTCAATGCGAAAGAAATCCATCCGTCCGGCGTATTATGGGGCAGGGGAGAGGCAAGCCTGACAAGCATTGAACAAGCGGTTATCGACGCCCACCCGGAATTGGCTGAAGGCTTGATAGCATCCGGCGTCGATCGCAACAGGCGGGCATTGCGAGTCAATGTACCGGATTTGCAGTGGCAATTTGTCGGCGATACGGAGCTGGAGCTGGCGTTTACCCTGCCAGCCGGGAGTTACGCCACGGCGTTGTTGCGGGAAATTATAGAGGTTGATTAGTGCAATTCTGATCATGAAAGCGGGTTTAGGTAACTCGCAAAAAATAATATCCTACATTCTGGCTCCCAAGTTCCGGCTCTCATTGTTATACGCAAGTATCTATGAAACAAAGGAGATCTGTTTGTCCAAATAATGTTCTGCGCCTTCCTTAAGTTTTTTATTCGGCAAGAGCGTTCTCAATACGTCGATCCGGCACTAGCCAAAGCAAAGCGACCAGTGCATAAAGTCCTTGCGATAACCAGGGCGACCAAAACGTGCTTAGCGTCGCTATTAAGTAAATCAACGGTGACAATTTACCCTTCCAGTCTTTGCCGACAGCTCTTTTTAATAGCGAATCAGTCCCTTGTGAGGCAATGATGAGATACTGTAATAGCAAGTATGCGATTGCAGCCATCAACAGAACAAAGCCGTAAGCTGCAGTTGGTAGGGTAGCGAAGTGATTTTCGCCCATCCAGGCAGTTGTAAACGGAAATAACGATAACCAGAATAATAAATGCAGATTTGCCCACAAAATCGAACCAGTGACATTTTTACAGGTTTGCAGCAAATGGTGATGGTTGTTCCAGTAGATGCCCACATAGATAAAACTCAACACATAGCTTAACAGTATCGGGATCAATGGCCCCAGCGCATCAATTTCCGCAGAATGCGGCACTTTAAGTTCCAACACCATGATGGTGATAATGATGGCAAGCACCCCGTCACTGAATGCTTCTAGTCGCCCTTTGCCCATAGCGTTACCTCATGAGTATAGTCTTAGTAATGGATAGGTATTCATATACCGCTGTATAACTTACTGTTATTAAAACACAACTTTAATTGAGTTCTGACATAATCGCTAGCATGGCCGCCTGCTTCGATGATGACTTGTCCCGCAAAAAAATGACTGTAACTAAAACCGAGTGAAACGTGCTTATTGATTTCCCAATCAATATTTCCTGAAAAGGCAAGGCGTGGAGTTTTAAAATCCAAAACGTAACTTGCATAGCTCATATTGCTGTTAGAATTCTTTCAGATGGTACGGGCTTATTTTGATTTCTCGACAGCTTGCTCCGTTTTCGTTAATAAAAACCGATGCCAGCGAGAAGATTTGTCCGGCATCACGCATCCCTAAACAATTGGGTGTTTCAAGATAGTTTTGCTCGTTTTGATGGCTTTTCCAAATGGTGCCTGAAAAGCCGATAATGGTTATTTCATCATGGAAAATTTTTTCCAATAACACGGGCCAAACCGTGAAAAATGACAGCCGTCAATTTGCCAGTTTACGATTTTGTCAGTCTCTTCAGTCGATTAGCTTTTAAAAAACCACTTGGCAATCAGTCGGACATACATCGGCATGATGATGTAAACCACCAAGCCGACAATCACCAAAGCCAACACGCCTTGGCGTATGCCAAATTCACCCAGTTCCGGATACCTGGCAAACAACGGTTCCATTGCTGGCGGTACATACATCGTCAAAGGCCAGATCACCGAAGTTGTCACCAGCCATTGTTTCCAGCGGCGCGGATGTTTGCCGACAGTCGGCGGGGTGAACCAGTAATCAATCCCCGTTTTTATATCAATCGCTTCTTCGCTGTCCAAAATGGCGGCGATTTCCTGAATTAAGGCCTTGCGTTCCGGTGATTGTTGCCAGAATTGCAGATCATGGATGCCGGCAAAACGCACCACGATTAGGTATTCATTATGCCCTTCCGGCGGGCGGACGATTTGCACACCCAAATGTCCTGGAAACGTCGCCGCCTTCGGGACGATTTTCGTTAACCAGTTTTCATATTGTTCGAGCTTGCCTTTCCCTTTTTTCAGCCGATGGCGAATGACAAAAAACACTTGTTCATTATTGGGCGTGGCGTGGGTTAATGTGTCCATACCGTATTAATGATCGGGTTGTTCTTGTGGACGTAAATCAAACACCAGGACTTCGGCATTGTGACCTTGTTGTATGTCAATTTGGCTTTCGTCTCGTATGCGCGCGCCATCGCCTTCGTTTAGCACCACGCCGTTAACCGTCAACATGCCTCGAACAACATGGACATAAGCGTAGCGCTTATCCGCCAATGTTAACTGCGCCCGTTCGTCTGCCTCGAAACAGCCTGCGTAAACCCGCACATCCTGATAGACATACAAAGACCCCTCTGCACCATCGGGCGAAATAATCAAGCGCAGTCGTCCCTGCTTTTCTGTCTGGCTAAAATGGCTTTGCTGGTAGCGCGGCTTTACGCCTTGTTTGTCAGGAACCAGCCATATCTGCAGGAAATGGACTAATTCGCTCTGAGAATGATTGAACTCGCTATGGGCAATGCCGGTTCCCGCAGTCATCAGCTGAACGTCGCCGGTTTTTATCACTGATCCCGTGCCCATCGAATCCTTGTGTTCCAGCGCACCGTCGATGACATAGGTAAAGATTTCCATATCCCGGTGCGGATGCGTGCCAAAACCTTTGCCCGCTTGAACGATGTCTTCATTAATCACCAGCAAGTCGGAAAAACCGCTTTGCCTGGGATCGTAATAACTGCCGAAGGAAAAAGTATGCCGTGAGAATAGCCAGTCAAAGTTGGCGGTACCTCGGTGTTGGGCGGAACGGACTTCAATCATGGAGTGACTCCTTGTAAATTATCGAATACATATTTGCTTGGCTTTTGCCTTACAAGTTTCTGTTTTTAAGTGAGTGACTATAGAATACGCCATAAGCCTTGTTATCTAAAACGAGTTATTTTGCTGCTTATATTCGATTTTTTCGAACATAGATTTAGGAACACGATGAAGTTATCGCTTGAAGCCATCCAGATTATTGACGCCATCGATCGTACCGGTTCGATGTCGGGTGCAGCCGAATTATTGCACAGAGTACCCTCCACCATTTCCTATGCGGTCGGAAAGCTGGAAGATCAATTGAATATCAAATTATTTGATCGCAACGGCCCCAAAGTTTCACTGACGGCTGCGGGACATACACTCTTACATGAAGGACGCTTGTTATTACATGCGTTTGGTGATCTTGAATCCCGTTTGTATAAAATCGCTTCGGGTTATGAATCCGAGCTCAGAATCGTCTTTGATTCGCTAATTCCCAGCAGGGTTTTTATTAACGATCTGTTTGACTTTAATGGCCTGGAGTGCGGGACCCGTATCAGGTTAACCGCAGAAGTCATGGGCGGCGTATGGGAGGCATTACGCGAAGAGCGGGCCGACCTCATTATAGCCGTCGGCGACTGTCCCAATTGGAGCGGCTATCAGGTCAGGCAAATTGATTCGGTTGATTTTGCGCTTTGCGTATCGCGCGATCACCCCTTGGCGACAGTAGATCAACCGATCAAAACCGAAGCGTTACAAGCGCATACTGTCATTGTTGTTGCCGATAGCGCGCGGTCGCTCCCAGCCAAAACTGTAGGTTTATTATCCGGTCAAAAACGCATTACCGTCCCTAATATCGATACCAAAATACAATTTCAACGCGCAGGGCTAGGGTTTGGTTTTCTGCCCAGAGTATTAATCGCAAAAGACCTGAAAGAAGGCTCACTCATTGAGTTGGCGGTTGAAGAAGCGCGTCCACCCGAACCGGTTTGGCTGGCGATGCGGACAGCCGATACAGGTGAAGCAGCAAGTTGGTGGTACAAGGCGTTAAGCCGCCGACTGCTAGGCGATTTATCAATTGGATAAGTATACTCCGCGCCGTTACAGGCCGGCTTTTGGATAGCTCCATTATAGTTATATTTGACGGACAGAAAACCCATCAGGAAATGACGCTCGCCCGGTGCGGTGAAATTTGGCAAAAACCTAGAAGAAAAACAGTTGCGCCCACTATTACGAATTAGCGTAATGCTGATCGTTAAAAGCCTGTGGCTATCTTTCCGTCGAATACAATAAGACAAAAACCGCGCCATTGCCACCGTCTTTGGGCGGTGCCGAACAAAATGCCTGAACGTCTTTATGTTGCCGTAGCCACAGGTTGATGTTGTTTTTCAGGATAGGGTATTGGTCTGCCGAACGATAACCTTTGCCGTGGACGATATGTACACAGCGACACCGATCTTGTACGCACTCATACAAAAAATTGAGCAATTGTCGCTTGGCTTCATGGCTGTTTAAACCATGCAGGTCAATTTCCGCATCAATGCCGAAGTAACCCTGACGCAGCTTTTTCAGGACGTTTTTTTGTAAACCGTCCGTAGTAAAACTGAGCGGGTCTTCAATGCCGACTTTGCCGATGTCCGTTTCCGCTGTAATAGCCAGATGATCATGCACATTGGGAGCGGTTGGTTTGGGGAAAGGTTTGGGTTTGTCCTGTTGTTTCAATAATATTTTATCGCTCTTTACCGAGCGGACTTTTCCGATAGCGGCACGAAATAAATCACTATCTTCTGAACTGGGGATTTTTTTTGCCACGAAAGCTGATTTTGTAGTCTATTGTTGCTAATATGTTTGATTTTATAGCTTATTCTGCTTCAGGGCGAATGATAATGCACATTTTGTTAAGTAATGACGACGGCTACCTGGCTGAAGGCCTTTCCGCATTAGCGAGGGCGCTTTCTGAATATGCCGAAGTCTCCGTTGTTGCACCGGATAAGAACCGTAGCGCCGCAAGTAATTCGTTAACGCTGGAAATGCCTTTGCGCGCCGCTACAGCGGACAACGGCTTTATTAAAGTCGACGGCACACCGACCGATTGCGTGCATTTGGCGATAACCGGCTTGCTGGAGCACGAACCGGATATGGTTTTTGCAGGTATTAACCACGGCACCAACCTGGGCGATGACGTGCTGTATTCAGGCACCGTCGCTGCAGCCACCGAAGGTCGTTTTTTAGGTCTTCCCGCCGTCGCCATTTCGTTGGCGGGCAGCAATCCCGTGCATTTTGACACCGCCGCGCATGTTGCCGTGACGCTGTTAAAACAATTAATTCAGCAGCCTTTGCCACGAGATACTATTCTTAATGTCAATGTGCCGGATGTTGCTATTAAGGATTTAAAAGGCTATCAGGCGACCCGGCTTGGACAACGGCATAAATCGGAGCCGGTCATCAAAAGTGAAGATCCGCGTGGACGCACTATTTACTGGGTAGGACCGCCCGGCGCCGAGCAGGACGCAGGTCCCGGAACGGATTTTTATGCGATTAATACCGGTTTTGTGTCGGTGACACCGTTACAACTGGACTTGACCTGGTATGAACGAATTAATGCTTTAAAGGCATGGTTACCCAAGGAGAACGATTTATGATGTCACACCTGCAAGGTATCGGCATGACCTCCCAGCGTACGCGCGAGCGTATGATCAAGCGCTTATCCGAGCAGGGTATCGCCAGTAATAAGGTTCTGGAGGCCATGCGCGATACACCCAGGCATATTTTTGTCGATGAAGCTTTGGCCAGCCGGGCTTATGAGGACAGCTCACTGCCGATTGGTTATAACCAGACGATTTCCCAGCCCTATATCGTTGCAAAAATGACCCAACTGCTACTGGGCTCGGCTGGTCATTTAGCCAAGGTATTGGAAATAGGTACCGGCTGCGGTTACCAGACGGCCATTTTGGCGCATCTGGTTGATCATGTTTATTCTGTCGAGCGAATCCTGCCCTTGCAGAAAAAAGCAAAAAACTATCTATGGGAATTGAAGCTTAAGAATATCAGTTTTTTATACGGTGACGGTCATCTGGGTTGGCCCGATTATGCGCCGTTTGACGGCATCCTGGTTTCCGCCGCACCCGCTGAGGTTCCCCAGACACTGTTGCAGCAACTGGCCGTTGGCGGTGTGCTGGTCATCCCCATCGGCAAGAGCGGACAGCAGGCATTACAGCGCATCACCCGCACCGAAAGCGGCTATGACGTCGAACAGTTCGAACCGGTGACGTTTGTGCCGTTTTTGTCAGGGAAAGAATAATATTGGATTACTAGGGAACTGTTAATCAAAGGTAACGCCCCATTGACCCCAAAAAAAGCGCTCTTCCAATGGTGCGCGCACCCGTTCGGCGAGTTCGGCGGCTTTAAAATCGTCGTCGAGCGTATCGGCATCCGCTTGATAGCCGACGGCCATCATCGACATCGGGGTACAGTCATCGGGAAGCTTAAATAAATCTCGGGTTTTGTCTGCGTCAAACCCGCCCATTTGATGCACGATCAGGCCCATTGCCGATGCCTGTAAACATAAGCAGGCGCTGGCGGCGCCGGTATCATACATTGCCCAGCGATTGGGTTTGCCGTTATGACCGAAGTTTTCCATGGCGACAGCCAGTATTAATACCGGGGAGTTCTTGGCCCATAGCCTGTTTTTTTCGACCAGGCTGGTAAACGCATTCTGCCAGCCGCTTTCATCGGTGGCTTTAGCGCAGACAATAAAACGCCAGGGTTGGTCATTAAAACACGAAGGCGCCCAGCGCGCGGCTTCCAGTAAGGCGCACAATTGCTCATGGCTGACCGGTTTGTTGGAATCAAAGGCTCGTGGGCTCCAGCGTGCCTCTATGATGTCATGGATTTTTACACGGGTTGTTGCGGGTTTGTTTTGCATGGTTGATACCTTTCCAGTTTGTTTCTACGATTGATTGAAAAATCGGGCTGTCAAATTAAGCCGGGACAGATAACATCCCTTAAAAGAGATGTTATCTGTAAGCTTGTTAAAAAATCATCTTATTCACAACGTCAACACGCCGTCTCGATAATCTCTAAAGGCTTGTTCAATTTCTTCCTGAGTATTCATGACAAACGGCCCTGATTGCACAACGGGTTCTTTTAACGGCATCGCGGCGAGCAATAAAAACTGGGCTTGCTGATTGTTTGTTGCCAGCTGTATGACATTGCCTTCCGTTAATTGACCCAGTTGTCCGGCTTTTAAAGTTTTACCGGTTTCGCCGATAGTCAATTCACCTTGATAAACATAAACCAACGCGGTGTGTTGTTGATTAATCGGTATTTCCAGGTGTTGCTGTATGCCTAACAAGACATCGAAATACAGCGGCTGCGTCGTTACGCCGGTCACTGCGCCGGTCACTTTTTCCGTACCCGTTACATAGTCGCCCGCGATGATCTTGATGTAACCGCCGTCCGGCAACGCCACTTGCGGGATTTCCGACGCGGCATAATCCCGGTAATGCGGCGGCTTCATTTTTTCTCCGGCGGGCAGGTTAATCCAGAGCTGGAAACCGTGTAACAAACCTTCTTCCTGTTCCGGCATTTCGGAATGAATAATACCATGCGCAGCGGTCATCCATTGCACGGAACCGGCGCGTAAATGGCCTTCGTTGCCCAAATGGTCGCGGTGCAGCATGGCGCCTTGCAACATGTAGGTAACGGTTTCGAAGCCGCGATGCGGGTGTTCGGGAAAGCCGCCGATATAATCCGCCGCTTCATCCGATGCAAACTCGTCAAGCAGGATAAACGGATCGAAGCTGTTTTTCTGCTGGGGACTCAGGCAGCGTTTTAATTTGACGCCGGCTCCGTCCGAGGTATTGCGCGCATTAATAACCGTGGTAAGTTGGCGTGTTTGTTTATTCATGATCTGTACTCCACAAAAAATTTGAATTCAGCAAATAGCGGTCCATCGAAAAATGGCCGCCACCCATGATCATCAGAGCGGAAGTGGCCGATAAAAGTGCCAGGGCGTATTCAATACCCTGCGTGGTCAGGAAAAAACCGTGGCCCAAATGCACGCAAATCAGTGCGACCAGCATTGTTAGCGCGGTTATCGCGGACGCTGTTCGTGTCAATAAGCCCAGCATCAACGCAATACCGCCAAAAAACTCGGCGCTGCCGGCTAATAAAGCCATGACAAAACCAGGGCCCAGGCCGACGGATTCCATCCATTGGCCGGTGGCTTCCAGTCCGTAGCCGCCAAACCAGGCGAATAATTTCTGACCGCCGTGGCCCGCCAGTATCAAGCCGATGGGTAGACGCAAAACCAAGCCTGCAAAGCCAGCCTCGGAGATCAATGTTTTATGGATCAGGTTTTTCATAATTATTCCTCAAATGGTTAACAAATTGTCAGTTCAAGTAATTACTCAGCTCCTCTATCGCTCTGGTTCCCAAGCTCCGCTTGGGAACCCAAATCCGAGAAGCTCCAGCTTCGAGAATTCTGGAAGCCGGAGCTTCCAAGATCGCATTCCCAAGCTGGAGCTTGGGAACGAGCTGAGTGGTTACCGGTTCGAAGCATTATAGGCAGGGCTGAAACGATAAAAAATTAATCAGTTTTGCTCGATAGGTTCAAAATAATTGATCAATTAAAAGGATAACCGTCATGAAATACCCCATCACCCTCGATGCCCTGGAAGTATTGGATGCGATTGATCGCAAGGGCAGTTTCGCCGCTGCCGCGAATGAGCTGTATCGCGTGCCTTCCGCCGTTTCTTACACGATTCAAAAATTGGAACAGGATTTGGCGGTCACGTTGTTTCGAAAAGAAGGCAGGAAATCGGTTTTAACCGAAGCCGGTAAAGTATTGCTGGAGCAGGGGCGCGACATACTGGATGCAACCGAGCGCCTGGCGGTAGCCGCCAAAACAACGCATAGCGGTTGGGAGCCGGTGTTTAATATCGCGATAGATTCGATTTTAAGCTTTGATTTTGTTTATCCGTTGATAGGCAAGTTCTACGACTTGCAACCGGATAGTGAAATCAATCTTTATGAAGAAGTGTTGGGCGGTGCATTGGAAGCGATTACCAGCGGCCGGGCGGATCTGGTTATCGGGGCAGGGGATGACCACGGCGCCGGTTTGGGCATAAAAAGCCGGGTGATTCAGCAGATTGAATGGGTGTTTACAGTGGCGCCCGGCCATCCACTGACTGACGCTCCGTTGCCGCTGAGCCAACAGCTTATCGAGCAACACCGTTTTATCGTGGTCAGGGATTCATCCAGGAACCATGCGCCGCAAAGCCGGCGCATATTCAGCAAGCGACCGGTGCTTAGTGTGCCGTCCATCAGTGAAAAAATACGCGCATTGAGTTTCGGCTTAGGGGTAGGTTTTCTCCCGGCTCACAGGATTCGGCAATATATCGACCAAGGTGTCTTGGTCGCACTGCCTGTAGAACGACAAATACCGGCGGATTCGATCAACATTGCCTGGAAAACCGGTAACAAGGGTAAAGTGCTACGCTGGTTTATCGACGAGTTATCTGATCCCCGCCGATTGCCGTTCGCGTGATTATCCTGCACCCTTGCTCAAACGTTCGACATATTGTTCCGGCCTAATCGTCCCGCCTGAAACGCATCTTTTCTTGTTAAAAACGTGATGTCCTGTCTACTCTGAAAACCTATTTCTTATAGGTATTTGTACGTATAGTTTTATGGTTTTCTATCTGATTAAATAAACACAATAATTGCTATCGAAATATCAGACATGTTGTTTATGTCTAATTTGCAATACTATCGGCAGGAGAATACTCACATGAACACTCGTCATTTATTCTTGAACGCTCTTGTCGCAACGGCGGCGGTTATGGTATCGCCGCTGAGTCAAGCGACCTATCCGGGAGCCAATGGGAAGCTCGTTTTCGCGCATAATATTACTTATGACACGCAAATAAATCTGGCGGTTATGAATTCTGACGGTACGGCTATGATCGATGTATCTACAATGCCCGGACAAAGTATTGATCCTGCTTGGTCGCCGAATGGCAAACGTATTGCTTTTGCTTTGGGGCCCGCTTGTTGTTATTGGAATATCTGGCTGATGAAGGCAGATGGCAGTGAGCCAACACAACTGACTAACAGCGTCTATGCCGATAGGTATCCGACATGGTCGCCTGATGGCGTCAAGCTTGCCTTTACACGAGGCATTGGGCCGGCGGCCCAAATTTATGTCATCAATGCTGACGGCACGAATGAACATAATCTTACCCATTCGTCTAGCTCCGATTTTCAAGCTGTATGGTCGCCCCAAGGGGATCGCATCGCTTTCATTAGTGCACGCGACGGCAATCGAGAAGTCTATGTGATGAACACGGACGGGACGCAGCAGATGCGGTTAACACAGACACCCAGTATTGAAGAAGACCCCAAATGGTCACCTGACGGCAAAAAAATCGTATTTAAAACCGATCGCGATGGAAACAATGAAATCTATGTCATGAACGCGGATGGGTCTAAGCAAACGCGCTTAACAAATAATCCAGCAGATGATAATACGCCCGCTTGGTCGCCCGATGGAAAAAAGATTGTATTCGCACGTGGATACGGACAAGATGGCAGGCTTTATGTAATGAATTCAGATGGGTCTGGGCAAGAGCAAATATCTTCGATATCTGGGTGGTTTGCAGACTGGCAATCCATCCCTCTTTATACATATCCTTCTCTTCTCTCCCTCGGTGACATCGACCACGACACCAACCCCGAGCTCGCCGTCGTCAGCTACGACGCCACGTTGAAAAAATCCCGCGCCACGGTGCGCAACGCCAAAACCGGCCTATTGATTAGCCAAATCGCTTTCAACGGCCAATATACGCCAGTCAAAGCCAATACCATCAACGACCTGAACAACAACGGCGCGTCGGAAATCGCCGTACTAGGCGTGCGTGACAGCGATCAGGCCGTGCAGGTCGAAGTGCGCGACAGCCTCAGTGGTGTAAAAATCCGCGCCGTGCCGTTCCCTGCTACCTGGTTGCCGCTGGACTTAGGCATTGTGCGCAATGTCAAAGGCCCCGGCACGGCGGCGCTGGCTGTTTTGCAACAAAGCGCCACCGCGTTGCGTGTGCAGTTAACAGACGCCAAAAGCGGTGCGCAACTGCGTACCATCCCGTTCAGCTCCGGCTATGACGGTGTCGATTTAGTGGTTTTGGGCGACCTTAACGGCAATCAAACCAAAGATCTTGCTGTGTTGCTCGACAATACCGATCCCAAAGGCGCCGACAAAGTCGAAATTCGCGACAGCGGTAACGGGCAACTCATCCGCAGCATCAGCTACGGCAGCGGTGCCAAGCCGAAACAATTGGCTAGCGTGGTCGACGCAAACGGCAATGGCTTTGCGGAACTCGCCGTATTGCGCGACAACACCGCGCGGGTAGCCGTTAAAGACGCCCAGACCGGTCTGGCTGTCAACACACTAGACTACAGCCTGTCGCAACCTTACAAACTCGCCGGCGTTCCAGATGCCGTTCGGGGCGTCAGCGATCTCGCTTTGCTCGGCGTGCGCGCCGGCGACGGACAAATCCGCGCCGACGTGCAAAACATCTTGACCGATAGCTTGGTCGGCAAAGCCGTTTACGACAACTACGGCACGACGGTGGGCTTCATCTCCATCCCGGATATTAACGGTAACGGTGTCGCGGAGTTGGTGCGCTTAAGAGAACAACCCGGCCCGCAAAAGCTGTTTGCGGAAATCCGGGACGGGCGGACAGGGAAGTGGTTGCAGGGGATGTATTTTTAAAATTATTGAACAGGCAAGCGGTGGCGGTATGAAATGATACGGACGGGTTTGCAAAACCGGTACGGTGTGAATTACAAATATAACTAAGAGGGCCATAAAATGAACACCAAAAGCATAGTTACAGCAACAAGTATTCTCCATGGTATCGACATACGATTTACCAGCGCGCTTATTCCTATAAGCAAGAGAACGTTAATAGCACTAACTCTTGCCGTTGTGACGAGCCTAACGGTTTCCAAGTCCTTGTATGCCGGTGTGCTTTTTCAGGATAACTTTAATTCCGGTGAACCCTCTTCTGAATGGGTTTCAAAAGGATGTTGCCAGTGGGTAGATAACGGCTGGTATTATACGCAAGATACCAACGGTTGGCCGCGTGATTCCATGGCTGTGGTTCACGATGCAGACCACCAGTGGCAAGATTACAAGCTGTCGTTAAAAGCACAATTTGTGCAATCAACGATCTGGAATACGTTTACCCTTTTGTTAAGAACGAATAATTTTGTGAGATCATCCGCTGGGACCAGCGGCAGCGCATATCAACTTAGCTTCAATGGCAAAGGAGGCGGGGATTGGATATTTAACCAAATCCTACTCGATAGAATTGATTGCACTTCAGGCACATGTTCGGTTGTGAATCTCATCACCAAAGACGTAACGCTGCCTTTGGATCCAATGAATTTAGAGGCAGCAGTGCGCGGGGCACATATAGATCTATCTTTGAATGGTTCGCTCATTTTTGATGTCATTGACCCAAATCCGTTGCCTTATGGCGGTATTGGGGTTCATGCGATTTGGGAAGCCGAAGCGCGATTTGACGATGTTGTTGTAAGCACTCTCGAGGGTGGACCTCAATTACTTTCCCTCGGCGATATCAACGGCGACGGCGCGCCGGAAATCGCTGTCGTGACCTATGACACCAAACTGTTTAAAACCACCGTGACCGTTAGAAATGCCAAAACGGGTACCTTAGTCAAGCAATTTACTTCCAACAGCCAATTCGCCCCGTTCAAAGCCAACACCATCAACGACCTGAACGGCAACGGCGCGCCTGAAAGCGCCGTACTCGGTGTGCGTGACAGCGCCCAAGCCGTGCAGGTCGAAGTGCGTGATAGTCTCAGCGGCGCGAAAATTCGTATCGTGCCGTTTCCGTCCACTTGGACGCCGCGGGATTTAGGTATCGTGCGCAATGTCAAAGGTCCCGGCACGGCGGCGCTGGCCGTCTTGCAGCAAAGCCCCGCCGCGTTGCGGGTGCAGTTAACCGACGCGAAAAGCGGCGCGCAACTGCGCACCATCCCGTTCAGCAACGGCTATGACGGCGTCGATTTAGTGGTCCTGGGCGATCTTAACGGCAATCAAACCAAAGACCTTGCCGTGTTGCTCGACAATACCGATCCCAAAGGCGCCGACAAAGTCGAAATACGTGACAGCGGTAACGGGCAACTCATCCGCAGCATCGGCTACGGCAGCGGTGCCAAGCCGAAGCAATTGGCTAGCGTGGCCGATGTAAACGGCAATGGCTTCGCGGAACTCGCCGTATTGCGCGACAACACCGCGCGGGTAGCCGTCAAAGACGCCCAGACCGGCCTGGCCGTTAACACTCTGGACTACAGCCTGTCGCAACCCTACAAACTCGCCGGTGTGCCCGACGCCGTTCGGGGCGTCAGCGATCTCGCTTTGCTCGGCATGCGCTCCGGCGACGGACAAATCCGCGCCGACGTGCAAAGCATCTTGACCGATAGCTTGGTCGGCAAAGCCGTTTACGACAACTACGGCACGACGGTGGATTTCATCTCCATCCCGGATATTAACGGTAACGGTGTCGCGGAATTGGTGCGCTTAAGAGAACAACCCGGCCCGCAAAAGCTGTTCGCGGAAATCCGGGACGGGCGGACGGGGAAGTGGTTACAGGGGATGTATTTTTGATGCGCTTATTGACAAATAAGAAACGTGTATAAATAACGTCGACAATTTGCTCCCGCTCTCTTCGGGGGACTAAAAAGCAGTCCTAATTTACCTACTTCCATGTAGGTATTTCAGAGAGAAGGAGCTTGTTGTCGACGTTTTATTTTTTCAATGGTTGGTTGATATTAACAGCGGGCTTGACTGCTAGAAGCTGATATTGCCCTGTATCCATATTTTCTGGGTGTCGCTGCTGAGTGCGGGGAGGCCGGTGACGGGGCTGTTATAGGCGGCATCATGACCGGCGTTATACAAGGCGTATTTGGCTAGTATCGAATAATGCTTGCCGAATTTTTGCACGGCCTGAAAATCCCATTCATCACCGTAATCGAGATTTCCGGTATCGTCATAAAATTTATGATAAACGCCGGTAACCACCAGGTCGCCGCGTTGAAACGGTACCATGACGGTGGCAAAGACATCACGAATACCGTTATTCGGCGTGACCAGGAACAAATCCGCCCAACCCTGGAAGGCATGGTTGGTGCCCAGCGGCGTATCAAAGTGCTTGTTGAGGCCGGAACCGTTCAGTTGCTCGACGGCGCCTTGTATCATCACGCCGTAAGCGCTCAAACCGCCCATGAAATTGAACCGATCGGTATCGTATGCTGTGGCGCCGTGTCCGTAATCGCTTTGATGACCCCATTCCGCGGTATAAGCGACGCCGAAATGATCGCTCAGCTTGATGGATTCAAGCGGTTTGGCGCAACAGGTGGCGCGCAAGCCGTAAGTCTGGCTGGACTTTTCCATCTCAGTCAGGCTGGCGGTATTGGTGTAATCCAGCCAGTAGCCGTAAGCAACCACATTGCCGTAATCCCCCAGCTTATAGTTAACATTTAGAAAGGGCGCTTCGACTTCCTCGCTGGTATTGGTAAAGGTTTGTACATTGATCATATAACCGGCATTCACCGTTAGCCCGAACAACTGTTGATTGTTGTGGGTAATCAATATCGAGTCGAACGTGGTTTCCATCTGCCGCCAACCGACGTTACCGATAAATCGGTCGTCATCTAGCTTGATGCGTTGCCGTCCCACTTTGACCAGCGTATCGGGAATGCCGGCATAGCTGAACCATAACTGGTTGAGTTCATTTTCACTCGGGTCGGCGACTGTTGAATAGGCCAGCTCGCCGTTGCGCGTACTGTTGTAATCTTCCTGCATGGCCAGCAAGCCTTCATATTCGGCATAAGCCTGCAAACCGTGAAAAGTCGGTGTTAAAAAACCCAGACGCAAACGTGCGGTGTTGGCATTGGCGGTTTCAAGAGGGGATTCCTCCTGGTTGACGTTTTCATAACGGTAGTTCAGGTCGAATTTGACCGCGCCGTTTTTGCCGTAATGGTAGAAGTTAAGCGCATCCTCGATGGATTGCGTGACACCGACGGCCATGACGGAGCCACTGGTTACCGATAACGATAACAGTGTCGCCGATAGTCGCATTTTTCGTTGTTGCTTTGGCATAAAGCCCCCTTGTTTAGTAGAAAACGAATCTTGAGTCGAAGTATAATATATATTTGAAATGCATGTTAGTGTGTATGGTCGCATTCGGCAAGGAATGTCAGTAAGCTCTCGCGGTATTTATAGTAGTCGGGATGCGCCAGCAGCGCCTTACGGCTGCGAGGTCTCGGCAAATCAATGGTTTCGATTTTGCCGATTTTGGCATGCGGGCCATTGGTCATCATGACGACGCGGTCTGCCAGTAGGATGGCTTCATCAACATCATGGGTGACTACGATGGCGGTGACATGAGTTCTTTCCCAGACTTCCATCAAGACTTCCTGCAATTCCCAGCGCGTCAGCGAATCCAGCATACCGAAAGGTTCATCAAGCAGCAGCAGTTTCGGCGACAAGGCAAAGGCCCTGGCGATACCGACGCGCTGACGCATGCCGTTAGACATATCGCCGGCTTTTTTACGCAGTGAATCGCCCAGACCGACCCTAGTCAGATAATATTCGACAATATCTTCGCGTTCCGAGCGGGACGCATGCGGATAGACTTTATCGACGCCCAGCATCACGTTCTCAAATGCGGTCAGCCAGGGAAACAGACTGGGTGCCTGGAATACCACGCCACGATCGGGTCCGGCGCCGTTGATTTCCCTGTTATCGAGGATAATGCCGCCTTCGGAAATGCTGTTTAAACCCGCCGTCATTGATAACACCGTGGATTTACCGCAGCCGGAGTGACCGATAATAGAAATAAACTCGCCTTTTTTGATTTTCAGGTCGAAGCCGTCCACAACTTTGACGGTGCTGTTGCCGTCCGGGGTCGGGTAGATTTTTGAGACCTGTGAAAACTCCAGATAACGGGGGCGGCCCAAATCGTTTTGCGCAGGTTTTAGTGCCGAGCTGTCCAGTTTCCAGTCATTACTGGTATTGGGCCTTACGGCAGGCAAGGTGACAGTGCTTGTAACCTGTTTTGTGCTTTCGATGCCGATATTCATTAAATACCGGGTGATTTCCGCGCGTAATTTTTTAAAGTCCTCGTTATGGTTGAGCGCCGTCCTGTCCCGCGGTCGTTCGATATTAACCGGGAAATCCGGGCCGAATGTTGCATCGGGGCCTGGATTGAGGGGGATAACCCGGCTTACAAGTGTAGGTTTTTAAATAAAAGTAGACAAAACAGGATGTTGAGATAAATTAACAGGTGTCAATACAAATTTTCACTGGAGGATATTGCCATGTCTCAACATCCTGAACTATCGCAATGGATCGATACGGTTAC